>Ga0209593_10000299_pt1 | contig 25505 bp, 21 predicted proteins | sample PPLLaktember2015_3_FD_187260 | JGI IMG/M metagenome (GOLD analysis project Ga0209593, IMG submission 187260) | Freshwater sediment microbial communities from Prairie Pothole Lake near Jamestown, North Dakota, USA - PPLs Lake P7 Core (6) Depth... | ecosystem: Environmental > Aquatic > Freshwater...
CCATCTTAAGGGGTATGTTTACAACAATTGACGCGAGCAAACGGTTCTTACGATTTTCGGCGATGGTCGATGGTCTATGGTCGGTTTTGCCGCAACTTACTCCTCGAAACTCTCCACCTGATAAATCGACACGTCCAGTTTTTCCCGGCGCCATAGGTCGTAGTCGAATCCCATTTTCTCGCACAGCATATCGAGGAATGAATTCGGATCGGGGATCTGTTCCCAAACCTGCGGGAGGAATGTGGCGCGGCGCATGCCGCGCGCGAGGATGACGCCGTCTTCGCCCGGGTGCAGGAGCGCGGGCAGCGCCTCCGGATTGGCATAAGGCAGCGGGACCGGGGCGCTCAGCACCGATACTTCGATGTGCAGATCGTCCAATTCGGATTCGCCGAGCGGCGGAAAGCGGAAATCACGGAAGGCCGCATCGCCGGCGTGTTCCCGGACATCCGCGGCGAGCGGCTGGCGGGCTTCCAGACTGCCGATGCAGCCGCGCAAATTTCCATCGCGGGTCAGGGTTACAAAACTTGCCCCCGGATCCTGAAGCTCCGGCGGCAGCGCCTCGAGCTCGAGGCGGGATTCAATATTATCTTTTAGCTGGGAGGCGATGGAATCCCGGGCGATGGCCAGCAATCTGCGTTTGCATTCATCCGACAGCATCCGGGGTCCCTTCCGTTCCCGTCCGCGGGGACGCGGGCGGTTAAGCATTATCCACGATGAATACCGTGCCGTACGCCAAACGCCTCATGACCCCTTCCGCAACTTCGTTGGCGTCGCGGCTTCTTATCCGGACGTCCCGGACCACTCGCCGGGGAACGCCTGCAGCGCCTTCTCGGCCGCATTGGCAATGTTCGGATCCTTGTCGTACCGGCGCATGCGGAGGACGTCCTGGGCTTCCTTGGTGCGGAATTCCACCAGGGCGATAAGCGCCAGCAGCCGCGCGGATCCGTTGGTGCCTTCCTGAAGATTTCCGTCGACCAGGATATATCCCTGCCGCGGATTTTTCAGGATCTCGATCAGAACCGGGATGATGACGGGGTCCTGGATTTTCACCAGCCTCTGGACGGCGGCCTGGCCGGTGTCAAGTTCGGCGGCGCGCACGGCCCGGAATCGCAGGATCTGAACCAGCGTGCGGATGGCGACGTCCGATACCACCGGATCTTCGTCCTGCATCGCGACTTCAAGTTCGTCGAGGATGGCATCGCTCTGCGACATCCCCGAGCGGTTGGAAAATTCCACCGCCGCTTCTTGGCGGACCCTGGGACCGCCGCTGCGCAGATCATAGGCACTCTTCGCGCGCTGGACCAGCCTCCCCACCGGGGTATTGGAGGTGGCGGCGGCGGCTTTATTGAACAGCGCACTCTTCTCTTCCGGGCTCATGGCCATTATCTTTTTGGCGCGGTTCACCGCCGCAACCACTTCCGCATCCCCGCTTCCGAGGAGCTCCTCCAGGGCGTTCAACATCGCCTTCTCGCCCGAGGGATTTTCAATCACGCGGAGGCGGTCACGCCAGACGTTCACCAGCTCCGCCAGGACCTGTTGTTTTTCCTTGAGGGCCTCCTGCTCCTTGATGATCCGCGGACGCTCGGGTTCTTCCTCTTCCGCCCATTTCCGGCGCAAAACGGCAAGTTGATCGGCAATCGAGGTGAATTCGCGCTGAATGGCGGTCACCTTCCGTTCAAGCACCATGGCAAGATCTCTTAATTCGAGGATGACCAAGTCTGACTCTCCGCTGGATCGGTTGCAGGGGCTCCGCCCAGGCATCGGCAGTCCTTGAATCATAGCACTCGCATTATGAGCGTCAAGTGGATCGGGGAAGCGGGGTGATACAATTTTCCTCAAGAGAGGTTGAAGATGGGTATTCCACCGGTCGATCTCCGCAAACACTCACGGCAGACCAAAGGACGGCTTATAGCCGGAGGATTGGGTCTGTTTTTCGTGGTCGGGACGGTTTTGATCGCCGTCACTTATGGAACTCCGGCGGCCGGATGCGGATTGGGGTTCTTTCTCGTGGCGATGATTCCCGTGGGCTTGATCAGCCTGGTTTTAGCCGGGCTGCAATGGCTCTCGGATCGGTCCAAAAAGGACGATGGCCTTAGCGGAAAACCGGAATGAACGCACGAAAATTATTTATTCGCGTGATTACGGCACTGGCGGGATTGGCGGTTATCCTCATCCTGGGGTTCGGCGCTGTGTCTGTTCTTGCCCCATCCGCCGCTTCCCCGGCGGCGGAACTCACTCCCAAATCCGAAGTGTCTCCGCTTGCCCCCACCCTGCCGGCCGAGATATTCCCGCTGAAGGCCGTCCCGGTCTCTCCCGGGCGGGAGGCCATCTCTCCCTCCAACCTGAATGCTCTAGCGGAGCTCGGTCATTTTGGCCGGGGCTGGCCGGCGGCTGCAGATTTTTCTCCGGACGGATTGCGGCTGGCCATGGGGACCTCGCGCGGCATTGAGATCCTTTCCACAAACGATTGGACGGCGGTTGCCGCTTACTCCTTCTCTTCGCCCGTCCTGGCGGTGTTGTATTCTCCCGACGGAAAATGGATGGCGGCCGGGATGCAGGATGGAACCGTGCTGGTCCTTGATGCCGAATCGGGAGAAACATTACACCGGCTCTTCTGGCACTCGCGGCCGGTGCACGGACTCGCTTTCTCAGGGTGGACACGGGCCGGCCGGCCATCGGCATTTCTAGCGTCGGGCGCAGAGGACGGATCCGTCGCCGTATGGGACTTGGAATCCGGGCTGGCCCGCCATCGGTTCACCAATCCACTGCTGGGGTATTGGGGGTACGGAATCCGCAGCCTTGCTTTTTCACCGGATGATTCGGTTTTGGTGACGGGCGGCGACCAGGGGTATCTCTCCCGCTGGGATCTGGAGACAGGAGAGGAGCTTCCGCACTGGCAAACCCAATTCGGGCTGCTTTTTGGAATCGCCTTTTCGCCGGATGGAAGCCGCCTGGCTTCCGCTTGCGGTGACGGCACGGTTCAATTGTGGGATTATGCGGCCGGGGAGCCGCTGGCGCTCCTGAAGGGGCATGCCTACGGCGCATGGAGCGCCGCCTGGACCTCCGAGGGAGACCGGATCGCAACCAGCGCCGGCGACGGCACGGTAAAACTATGGGATCCGGTTACGGGAACCCTGATCCGGGAAAGGGCCGCCACCTTCACGAAAATCGACTCGCTGCAGTACTCCCCCGACGATACCCGTCTGGTCGCGGTCTCGATCGGCGAACGGGCGATCATTCTGGACGCGCAATCACTTGGAGAAATCCGGAACTTCGCGGATATGCCCGGCGGTTTTCGCTCCGCGTCGTTTCATCCAAGCGGGGAATGGGCTGCGCTGAGCGCGGAAAACGGGGTGACATACCTGTGGCATTTCGCCGATGGGGAAGTGTTCCCGATCGGAAATCCGCGGCCGGCCAGCACGGCCGAACGGTCCGCCGAATTTTCGCCCGGCGGCGGGATTCTCGCCGCCGCGGACGGATTGCCCGGAATAGTCCGCCTGTTCGATCTGGATACGCGCGCTTCCCGGAAGGAGTACCGCGTGATGGGGGCGGGTGCGCTCGCTTTTTCCCCGGATGGGAAAACCCTGGCCGCCGGAGGAAACGGCGTGCTGCTCCTGGCGGATCTGGATTCCGGAGAGAGCCGGACGATCCCCGTCCCAGCCCGGATCACCAGCCTCGCGTTCTTTTCGCCGACGGAAGGATCGAAACCGCTCCTGGCCGGCGGACTCGGCGACGGATCGATATGGATCTGGAATCCCGAGCACCCGGAAACGCCGGAGGAACTGTCCGAGTCCGGGAATCCCGCGGTTTGGTGTTTGGCGGTATACGGATCGCTGCTCGCGGCCGGCGACGACCGGGGGGATATCCGGGTCTGGGATCTGGCGCAGGGGATAGTCCTCCGGACCTTTTCCGGATATATGAGTTCGGTTTTCGGCCTGACCATTTCGCCGGACGGTTCGCTCCTGGCCGCGGGAGGAATTCAAGGGGCGATCCGCTTCTGGTCGCTGCAAAACGGCACGCTGATCCGGGTAATCCCGTCCCATAACGGCTGGGTGAACGGCCTGGCGTTTTCTCCGGACGGCCGCTGGCTGCTATCGGGCGGATCGGACGGCGTGGGACGCTTATGGGGAATCCCGGGTTAATATTTTCCACGGAGAGCACGAAGGGAAACCGTAAAGGCACGAAAAATATAATTAACAGGTTGTTGAAAAAGGCATTGAAGGTGGTCGAGTAGCGGTTTTTGCGTATCGAGACCACCGGTAATTTGGCGCGGTCTCGATACGCCCGCAACCAGCGCGGGCTCCTCGACCAGCTTTTTTCAACACCCTGTTAAAAAATCGGAGCCCATGGGATTTCTTTATACGAAAAAAGGTTTTTAGATCGGGCCGTATCGGCGCATGGTAAAATCCTTTACGCGATAAGGATTATATTAAAATCACCGGCCAGAGCCTGTGGCCGATCGAACGGGAGAGAATCATGAAGATCGTGCTGGGATTTGATCACGCCGGTTACCTGCTCAAGCCGGTCATTCTGGAAGCGGTGCGCAAGGCCGGTCACCAGGTGCTGGATGTGGGAACGAATTCTCCGGCTCCGGTGGATTATCCGGATATTGTCCGGATGGTCGGCCGGGCGATCCTCGAAAAACGCGCCATCCGCGGAATACTCGTGTGCGGATCCGGCGTCGGCGCCTGCATCGCCGCGAACAAGATCCACGGCATTTACGCCGGCGTGTGCCATGATGCGTATTCCGCCCGCCAGGGCGTCGAGCATGATGACATGAACGTCCTGTGCCTGGGATCGCGGATCATCGGACCGGAACTGGCGCGGGAGCTGGTGCAGGCGTTCCTGGCGGCGCGTTTTTCCAAAGATGAACGCCACCGCCGCCGGGTGGGGAAAATCCGCGCGCTCGAATCCGAAGCCGCGGGAAAGGAAATCCGATGACCGACAATCCGCTTGTCCGCCTGAACCGGATGGGCCAATCCGTGTGGTACGACAACATCCGCCGCGGGCTGCTGCAATCCGGCGAGATGGAACGCATGGTCCGCGCCGGGGAAATCCGGGGCGTCACTTCGAACCCGACGATTTTTGAGAATGCGATCGCCCGATCGGGGGAGTACGATTCCGCGATCCGCGGACTGTCCGGGAAGACCTACACCGCCGAACAGGCTTACGAGCTGCTTGCGCTGGAGGATATCCGTGCGGCGGCGGAAATATTCCGCCCGGTATGGGAAGAAAGCGGCGGTGTCGACGGGTACATTTCGCTGGAGGTGGCCCCCACCCTGGCGAACAACCCCGCCGCAACCATCCGGGAGGCCGTACGGTTGTTCCAGACCGTGGGTAAGCCGAATCTGATGGTGAAAATCCCGGGGACCACGGCCTGTCTGGAGGCCATCCGCCAGGCGATCGGCGAGGGCATACCGGTCAACGTGACCCTGCTCTTTTCCGTCGAACGCTACCGCAAGGTGATGGAAGCGTACCTGACCGGGCTGGAGGAAAGGCTGGCGCGCGGCCTGCGCATCGACCGGGCCGCCTCGGTCGCATCATTTTTTGTCTCCCGGGTGGATACGCTGGTGGACCGGCTGCTCGATCAGCTGGTTGCCGAAAGTGTGATCTCGGAGGAAATGCACCGTTCCCTGCGGGGGAAGGCCGCCATTGCGAATACCCGCCTGGCATATCAGGCGTTCTCGGAATTCTTCCGGGGCCCGCGCTGGTTGAAGGTCGCTTCCTTCGGCGCGCGGATCCAGCGGCCGCTGTGGGCCTCGACCAGCACCAAGGATCCGGCCTTTGGGGATACGTACTACGTCGAAGCGCTGATTGCCAACGACAGCGTAAATACCATGCCGCCCGCTACCGTCGCCGCCTATCGCGATCATGGAGATCCGGCGATACGGATCGGCAATGAGCTCGAACAGGCGCGCGCCTTTCCCGGATTGCTGACCCAGGCGGGGATCGCCATGGAGCAGGTAACCTACCAATTGGAGCTCGAGGGCGTGCAGGCCTTTCAAAAATCGTACGAATCACTGCTGGCAGCGGTCAAGGAACGGCTGCCCGGGCAGGCCTGATCCCAGTCATTCCGAGCGTCGACCGGAGGGAGGGGCGAGGAATCGGATTTTTAATGATCCGATTCTTCGGGGCTTAAAGGCCCTTCGGAATGACATCCTTGCACAACCGGCCCGAGGCGGTTATAATGCCGCCGTTTCAGAGCGAACCGGGCGGGGTCGGGCTCGCGGGTAACTAACCGGAGCACCGGCCTCGTTTAAAAACCGGAACTTAGTGGGCTCACCTCTCCTGGTTTCATCATCCCCCAGCCCGAACCTAATCGGATTTTGGAGGACCCGCCCTTCAGGGAAGCATGGAGAAGTTCACCCGCCTGAAATATTGGAGGCAATTATGACGGAAAATCCTGGTATGGGTGGAAAAATTTTACTGGCCGACCTCAAGCCGAAGGCTCCGCTTAAAGGCAAAGTCAAACGGATCGAGCTCTCGGGCGCCGTGGTGGATGTCGGGGCGGAACGCGACGGCCTGCTGCATATTTCTGCGCTTGGCGCGGAAAAAATCAACCGGGTGCAGGATGTTTTGCAGCCGGATCAGGAGATATCGGTCTGGGTGAAAAAGGTCGATGCGGCCAAAGGTGAATTGCACCTGACCATGATCGCCCCGCTGGCCCACGATTGGGCCGACATGCGTCCCGGCACGGTCGTGCACGGGAAAGTGACCCGGATCGAAAAATTCGGTGTCTTCCTGGATTTCGGCGCCGAGCGGCCGGGGTTGATCCACATCAGCGAGCTCTCCAACGAGTACGTCAAAGACATCGCCAGCGTGGCGAAAGTCGGCGACGACATCGATGCGGCCATCCTCGAGGTGGACCGCAAGAAGAAGCAGGTCCACCTCAGCCGCAAGGCGCTGGAAGCCAAACCCCAGCCCCAGGCCAGGGAAGCAGCGGTTGAACCCGAGGAACCGGAAGTGAAACCGATCACCACGATGGAAGCCGCCTTTCTCAAAGCCCAGACCGGAAACGCGGTGGAAACCGCCGCCAGCAGGCGGGTGCGGGAATTATCGGAAAAGAAACGCCGGCAACAGGAAGATATCCTCAGCCGGACGCTGGAAACCGCGCCGAGGAAATAATCGGATCGGCGGAAACGGCGCCCGATCGGCGCGAAGCCGCCGGGTAAGCGGCGCGCCCTCATACACAGAAAATAAATCGGGCGGGGTTTTATCCCTCGCCCGATTTTTTATTATTCGTTTTTCGGAGGCGATTAATCCCGGTGGCGAACCGCGCTCGCGTCAGGTCTCATCTTCGTCAAAGGGTTCTTCCTCATCTTCCTCTTCGATTTCAAAACCCTCTTCTTCGTTTTCCCAATCTTCGTCAAATTCGTCCTCTTCCCATTCCTCGTCGGTCTCCGTTTCCTCGGATTGGGAGTAGGTCTGGCAGCCGGTGTCGGGATCCAGTTCGATGGCTGCGGCGCCGCAGAAGTTTTCCTCCAGGAAAATGCAATCCATGTATCGGCAACGTATCCTGGGCATGAAGCCACCTCCAAAAAGTGCCCCGAAGTATATCGCAAACCGGGCTGCCTGCATCCCGCCATCCCGGCCTTGGGAACCGGGATTTTTTTACTATAAGGAAGAAAATCTATTCGGTCAAGTACTTTTCCGAAATTCGTCCGGGCTGCGCCGCTCAGGGCCGCACGCGCCGGGCTTCCAGGACGTTCGGCAGCGCCTCGATCCGCGCCAGCACCCGGCTCAGCTGGGAAAGATCGGTGACTTCGATCATCATATCGATGTTCGCCTGGTGGGCTTTGGTGTTGACGGCGACCTGGCGCATGCTGATGTGGTCCTCGGTAATGATCGACGACACGTCCCGCAGCAGCCCTTCCCGGTCGAAGGCCGAGATCCGCACCTCGACCGGATACGTGCTGACGATGCGGCCCCACGAAACGCGCACCAGGCGCTCCTTGTCGGGGATACGCAGTATGTTTTTACAATCCGTGCGGTGAATGGTGGCCCCCTGCCCGCGCGTTATGTACCCGACGATCGGGTCGCCCGGCACCGGTTTGCAGCAGCGGGCGAGATTGGTGAGCATCCCGCGCAGCCCGGTGACGTTAATCTCGCCGGTGGTGGTCGAGGCCGGCGCCCCGGTGACGGGCGCAACTTCAAATCCGGTTTGTTCGGATTCGAGGATTTTCGAAACAATCCGCGCGGGGGAAACGTCGCCGGCGCCGATCGCGGCGAAGAAATCGTTCAGGGTCGAAAAGCCGGCCTGCTTGGAGAGGCTCTCGAGGGTGACGTCCTCCACGCCCAGCCGGCGCAGTTCCCGTTCGAGAATGTCGCGTCCGTTGGCAACCTTCTGCTCCAGATCCTGATGTTTGAACCATTGGCGGATTTTGCTGAGCGCCCGCTGGGATTTGACCAGCCCCAGGTGCGGGTTGAGCCAGTCGCGGCTCGGTCCCCCGCTGCGGGTGGTGACGATCTCCACCTGGTCGCCGGTCCGCAGGCGGTAATCCAGGGAAACCATTTTCCCGTTGACGCGCGCCCCGCGGCAATGATGGCCGACGTCCGTATGGACGTGATAGGCGAAATCGATGGGGGTGGATCCGGCGGGCATGTCGTGCACGTCCCCCTTGGGGGTGAAGCAGTACACGCGGTCTTCGAACACGTCGCTCTTCATGCCGTCGATGAACTCGCCGGCGTCGGGCACCTCCTGGCGCCAGTCCATCAGGCTGCGCAGCCAGAGCACGCGCCGCTCGAACGCTTCGTCGCGCTTGGCGCCCTCCTCCTTGTAGCGCCAGTGGGCGGCGATCCCGAGCTCCGCGCTGATGTGCATCTCCGGCGTACGGATCTGCACTTCGAGCGTTTTGCCGTCTTCGTACACGACCGCGGTGTGCAGCGACTGGTAGAAATTATCCTTGGGCGAGGCGATGTAATCGTCGAATTCCTTCGGCAGCGGCACCCATAGGTTGTGAATTACCCCCAGCGCGACGTAACAGCTGGGGATGTCCTTGACGACGATCCGCACCGCCCGGACATCGTGGACCGATTCGAAGGCCACACCCTTGCGGGTCATTTTACGGTAGATCGAATAGATATGCTTGGGCCGCCCGGTCACCTCGGCCTTAAGCCCGGCCTTGGCCAGTTCCCGGCGCAGATGCTCGACGATGGATTTCATCATCGCTTCGCGGTCCGAACGGCGTTCTTCGAGCCTGGCGGCGATTGCCTTGTATTGCGTGGGGTTTACAAAGTGGAAGGCCAGATCCTCCAGCTCCCACTTCATCTGCCAAATCCCGAGCCGGTTGGCCAGCGGCGCAAAAAGTTCCAATGTTTCCTGGGCGATCGCTTTGCGCCGTTCGGGAGCCAGGTGATCCAGCGTGCGCATGTTATGGAGCCGGTCGGCCAGCTTGATCACCACCACCCGCACATCGTCGCCCATGGCGAAGAAGATCTTGCGCAGGGTCTCTACATCGAGGGCTTTGCGGCGGGCGTCTTCGTCGACTTCGGGCATCGGCCGGCCGTCGTCGCGGGTGACGCGCGGCAGCTGGGTGAGTTTGGTCACCCCGTCCACCAGTTTTTCCACTTCCTCCCCGAACTCCTTGCGGACGAGGGCCAGGGTGACGGGCGTGTCTTCAACCACATCGTGCAGGAGACCGGCGGCGATGGCCGGGCCGGGGAGGTGAAGGTCGGCCAGAATCTTGGCGACCGCGAGGCAGTGCTGGATGTAGGGTTCGCCGGAGGCGCGGGTCTGGCCTTCATGACCGCGGAGCGCCGTCTGATAAGCCCGCTCGATCATCTCGCGGTCTTTGGGGGAAAGGTAAGAGAGGGTCTCGGAAAAAGCCTGGTAATCCATAGGAAAAAAATTTTGATAAGTATACCTCTCCTGCCCCCTCCTAATCCTCCCCCTCCCAACCTCCCCCATTTGCTTCGGAAATTAGGTACCTGCAATAGGAAAACTCACGAAGCAAATGGGGGAGGAAAAAGGAGAGGGAGGGTGGCACTCTCCTTGCACGTACCTAATCCGACGGTATTTCTTGGATCGGCTGAGATGACCGGGTAAACCCCGGCGCAGGGGACGCAGCCTGTCCTTCCGGAGGATCTCATGGCGTTGACCGGGAAAGGGTTCTTCATCTGGCAGATCCCGCACTGCGAATCGGGCGACGCGACGAGGATTGCGGCGCGGGCTGTGGAAGCGGGATTAAAGCACGTCCTGATCAAGATCGCGGACGCGGGCAACGCTTTCAACATCGATAAGAACGGCCGCGACCTCGTTCCGCCGGTCGTCGCGGCGTTGCATGCCAGGGGAATCCAGGCCTGGGGCTGGCATTATGTATATGGCTACGATCCGACGGCGGAGGCGCGGGTGGCCGTCCAGCGCACTCTGCCCCTCAACTTGGATGGGTATGTCATCGATGCTGAGGCCGAGTTCCAATATTCCGGACGGGCCGCCGTGGCGCGGACATTCTGCCAGCAGCTGCGGGCCGGATTGGGCTCCCTTCCGATCGCGCTGTCCTCCTACCGGTTCCCGCAATACCATACCGCCTTTCCCTGGAGCACATTCCTCGAATTCTGCGATTACAACCTGCCGCAGGTTTACTGGGAGGGGTCGCACAACGGGGCCGAGCAGCTGCAGATTGTTTACAATGAATTCAGAAAGATATCCCCTTTCCGGCCGATCATCCCGACCGGTCCGGCGTATTCCAACGGCGGCTGGCGTCCCGCCGCTTCGGAATTGACCGGCTTCCTGCAGAAAGCGCTTGAGCTCGGGATGATGGGCGCGAATTTCTGGTCCTGGGATTATTCCACCCTGCCCAGCTATCTGGATTTATGGAATGCGGTGGCGAGCTTCCCCTGGCCGCCGGCACCCGCCGCGGATGTCGCCCAGCAGCTTCCGGCGATGTGGAACACCCACGACCCCAACCGGGTGATTTCCCTATACCAGGACAACGCCGCGCATGTCACCGGCGCCCGGACGGTGGTCGGCTCGCAGGCTATTCGGGATTGGTATTCTGAGATGTTTGCCACGCGCCTGCCCGGAGGCTTGTTCCAGATCACCGGATACAGCGGCACAGGAAATTCCCGTCATATCTCCTGGACGGCGACCAGTCCTGCGGGGAACGTCCGGGACGGCAACGACACGCTCGGGATCCGGGACGGCAAGATCCAGTACCATTACACCTACTTTACGGTTACCTAAAACGGGGGAAAACCATTTGCGGACAAGGAATGTCTGAAATTGGTTTTCCCCCCTCCAAATAATTGACAGCGCATATCCACAGGTTATAATCCTCCAACCGCCGGGAAATCACGCTTTCCAAAGGAATCCGGGCGTTTCGTACAGTATTCCGCAAGCCCCCGTAGCTCAAAGGATAGAGCGGCTGACTTCGAATCAGTAGGCTGGGGGTTCGAGTCCCTCCGGGGGCGCTCGCAGTCCCGATGACGGTGCGCCGCCATCGCGCGCTGAAAAATTTAATTCCTGCAGGTGAGTGTCCGTGCGCCATACGCGCCGCCTACTTTTCGGCCCTAAAACCACCAAACTGGAGCTGCTGCTGACTCCGCTTTCCCGGCTGCCGATCTCGATTACGGACGGCCCGGCCGGCGAGGCGATCGCCGTCCTGCGCGAAGACCTCAAGCGGTTGAAGCTGAAGCGCATCCAGCCGGTTTTTTATCTCTCCGCCGGGTACGGGACGGTCGAGGGGACGACGAATATCGCGGTCGGTTTTTACGACACGCATCCGATCATCCGCGAACTGCACAAGGAATACCGCCGCTGGAGCTACAGCCCGGAGGAGATTCTCGCCACGCTGCGGCATGAAGTCGGGCACGCCTTCTGTTACGCTTATAAACTTTATCGGCGGAAGGATTTCCGCGAAACGTTCAACGTCCGCGGCCACTTTTTTAAAACCTACCCGGTGACCGACCGCTATGTCGAGCGGGCCAATCCGTGGAGCCGGGATTTCGTCAACCCAAGTGGCGACCACTACGCGCAGAAGCACCCGGATGACGATTTCGCCGAGACCTTCTGTGAGTGGTTTTCCTCGCGCCGGAGCTGGCGGAAAAAATACCGGCGCTTCCCGGGCGCGCTGAAAAAATTAAAATATGTGGATGAGCTCGTCCGCGAACTGCGCCGGAAGGAACCGGACTTTATCAACGACCCGGACTTGCTCGACGAGCCGGTGAGCGGCTATTCCATCACCCTGGCCGAATTCCTGAAAGCCAAGAACATCCAGCGCTACCGGCGCGGTGCGACCGGTTATGTGGACGGGGATCTGCGCCGCTTGTTCCACAAAACTCCGGCGCGGGCGTCCTCGCAGCAAAGCTACCTCCCGGCGGAAGCATACTTGAAGGAAAACCGGCCGCTTCTGATGAAGCGGGTGATCGCCTCGATTAAGGCGGATCCGCTGGTGGTGAAGGATCTCCTGGATAAATGCCAGCACCGCGCGAAGGAGCTGCGACTCGCGCTGCGCAAGCGCGAACGTGAAACCAAACTGATTGAACTGGCGGCCTATATTTCCCTGCGTTGTGCGCTGTATCAGGCGACGGGATCGTATTTTGGGTGATTGGGTTCGTCTTTGCGCTCCCATTTTCCATCCCTTCCCCCCTCCCAAAAACCTTTTTATATACGAATAGGATTCAATTACCTCCCCCTTCCCGTATTACGGGAAGGCGTATTACAGTAAACTTATAGATAATGATTGTGTTTTGGAGGGGGGAAGGGATGGTAAACCGACCGGTCGTCGATTGTCGATCGTCGGTCAGTGCACATGCTCCATGGCGGGATCCTCCGCCAAGCTGCCCGCCAAGACGCTCTCATACAGCGTGAGCATCTGGTCGGTGATCCGCTCCCAGGAATACGCATGCGCCAGGTTCGCTGCGTGCCGGCCGAGTTCCTGGCGCAGCCGCTCATCCGAAAGCAGCTTCTGAAGTTTGTCCGCCAGCGCGGCCGGATCGGAATCCGGAATGTGATATCCGGTGCGCCCGTCGCGGACAAGATACAACAATCCCCCCACCCCCGAAGCCACGACCGGAGTGCCGCAGGCCATCGCCTCGAGCGCGACCATCCCGAAAGACTCATACTGCGAAGGCATGACCACGGCCTGCGCGGCCGAATAGTAGAGTGGAAGCTCCGTCTGCGGGCGCTTCCCCAGAAACGTAACCACATTCGTCACGGATAAAGTCTCACGCAGTTCCTGAAGATACCGCATCTCCTCTTGGGGATTGTCGGGATCCCCCCCGATCACCATCACGCAAGGGCACGCCGGGGAGAGAAATCCCCGTTCCTGCAGCAGCGCCGCCGCGCGCAGCAGCGTTTCCAACCCCTTCAGGCGTTCGATCCGTCCCACGAAAAGGATCATCTGCGCGTCCTTGGGAAGCCCGATCTGGGTGCGCGCCTCTGTCATCAGGTGCGGGTGGAACAGATCCAGGTCCACGCCCGGCGGAATGACCACCACCTTGCGGAGATCCGCCTCGTAAAGCCACTGCAGCTGCATGCGTTCGGCCGGCGTCGCGGCGATAATCCGGTTGGCGCCGCCGAGGATGGTCAGCTCGGCCTCACGGCGAAGCGGGTCCTCTACGGTCCCGCCCAGACGCGATTTCATCTCCCCCAGCGTATGGAACATATGCAGCAACGGGATATTCCATTCCCCTTTAAGCCGCAACCCTGCCAACCCGGAGAGCCAGTAATGGCTGTGGATCAGATCGTAGCGGATATCCTGCGCGGCGGCGAACTTGCAGATCTTGTCGGTGAAAACGGGAACAAACGGGGCCCATTGGTCCCGCGGCAAAGGCGTTTCCGGTCCGGCCGTGATGTGGACGACGCGATTCCCGTTGCCCAAGTCGTGGATGACATGCGGCACATGCTCGTCCTGGGAGCGGGTGAACACATCCACCCGGATCCCGGCCTTGCCAAGGGAACGCGTCAACTCGCGGACATAGACGTTCATGCCGCCGGTATCCTTCCCTCCGAGCGCCGCCAGAGGGCAGGTATGATAGGAAAGCATGGCCACGCGCATGGGGGTATTATAGCGTCCCCGCCGCAGGCGACCCCATCTCGGTTTTTCTCCTGTTGCGGCCGGCAGAGGCGATCCCCGGGGCAAAAAAGCCGAAAAGCAGGCCAACTTGACCACCCATGCGGGCTCGTGGTATTCTCCCCCCGATTTCTAGAAGCAGGGGGAAACGATGTCTACTGAAGAGCGCGCTTATTGGGTGGCCTTCAATCACATCCGCGGAGTCGGATCCGTCCGCGTTCAGAAACTCCTGAAGGCGTTCGGGAATTTGAAAACCGCGTGGGAGGCTCCGCGCCTTTCTTTGCTTGAAGCCGGCCTGGATGAGCGGACGGCGGCGGCGGTCTCCGGCGGCAGATTGGAGCTGGATCCGCAGAAGCTTCTGGATCATTGCGGGGAACTCGGGCTGAAGGTGCTTGTCTGGGATGATCCGGATTATCCCCCGCGACTGAAGGAATTGCCCTCGCCGCCGCCGGTTCTGTACCTGCGCGGCGCGATGATCGCAGAGGACGGCCTGGCGGTGGCGATCGTGGGAACACGCAAGGCGACCGCCTACGGGAAGGAAGTGACGCGGATGTTCGCGTCGGCGCTGGCGGCAAACGGGATCACCGTCGTCAGCGGAATGGCGCGCGGGATCGACGCCGAAGCCCACGTTTCCGCGCTGGATCGAAACGGCCGGACCTTGGCCGTTCTGGGATGCGGCGCGGATGTGGTCTACCCGCCTGAACATGGACGGCTGGTGAAGCGGATCGCCGATAGCGGCGCAATCCTGAGCGATTACCCTCCGGGTACGCCGCCGGATGCGGCGAATTTTCCGCCCCGCAACCGGATCATCGCCGGACTGGCGCTGGCCACGCTGGTGATCGAAGCCGGCGAGCAAAGCGGCGCGCTGCTGACGGCGTGGTATGCCGCGGAATACGGGCGGGACGTGTTCGCCGTTCCCGGCAGCATCCTGGCACCCGCCAGCAAGGGATGCAACCGGCTGATCGGCGACGGCGCCCAGCCGGCATTATCCCCGGATACGCTGATCGCCGCGCTGGATATACCGCGCCTCGCGCCAGCGTTGCAGATGCGCATGATGGTCCCGGAAAGCCCGGTCGAGGCGAAAATCCTGGATGCGCTCGGGGCGGAGCCGGTGCACATCGATCAACTGCGAGCCTGCGTGAATTTGCCGGTGGAAACGGTTTCCGGCGCGCTGGCCATGATGGAACTGAAAGGGATGGTCCGGACGGCCGGCGGGATGCAGTATGTGGCGGCGTCCCCGCGCGTTCCGGCGGATCACCGGGATTAAATGGATCCACACCCCAAGGAAAGACTCCCCCTGCTGGCCGTGCTGATTGCCGGCGGCGGCGGCACAAGGCTCTGGCCGCTGTCGCGGCCCGAGGAACCCAAACAGTGCCTGCCGCTGCTCGGCGGCAGATCGCTTTTCGAATCCACTGTCGACCGCCTGAGCGGCAGCGTATCACCGGAGCATATTTTCGTCGTTTCCAACCGCAACCTCGAACCATTGTTGCGCGCGGCGGCAACGGCGATCCCGGCCGAAAATTTCTTTTGCGAACCCGGCCCGCGCAACACCGCCCCTGCCGCGGCATTCGCGCTGGCGCGGTTGCAGGCGCGCCACCCGAAGTTTGTGATGGCCTGCCTGCCTTCGGACCATTACATCGCGGATACGGATGCCTTCCGGCGGCTGCTGGAAGCCGCCCGGATGCTGGCGGAGAAGGAGTTCCTGGTCACGCTCGGGATTGCGCCGACCGGGCCGGTCACCGGTTACGGGTACATCGAACAGGGCGAGCCGCTGCCGGCGGTGGACGGCTTCCCCGCCTTCCGGGTCCGCCGCTTCACCGAAAAACCCGGTTTGGAACGGGCCCGGGAGATGGTCCGCAGCGGTTCATTCACCTGGAATTCAGGGATGTTTTTCTGGCGTTCCGATGTGATCGAAACGGAATTCCTGCGCCTTCAACCCTCCATCGGCCGGACGATCGCTCCGATGACGGATGCCTTCGAACGGAAAGACCGCAGCGCGGTAATTGATAAAATCTGGGCGGCAATGCCGAACCTCTCCCTGGATTACGGCATCCTGGAAAAATCGGACCGCGTGGCGGTCCTTCCGGCGCGCGGATTGGGCTGGACCGACATCGGCAGCTGGGATGCGCTGATCGAGCTGTATCAGGCGCATCCGGAATTGCGGACGGATGTTCCCGCGGGGCATATCGATGCCGGTTCCAAATCGGTTACCGTCATCCGGAAAACAGGGGATGACCGCATCCTGGCAACCGTCGGATTGGAGGATGTGATCATCGTGGAGACCGACGAGGCGATTCTAGTCTGCCGGGCCGGGAAATCTCAGGATGTTCGGATGATCGCCGAATTGTTGCAGAAACGGAATTCCGGCAGAAAGCCGGATTGAGACTCCTGCTTTTTTTATAAGGCTTGATAAATCATCGGCTGGAATGGAGCGAACGTTTGCATGGAAGGGTATTGTCTGAAGTGTAAGTCCAAGCGCGAGATTGTAAATCCGGAAGCGGCGTTCCTCTCCAACGGGCGGCCGACGACGCGCGGTACGTGCGCCGTGTGCGGCATGAAGATCCAGAAGATGGGCACCACCGACGCCCACGCCGGGATGATTCCGCCGATCCCGGTCAAACGGGAAGCAAAACGCGCCAAGCGGAGCGGGAAACTCGTTATCGTGGAATCCCCGACCAAGGCGAAAACCGTCGGCCGGTTCCTCGGCAAAGGTTACCAGGTGCGGGCGTCCGTCGGACACGTGCGCGACCTTCTGCGCTCGCAGCTGTCGGTCGATGTCGATAACGGATTTACCCCCAAATACCGGATCCCCAACGAGAAGCGGCCGATTGTAAAGGAATTGAAGGCGCTGGCCCAGCAGGCGGAACAGGTCTACCTCGCAACCGATCCGGACCGCGAAGGCGAAGCGATCGCCTGGCATCTGAAGGAAGCGGCGGAGCTGGATGGAATCCCGACCCACCGGGTCGTCTTCCACGAGATCACCAAATCCGCCGTGGACGAAGCATTCCAGCATCCGCGCGAGATCGACATGAATTTGGTGAATGCCCAGCAGGCGCGGAGAATCCTCGACCGGCTGGTCGGGTACATGCTCAGCCCGCTCCTGTGGTCCAAGGTCCGCAGCCGCCTTTCGGCGGGGCGCGTCCAATCGGTGGCGCTGCGCCTGGTGGTGGAACGCGAGCGGGAGATCAGCGCGTTCGAAGCGGTCGAGTACTGGTCGATCGCGGCGGATCTGGCGAAAGTCACGAACGGCGGGGCAACCTTCCGCGCCAAACTGGCAAAGGTGGACGATCAGGATTTCACCCTGGGCTCCGAAAAGGAAGCCGGGGATATGGTGGCAGACCTGAAACAGGCTGCCTACCGCGTCGCCCGGGTGCGGCGCGGGGAACGCCGACGCAATCCGTCCGCCCCTTTCACCACCTCAACCCTCCAGCAGGAGGCTTCCCGCAAACTCGGCTTTTCCCCTAAGAAGACGATGGCCATCGCCCAGCAGTTGTACGAAGGCGTGGAGATCGATTCCCAGGGCATGACCGGCCTGATCACGTACATGCGCACGGATTCCACCCAGGTGGCGGATGCGGCGCAGAAGGAAGCCCGGGATTTCATCGCCGAAAAGTACGGAAAGGAATCCCTCCCAGCCGAGCCACCGCAGTACCGGACCAAATCGCGCAGCGCGCAGGAAGCACACGAAGCCATCCGGCCGACTTCGGTGATGCGGCAGCCGAAAGCGCTCGAGGCGTATCTGAGCCGGGATCAAAACCGCCTGTACGGACTGATCTGGCAGCGTTTCGTCGCTTCGCAGATGTCTCCGGCCCTGTTTGATACCATCCAGGTTGACGTGGAGGCCGCAGGAGCGCGGAAGTACCTGTTACGGGCTTCCGGAGCCGTAATGCGGTTCCAGGGGTTCCTGGCGGTTTATGAGGAAGCCCGGGATGAAGACCAAACCGAGGAAGAGGACGGGCAGACGGCGATGCCGCCCCTGAATGACGGGGAGTCGCTGAAGGTCGCAGGCATCTTCCCCGAACAGCATTTCACCCAGCCCCCGCCCCGCTATACCGAGGCCGCGCTGGTCAAGGCGCTCGAGGAAAACGACATCGGACGCCCATCAACCTACGCGCCGATCCTGTCCACGATCCAGCAGCGCGGGTACGTCGTCCGCGAAGAGAAACGCCTGCTGCCGACCGAAATCGGGTTCACGGTGAACGACATGCTGGTCACGTACTTTCCGGACGTGATCAACACCGGTTTCACCGCGACGATGGAAGACGAGCTGGATGAGATCGCCGAGGGGACTCACGACTGGGCTTCCACCCTGCGGGAGTTTTACGAACCGTTCTGCAAAGATTTAAAGCATGCGCAGCAGGAGATCCCGAAGGCCGACGATACGCCGGAACCGGCCGGGCGCGACTGCCCGACCTGCGGAAAACCGCTTGTTATCCGCTACGGGCGTTATGGGAAGTTCATCGGCTGTTCCACCTTCCCGGCCTGCCGCTATGTGGAACCGTGGCTGGAAAAAATGGGTGTGCTGTGCCCCAAGGACGGCGGGGAGCTGGTCGAACGCAAGACGCGCAAAGGCCGGACTTTTTACGCCTGCTCCAACTACCCGACCTGCGATTTTACGTCCTGGCGGAAACCCCTCCCCAACCCTTGCCCCGCCTGCGGCGGATTGCTTGTGTACGGCGCCAAACAGACCGCTCAATGCATTAAGTGTGAAACGAAATTCCCGCTCGACGAACTCCCGGCCAGGGAACCGGCAAATACCTGATGGCCTATTTCCGGCGGAGCGCGCCTGTCTGAAAATATTGCCTCCCGGAGGCATCTGCGGATACAATCGGGGCAGTCCGCCCCGGCTCCGCCTTGCGGGCCAGGGGCGTTCAGCATGAGCTTTCTTGTGGAATTCCCGTTTGGGCGGGCGCTCTCCCGCCTAGGTGAACAATGGCGACTCTCGATTACCTAAGGGACACCCTGGCGCGCTGGGTCCGGACTCCCCTTTTCCGCAACGGGGCGAGTTTCCTGGTCGGAACGCTTTTCGGATTGATCGTCCTGGGCTGGATCCTCTGGCCGGTTCAATATGTAGACACCACGCCCGAAATGCTGCGATCGGATATCCAGCTGGATTACATGCGCATGGCGGTCGATTCCTACAGCGTCAACGGGGATGCGGTGCTGGCCCGCAGCCGGTTCGAAGCGCTGGGAGACCGCAAGCTGGATCTGCTGGCGGCCCTGCGCGGCGACGGCCTGACCGACCCCGAACGGCTAAACCAATTCGAAATTCTCATTGCCGGAATATATGTTGCGGGATCCGAAACGGTCGAACCCGCGGTGACTCCGGGTTCCGCCGGAAGCTTCACGGATACGCTTTCGGTGCTCGCGATCCTGGGCATCCTCATCGGCGGCGGGATTGCGATCGTACTGGCGGTGAACATCCGCCGTCACCGCGCCGTTGCCCAAAAGGAGACCCCGGCCGATCGGGAGGACCTCTCGCTGGAGGCGGAGGAGGAGCTCGAGGAGACCGCGGCCCCCGCCGGGGAAGTTGAAGAGGCCGGCGGCGAGGGGACGGAGCCGCTCGAGAGGTTCGTCACCACCTACACCCTGGGGGACGACCTGTACGAGGACAGCTTCACGATCAATTCCCCAAGCGGGGATTTTCTGGGCGAATGCGGCGTGGGGATTTCCGAACCGATCGGCGTGGGGGAGCCGAAGAAGATCACCGCGCTCGAAGTATGGCTGTTCGACCGCAGGCCGAGCCGGACTTCGACGACGGTTTTAATGAGCCAGTATGCGCACGACAAGGAAGACGTCCGGGCGACGCTCGCGCCGCGGGGTTTGCCGGTGCTGGCGTTGCCGGGCGCCGATTTCTGGATGGAAACCCCGGGATTGTCGCTGCGGGTGGTTATCCGCGAATTGATATACGGGCCGGGCCCGCTGCCGCAAAATTCCTATTTTGAACGCTTAACATTGCAATTGGAAGTATGGTCGAAGGGAAAATAGCAGGAAAGAATATTTGCCACAGAAGGCACAAGATTCACAAAAGTATAAACCAAAAGAAAAGCAAAATAAAACCTCTGAAAACGTCACCCTGAGCGAAGCGAAGGGTCTGGAAACGCAGAAGCAGATGCTTCGCTTCCCCTCGCTGCGCTCGGGACAGGCGCTCAGCATGACATCCTTTTTCAGATGTTTCAAATACTTATATATATAAACCGGGAGGTAAAATTCCCGGTTTTTTCTTTGTGATCTATGTGCTTTTTGAGGCTACTCGTTTATTCGATTTTCTCGATCCGAAAGGAACGCGGTCCGGACGGAGTCGGGACCGACACGGTATCCCCCGCCTTGTGCCCCATCAGCGCCTTGCCGATCGGCGATTCGTGGGAGATCTTGCGCGCCCGCGAATCCCCCTCCTTGCTTCCCACGATCTCGAATACGTCCGTTTCGTTGTCCTCATCCACAACGTGAACCCGGCATCCCAGCGAGACGACGTCGCGCGGGGTGGAGTTTGGGTCGACGATCTCGGCGGTTTTGATGAGGTTTTCCAGGTCCAGAATTCTGCCCTCGAGGAATCCCTGTTCTTCCTTGGCGGAAGTGTAATCCGCGTTTTCCGAAAGGTCGCCCTGTTGAATGGCGGCCCGCAAGCGCGCCGCCAGCGCGATGCGCGCGGGGCCTTTCAACTGCTCCAGCTCCGCGCGGATTTTTCGGGCGCCCTCGGGGGTTAGAATCTTATTTTCCATGCGGATTATCAATCTCCCGGCGGTTCGATCAGGTTTTGGTATACGGATTGGTCAATTTTTCAAACTCGTCCATGGCAAAACGGTCGGTCATCCCGGCGATGTAATCGCATACGACGCGGTGCAGGTCCTCCTGCCCGGCCTGCCCGAGGACGGCCGGTGGAAGGATCTTGGGATTGGCCACATACATGCTGAACAGCTCCGACAGGAATCGTTCTGCTTTGAGCGCCATCCGCATCACCCGGTGATGGCGGTAGAGTTTTTCAAACAGCCGCTTGCGCAGGGCTTCCAGCGACGGGAGGAAAGCATCCGACGGGCGCGCGATGTTTTCCGGAAGCCGGCGGACATCCGCGCAGCTTTTTACCTTGTATGTTTCCAGCTGCGACGCGGTGCAACGGGCGACATCCTGCACCGCCAGACCGATGAAGGCGCGTATCATCTGATGGCGGTCCAGGTCTGAAAGCGGACCCGAGGTCCAGCCGGAAGTCTCGTGCAGCTGCCGCCACAGATCCAGATCCGCGAGGTCCTCGGTTCGCAGCAAGCCGGAGCGCAGCCCGTCATCAAGGTCGTGCGACGTGTAAGCGCATTCATCGGCGGCATTGGCGATCTGCGCCTCCAGGCTGCCGCGTTCCTCCGGCGAATACTCCGTCATATCGGGAATGTCGAAGGCCGTCTCGTGTTTGACGATCCCCTCGCGCGTTTCCCAGGTGAGGTTCAACCCGGAGAACCCCGGGTATCGCCGCTCCAAAACCGTCACGATCCGCAAGGATTGGCGGTTGTGATCGAAGCCGCCGTGCGGCCCCATCAACCGGGAGAGCACCACTTCGCCCGAATGGCCGAAGGGGGGATGGCCCAGGTCGTGCGCCAGACACACTGCTTCCACCAGATCCTCGTTGGCGCCCAGGGACCGAGCCAGCGACCGGCCGATCTGAGAGACCTCCAGCGTATGGGTCAGGCGGGTCCGGTAGTAATCCCCCTCATACGTGATGAACACCTGGGTCTTGTGCTCCAGGCGGCGAAACGCGGTCGTATGCAGGATGCGGTCCCGGTCGCGCTGGTAGCGGGTGCGCGAGCCCGGCTCATCCTCGGGGTACGCCCTGCCGCGGGATCGTTTGCTGAAGGATGCGTAGGGTGCCAGGAGGCGTTCTTCGAGGGATTCGAGGGCTGGACGGTCAAGTATCATTGTGAAGGGTCCAGAAATGGATCGAAATGGAGTGTATCAAACGGGTATGGGCTTGTCAATCATAAGGCATTGAATTATCCTTGGAAACCGTGCATGCAATCCGAGATCGACGAATGACCCTCGCCTCCCCGGATGCCCCCTTATGAGCACCCAACGCATCATGCTGGTGGATGATCACGAAGTGGTCCGGCTGGGATTGAAATCCCTGCTGGAACACCATCAGGGATTCGAGGTGGTGGCGGAGGCCGGCAGCGCCGCCGAAGCCGTCGAGAAGGCGCTGGCGCTCAAGCCGGACGTCATCCTGATGGACATCCGCCTTCCGGGCGTTTCGGGGATCGACGCCTGCCAGGAGATTATCCAGGAGAATCCGGAAATCAAGGTCATCATGCTGACCTCGTACGCCGAGGACGAGATGCTGTTCTCCGCGATCCGCGCCGGCGCGTCGGGGTACCTCCTGAAACAGATCGGCGGGAAGGAACTGGTGGAAGCCATCGAACGCGTGGGCCGCGGGGATGCGCTGCTGGACCCGGCCGTGACCAAACGGGTCTTCGCGGAGATGCGCAAGATGGCTCAGGAAGAGGAAGCTTCCACCTTCTCCGGACTGACCCAGCAGGAAATGCACGTATTGCAGCTTGTGGCGGAAGGCAAGACCAACCGCGAGATTTCCCAGGCGCTTTTTCTAGGGGAAGGCACGGTCCGGAATTATGTGTCGTCCATACTGTCGAAGCTCAACGTCTCCAACCGGACCGAAGCGGCGGCCTACGCGGTTTCGCACAATCTCAAATCGTACCTCTGATCGGTAAAATCCATCCCCATGGACATTCTCATCCTGTTGCTGACATCGGTCTTCGCCGGCATCCTGCCCATGATCTGCTGGGCGGTGTTGGTCTGGTGGTTCGACCGGTACGAGAAGGAGCCGCTGCACCTGCTGGTGATTTCCTTCCTGTGGGGCGTGGCGCCGGCGATCGTGATTGCGGCCCTTGTCGAACTGGTCCTGGCGCTCCTCTCGGGGTACAGCGGGGATACCGCATCCACCGGGATTTCCATCTTCAACCTCGGGATCATCGCGCCGGCGGTCGAAGAGGGCGTGAAGATGCTCGGGCTGCTCGGCGTGTTCTGGATCGCCGGGAAGGAGATCGACGGCCCCCTGGACGGAATTATTTACGGCGCGATGGTCGGATTTGGATTTGCTGCGACCGAAAACGTGCTGTTCTTCCTCACCAGCGCCAGTGTCGGCGAACTGCTGGTGATGATTTTCCTGCGCGCGATGGTTTTCGGATCGCTGCATGCCATGCTCGCGGCCTTCACCGGATTGGGGCTGGCGTTCGCCAGGTATGCGCGCGGCACGGGCCGGGCGATTCTGTGGGCGGCGGGCGGCTACCTGCTGGCCGTCGTTTTTCACAGCATTCACAACATCGGCCTGGTCCTTGCGCAGAACGCTCTGCTCTTCCTGGCTGCCATTCTGCTTTCGTACGGCATAGGGATCGGCATTATCATCATGTTGTCGGTCGGGTCGCTTATCCGTGAACGGCAGACCATCCAAAAATACCTTCAGCCGTATATCGCGCGGGGATTGCTCACCGAACGGCAATGGCGGGCGGCGGCTTCCGTGCGCAACCGGCTGGCGGCGGAACTCACGGCACTGGGCGGTTTAAATTTTAAAAAATACCGGACGGTCGCGCGGCTGCACACCCTTTGCGCCGAACTGGCCTTCAAGGAAAAGCAGCAGCATTTATGGGGAAAAGACCCGAAAGTGGAACAGCATATCGCCGAATTAACCATGGAAATAGGGCAAATCATGAATTCCGCCTCCCCCTCGTAAAAAACCGGTTTGGTATAATCGCCCTACGCCGAATGGAGAATAAATGTCAAATACCAGTCCTCGACCTGCCATACCGAGTCGAATATGCCCCGCGTGCGGCACGCGGATCGCGGATACCGCCGCGCGCTGCGCCGTCTGCGGGATGGTTTTCGAATCGGGCACCGGCAGGGCTGTGCGCCCCCCCGCGCGGATGAGCGGCACCTCATCGAATTTATCGCTCCCGGTGGGCGTGGTGATCGCCGGTCCGGTGATCTCGATCATCCTGGGCGCTTTGCTCATGGTCTTCCTGCTCAGAGATACGAATCCCCTGGGCACTGCAAGCATCCCGACCGCGCCGGCGCTGACCGCGACCATCACGCTTACCCTTCCCCCGACCGATACGCTCGCGCCGACCTATACGCCTTCTCCGCTGCCGCCGATCGAGATTACCGTGCAATCGGGCGATACGTGTTTTGGCCTGGCCGCCCAGTACGGGATCACGGACATCAGCCTGATCAAGGATCAAAACGGCAAGGCCGCCAATTGCGACAGTCTGAGCCTCGGACAGACTCTCAAAATCCCGCAGCCGACCCCCACGCCCCAGCCGGCTTCGAGCGCTACGGCGGGTGCGGCTGTGCAGACCGAGCAATCCTGCCAGTTCGAGACATATGCCGTAGTGGATGGCGATACCCTGGCAGGGGTTGCGGACTTGTGGAACGTATCGATTGAGTCTATTAAGCGCTGGAATTCCGCAAAGTATTCCTTCGCCAATGACGTGGTTTATGTGGGAATGGTTTTACGTATCCCGCTGTGCGAACGGGAGCCGACTCCGGGGCCAAGCCCGACTCCGACGACTCCGCCCCCCTACCCGGCGCCGAACCTGCTCACACCGCGCGACGGGACGATCTTTACCGTGGACGATAATGAAATCGCTTTACAGTGGGCGTACGTCGCCACCCTCCGCGAAAATGAAGAATACCTGGTAACGATCGAGGATATTTCCGGAAGCGAACCGGTAAAGACCATGCGTTACGTCAAGGATACGCGCCTGATCGTTCCGGTGGAGTTGAAACCGAACGACGGAAGCCTGCACCTCTTCCGCTGGAGCGTGATGGTTGTGCGGAAGACCGGGAGTGTCGACGGCGGCAATCCGGTTTATGTCTCGGCCGGACAGCCCAGCGAGCGGCGCGTATTCGCGTGGGGTGGAAAGCCGCCCGCCGCATCGACGCCGACGCCGTAATACTCCACGAAGAACACGAAGATAAAACCTGAAGGACACGAAGGGAGAGTGTGATTCCCTTCGTGTCTTTTATTCCTATTAGGTTGTTGAAAAAGCTGGTCGAGTAGCCCGCGTTCTCTGCGGGCGTATCGAGACCTCGCCAAATTACCGGTGGTCTCTATATTGCCCCCGTCAGGCGCCCTGGCCAAACTCCGCTCAGCGCTTATCGATGCCGAGTGCGAGCTTGATGAAATCATCGCCGCGCATGAACGGAAGACTGCCTGCCCTGGCTTGTTCCTCGTCATAGGCGGTGGTGCTGTCCGGCGAATTCCCGGGCCGCAGGATGGCCACGGGCACGGGATCCCCGGCGTGGATGCCGGTGGAGACGGGTGTGGGATGGTCCGGGAGCACGGCCACGGCGGCTCCCAGCCCGGCGTGTGCCACACCCTCGAGGATCGGACGCACCAGGCGGTCATCGAGCATCTCGATGCATTTTATTTTTAGTTCCAGATCCCTGGCGTGGCCCGCTTCGTCAGTGGCTTCCACATGCACATACACCAGGTCGTGATCC
>Ga0209593_10000302_pt1 | contig 25299 bp, 14 predicted proteins | sample PPLLaktember2015_3_FD_187260 | JGI IMG/M metagenome (GOLD analysis project Ga0209593, IMG submission 187260) | Freshwater sediment microbial communities from Prairie Pothole Lake near Jamestown, North Dakota, USA - PPLs Lake P7 Core (6) Depth... | ecosystem: Environmental > Aquatic > Freshwater...
TGCTTATGATTTTCTAAGAAACAGAGAAGATTCAGAGGAGGTGGTGTTTGATTTATTCACAGATATCTGGTCTGACCGAATGCAGATCAACATACATACTTCGCTGAAATCGTACCTATTCAGAAGTACACATAACCGCTGCATTAACCTTATTAAACGTTTGGATATTACAAGACAAAGGAAATTGCAGTATGCCTCTGATATTTTAATAATGTTCAATGAGGTAACCTTTACGAAAGAGGAATTTGCGCTGGATCATCTGATTGACCAGGAATTGGAAAGGGATATCTCCCAGGCGATTGAAACTTTACCTCCGCAATGCAAAGAAATCTTTAATATGAGCCGATTTGAGCAAATGAAAATATGTGAAATCGCAGCTAAATTAGGTATTTCTGAAAGCACAGTCAAAACCCAGCTGGTTAGGGCAATTGATAAGTTAAGGGAAATTCTTGGCGAAAACCTTAAGTAAGTTTTCCACTTATAAATTTTTGCTCATTCAGAAAATATTTTTTGATTTTCTGTCGACTTATTTGAAATATATTTTGTCATAATAATACAAGTGAAAGAAATGATCAGGGATAAACAAGATGATACTTCGGCAATCAAAGAGCTAATCACTAGCTTTTTAACTGATACGATTTCCATAGCGGAAAAAGCCATCCTCAATAAATGGATAAATGAAGATCCAAAGAACAGGATGCTCTTTGACGAAATGCTGAAAACCTGGCAATTTTCAGGTACTTTGAATAAATCCGATGGAGAGAATACCATAACAGTCTGGAATAAGTTAAAAAGAGAAATTCTGATTAATGAAGATCAGAAGAATAGCATACCCAATACTTTTCTTAATCCGCGGAAACATACAATTCCAAATAGGATCCTGGTGTGGGCCGCATCCGTGGTACTCGCATTTTTCATAGGCGGAACTGCATTTTATTTGTTCTCAGGCAAAGGGAATATTTATGTGAAACCGCCAATTTATCAGGTTTATACACCTAACGGAACACGGTCTGAAATTTTTCTTGCAGATGGAACAAAAGTTTGGTTAAATGCCGGAAGTACCCTTAAATATGCTTATGATTTCAACAATAGAAAACGTGAGGTTGAGCTTATTGGCGAAGCATATTTTCAGGTTAAGACGGATAAAAGCAAGCCTTTTACAGTCAGATCTTCTGGTATCAAAGTTCAGGCATTGGGCACCTCTTTTAATATCAAGGCCTATCCTGAAGACGATTCATTTGTGGCAACCCTCGTGGAGGGAAAGTTAACCCTTGAAGGTAATTCTAAAGGAAAGGGAAGTTTTAAATATGTTATGTCCCCCAGGCAGAAAATTGTTTGTATCAAATCTCCAACAAGAGTATCGAATCCTGGACAGGGAAAGACTGATAACGAAGCCACCACCAAATCTGGTAATGAGTTTGTTACTCCGCAAATAACAAAAGTTCAGGTTGCAAGCAACGTTAATACGGAACTTTATACTTCATGGAAAGATAATCGCTGGGTATTTGAGAGTGAATCACTGCTCAATCTGGCAATTATGCTTGAACGCAGGTTCAATGTCAGGATACTTTATGACCCAAATGAACTGATTAATCTGACTTTTACCGGTATAATTGAAAATGAATCACTTGACCAGGTTTTAAATATTCTCAAATTGAGTGCCCCGCTTAAATATGAATTTGGAAAAGGCCAGGTCCGAATTGATATTGATAAAAATCAACAAAAGAGATTCCAAAGATTGATAAAAGAATAAGATTGAAATAGATCCTGACATCTTAATTTATAACCCTATTCTTAAACTAAAACAAAACTACTATGAATAAAAACACTTGAAAAAAAATGAACCGGGACTTCGTGGCATGAAGTACCGGTTCCATTGGCTATTATCGCATCATTCCCTGCAAAGGAAGTCGACAATTAATGTTTAACCAATTCATTCATAAAATTATGAAAAAAAAACTGTTTATTCCTGCTTTACAGGTGGGAATAATAAAAAAAATCCTGATGATCATGAAAATTTCTGCGCTGCTTAACCTTGTGTTCGCGTTGAATGTTTCTGCAACATTGTATTCACAAAATACAATATTTACCCTCGATACACAGAATAAAACCATTAAGGAGGTGCTCAAATCAATTGAAGCACAAAGCAACTTTCGGTTTTTTTATAACGATGGCTTTCTTGATCTGGATAAAACTGCGGCCATCCAGGTAAAGGATCTAAGAGTTGAGGAAATCCTCGACATGTTGATTGCTAGCAGCAATATTACCTATAAAGTACTGGAAAATAATTTGATCGTATTTACTCCCAAAGAAGCCTTTCAGCAATTCAAAGTCGCGGGAACTGTAACCGATGCTTCAAGCGGAGAACCATTGCCGGGAGTCAATATAGTAGTTTTTGGTACGTTACAAGGTGTTGTATCGGATGCTAATGGTAAGTATTCATTAGAAATATCGGATCATAATGCCGTTTTGGTTTTCTCTTATATCGGCTTTCTCACCCAACGTGTGAATATAGCCGGTAATAGCATAATTGACATCAAGCTTGCTCAGGATATTCAAAGTCTTGAAGAAGTTGTTGTTGTTGGGTATGGCGTACAGAAAAAAGTGAATCTGACCGGTTCTGTCGGATCAGTTGGTGGCGAAGCATTGGTTGCTGGTACCCCGACCAATGTAATATCTTCATTACAAGGTCGTTTACCCGGTGTTAATATTACCCAGACTTCTGGAACCCCTGGTAGTGAAGGGCTTAGTATTTTAATAAGGGGTGTCGGTACAATGAATAATTCTGCGCCGATGATAATTGTGGATGGACTGGAATCCAGAATGGACAATGTTTCACCAAGTGATATTGAAAGCATAAGTGTATTGAAGGATGCGGCTGCCTCTGCTATTTATGGTACACGTGCTGCAAACGGAGTCATACTTGTGACTACAAAACGCGGAAAAGCAAATATTTCTGAGATCACTTACCGGACCTCGATTGGATGGCAAAGACCAACCAGCCTGCCAGATCATCTTTCCTCAGCAGAATATGCTGAATTGTATAATGAAGGCAATCAAAATCAGGGTATTCCGGCAAGATATAGTGCAGAAGATATTGATAAATACAGATCAGGTATTGATCCTTATAATTTCCCTAATACTGATTGGCTGGATTTACTCTTGACGGAACCAGGTTTTACGCAGGACCACAATATAGCATTTACCGGTGGTAATGATATTACCAGATACAGAGCATCCTTTGAGTATTTTGACCAGGATGGCCTCATTAAATATGCCGGTCATAAACGGTACAATCTCAGAATCAATGTAGACAGCAAAGTGAAAAAATGGTTTACAATCGGTTTGAACACGGCTCTTTCAAGGAATATTATTACATATCCTACATCCCCCTTCAGTGGTGGCGAGGAACACTTCAGGCAAACGAATTATATACCCCCTACCATTTCAAATAAAAATGAAGATGGTACCTGGAATCGGTATACCGATGGAAATCCCATTGCCTGGATAGAGTCAGGCGGGCTCAGGAAATCTAATAATTCACACTTGTTAGGGAGTGTTTTTGGGGAGTTCAATATTTTTAAAGGATTGACATTAAAAAACGTTGTTGGTTTTGATTTCGGCATTGATGATTCTAAAAACCATAAGAAAAACATTGTATATGGAAATGGAACGGTTCAAGGTCCAAATAGTGTTATCGATGATCTATATCGTTCGCAAAACATAACGCTTCAGAGTTTTTTGAATTATGATCGAAGATTTAATAAACATGGAATCAAGGCCTTGTTAGGAGTGTCGCGTGAGTCTTCACAGGTTTTTTTCGATCAGGGCTTTCGTCAGAATTTTCCCTCAAATGATCTGGGCCAGTTAAACGCAGGATCAACCACAGGTATGACAAATTTAGGATGGGCAAATGAATCAAAACTTGGATCACATTTTGGAAGGATAAACTACGATTTTGATAACAGGTACCTCTTTGAAGCTAATTTGCGCAGAGATGCATCATCCAAATTTGCCCGTGGAAATCGTGTCGGTTGGTTCCCTTCTGTATCCGCAGGATGGAGAATATCGGAAGAGGATTTTATGCAAAATATCAGTTGGATCAGCAACCTGAAATTAAGAGGTTCGTGGGGACAATTGGGAAATCACAGGATAGCTGATTATCTTTATATTCAACGGATTACACTGGGACAAAATTATACTTTTGGCGGAACGGTAGCAGATGGCGCAGGAATAATTAATGCGACCAATAAGAATATCACCTGGGAAACGACAACCGAAACGGATTTAGGAATTGATGTCGATTTATTCAAGAACAAAATACTATCAGTTTCAGCAGATTATTACAATCGTTTAACTGATAATATCCTTATAGATGTACCGGTTTCTATGGTTTTTGGATTACCCGCTCCAACCGTAAACGCAGGTGCTATGAGAAACAAGGGAGTTGAACTTCTGATGGAACACAATTATAAATTGGGTGAATTGTTCTATGGAATTACTTTAAACTTTGCTTATAATGATAACAAAGTTGAAAAATTTGCCAATCCTTCCAAGGGTAATACTATACGTGCAGAAGGCGTATCCTGGGATTCCTATTATGGTTACCAGGTAACTGGAATTTATCAGACCGATGCAGACGCCCAGGCTTCGGCACATGTCATCGGAGCGCCCGTAGGGGCCGGCGATCTGATTTTTAAGGATCAGAACAATGATGAAGTTATAAACGGAGATGACCGTATCGTACTGGGAAATACAATTCCTAAAATCACTTTTGGATCAAATATTAACTTTAAATACAGGAATTTTGATTTGTCAGCTTTTTTCCAGGGCGCTGCCAAGGTGAACCGTGTACTTGGGGGTGAATCATTCTGGCCGTTCGATCCTGAAAACGCATTAAGTATGCATCTGGACCGTACAATAGTTGAGAACGGTACAGTTGTTAAGGAGGGATATTATCCAAGAATCCTGACCACCCAAAAACATAACCAGGAAATGAGTTCCTTTAGTGTTTTGAATTCTGCCTATGTGAGAATGAAGAATGTCCAGCTGGGTTATAGCATACCGGAATCCCTGCTGAATAAAATAAAGATCGCAAAGGCAAGAATATATATCAGCGGACAAAACCTTCTGACGATTACAAATTTCCCTTCAAATTTTGATCCGGAACTATCCTCCTCCGGGGCTGCATGGGCTTATCCACAAGTTAAGTTTTACACCTTTGGAGCAGAAATAACATTTAAATAAAGACATAAATGAAAAAGATAATATTTATTTTATTCGTTCTTAACATAGGAATTTTTTTCTCATGCGGAGATGAATTTCTTGATGTTACGCCTCTGAATGAACTCTCAGATATGACCTTCTGGAAATCAGAAGATGATGCTGAATTGGCGCTTAACGGTTGTTACCGTTTGTGGGAATCTTTTACAAATATTGCTTTGTTTGATGGCGCAAGCGATAACGCGTATGAGAAATCAAATTTTGGCTATATGGTACTTGGAAATGGGACTCTCACTGCAGCCAACTATGGACCAGGATCCTGGCTTGATTGGGTTCTCTATTCTGATGCCGGCGGTGAGTGGGCATCATCCGTTAACTGGTTCTCTTATGCTCGCATTCGGAAGTATAATAATTTCCTTCTAAATATAGATATGGTTCCAATGGATGAGGCTAAGAAGCAGCAATACAAAGCTGAAATCAGGTTTCTCAGGGCCTATGATTATTTCTGGAAGGTAATGCTCCACGGTGATATGCCATTGGTAAAAGAATTAATAACTGTCGAAGAGAAATTACCAAGAGATCCGGCAGCGACCATAAAACAATTCATACTCGATGAATTAACTGAAATAAGTGCTGCTCTTCCTATTCAAAACAATATAGATTCCAAAGGACATGTTACAAGGGGGGCAGCATTGGCCCTGAAAGCCAGATTGGAACTTTATATGGGGAATTTTACCGCAGCACAGGCTGATGCAAAAGCGGTAATTGATATGCCGTGTTATGAATTATTTCCGAACTACAGAACACTGTTTCTTGAAGAAAGTGAGGGGACAAATAAGGAGGCTATACTTACAGTTCAGTATATAGTAGATCTTTACAGGCAAGCACTTACTCAAATATGTCTTCCTGCCGGCGATGGAGGCTGGTCAGCGCTTAATGCAACAAAAAGTATTGTTGATGCCTATGAATGCAGTAATGGAAGAACAATTGATGACCCGCTTTCAGGATATGATTTGGATAATCCTTTTGTCAACCGTGATCCCCGGTTAGAAATGTCACTTCTTCATCCCGGACAATTATGGAACGAACGGTTTTATAATACCCTGGATCAGTTTTTACCGGATGGGACCCTGAATCCGGATTATAACAGAAATGAACCTGCAGCACGTTCAGGAATGAACATAATAAAACATATCAGGAGTCTGAGTGATGGTCCCGGTGGCTGGCCTCCCAATTTTGGCGGAGATATGATGGTAATTCGTCTTGCTGAAATGTACCTGACATTTGCAGAATCTGCCGTTGAAACAGGCGAAAACACGGATCTGGCACTTCAGTATATTAACGATATCAGAACCAGAAGCGGACATATTGCAGCTGAAACCCTTACAAGGGACCTGGTGCGTCGCGAACGCAGGGTGGAATTAGCATTTGAAGGATTAAGATATTTTGATATTGTACGATGGGATCTGGGATCTCAGGTAATGGATGGGCCGTTATACGGTAGTCGCAGAGGGACAATGGATATCAACGGAAATGTAACCTGGACCGGCGATGGGACACAAATAAATGAGGACAATTATATACTGTTGGAAAATCGTACCTTTAATCCTTCGAGGAATTACCTGTTTCCTATTCCGCAATCTGAGCTGGATGCTAATCCAAATATGACTCAAAATCCGGGATACTAACCCGGATCAATTGTAATGGTTATGAAGTATTTTACATAATTAATAATCCAGGCAATAATGAGCGCAGTTGAGATCTTTGTTTCAAAAATATCATCAACTGCGCTCTTTCTTATTTCATATGGGTAATTTGGTTGAGATAGCGAGAATGATTGTTGGGCTTCATGCAGCAAATTGCAGGTTTAATCCGGGGATTTTAAGAAAAAACTTTGCAGAAATATTAGAAATAATGTTAATTAAAAGGCTATTGAACAGGCAATTAATATTAACTCACCCTTTGTTTATATTCATTCTTTTAATAGGATGCCAGGCCAGGCATACCAATCAATCAGTTCAGGAAAAAATGCGCGAAACCATATCCCTGAATGGAATATGGCAAATTGAGGATTGCATTTCAGACAGTTTAATGCCTACCTCTTTCACGCATACAGTACAAGTACCCGGACTTGTCAATTTAGCTTCACCCTCCTTTAAGGATGCAGGAAAGTTTATAAGCCGTGATGTGGCCAATCACCCGTTATACAAAAATCCCAACTTGCCTGAGGAAGCACGGACAGCGCCTGTGGGAATATCATTACAGGAAAGAAATTATTTTTGGTACCAAAAATCTTTTAAAGCCCCGGAAAAAAGACAAGTTGCAATTCTAAAAATCAACAAAGCGCAGTTCGGAACTGAAGTTTGGCTTAACGGAATGAAAATCGGAAAGCACGATGGATGTTTTACTGCAGGATTTTTTAACCTGACTGACGTTATAAAGTGGGATACGGAAAACCTATTGCAGGTTCGCGTAGGAGCACATCCGGCTGTGTTACCCCTGACAGTACCTACCGGTACTGATCTTGAAAAATTCGAATGGATGCCCGGCATCTACGATGAAGTCTCAATTTCATTTGCTTACAATCCGGTAATTGAAAGAATTCAGGTGGCACCCCGTATAAATTCCTCGGAAATTGTGGTACAAACTGTGGTGAAGAATTATGGCAATACGCCCTGTATTTTTCAGCTTACCCACCATGTGAAGCCATGGAAGGAGGAAGAAATAGCAGGCCATGCATTATCAGATAATTTGAAATTGGATCCCGGTGAGCGAAGAACCCTGATCCAGGTGATCCCGATTAATAATCCGAAACTGTGGACTCCTGAAGACCCATATCTTTATATAGTTGAATCAGCTACAGGCTCTGACAATGTTACTACAAGATTTGGAATGCGGGAATTTCATTTCGACAGGGCAACTGGCTGGGCCTATTTGAATAATAAGCCGTACTTTTTACGTGGAGCAAATATCACTCTTCATCGCTTTTTTGAGGATGAAAAGTGCGGAAGGCTCCCATGGCAGGAGGAGTGGGTACGAAAGCTCTTAATCGATGTTCCAAAACAAATGCACTGGAATAGTTTTCGATTCTGTATCGGGCCGGTTCCCGACCGATGGATGGATATAGCTGATGAAGCCGGGTTATTGATACAAAACCAATTTTTTATTTGGGTTCCAAATCAGGATTGGGGGCATCAGGAATGGGACTTAATACCACATTTTGCAGAATGGATAGTGGATAATTGCAATCACCCTTCTTTGGCAGTTTGGGATGCTTGTAACGAGAGCAATTATCCGGCTCTGACAGAAAAAGTCATTCCGGCTGTGAGACCGATTGACCTATCAAATCGCCCATGGCATAGTACTCCACCCCTGGATTCTGATGATCCCATAGAACGACATCTTTATGTTCTTCCTGAAAACGATTCTTTACACACTTTTTTCGATTGGACTCATTTTGAAAAACCTCCTGTTTACAATCGAAATAATGAAAATAAACATCCGGGCGTTGTTAATGAATATGGTGAATTTTGGCTGAATAGGGATGGGTCCCCCACTACGCTAACAAATTACCGTTTTAAAAATTTTCTTGCAGGTCCGAATGCAACATCTGAAGAACGATTTGAAGCAGCAGCATATTATTTGGCCGGAGAAACGGAATATCACCGTGCATATCGTATATGGGCAGCGGTGCAACATTTCACTTATCTAACCTGCAGCTTTCCTGGAGCATATACTTCCGATAATTTCCGGGATGTGGAAAAACTGGAACTCGACCCATATTTTAAAGATTATATGGGAGAAGCATTCAAACCGTTGGGAGTGAATCTAAGTTTTTGGAAACCGGAACTTAGGGCGGATTCCGTTCAGTGCTTCAAAGTAATGTTGGTAAATGACTATTATGAAAGCATGAAAGGCAATCTGAGTCTATCCATTGAAGATGGATCAGGCAGGGAATTAACTGCTGCCGAAATGAGTTTTTCCATTCCTGCGCTGGGACAAAAGACCTATCCAATAAATCTTCGTATTCCGGATATTCCAGGTAAATGCCTGATTAAAGCCCGGGCAATACCGGGCAATGGAATTGGCCCAACCATAAGTAGAAGAAAATCAACTATTAGGAAATAATAGCATGGAAAGCTATGCGATCTGGCGAATTCAAGAATTAAGAATCAATGTTAGTTAAGCTCATTCCGGCATTCACATCCGTCACAGGCCTATCGTTTTGGCTGGCCCACGCGCGGAGGTGCTGTCATGCAGTGGTGCTGTTGTGCGGTTGTGGCGCGAGGGCGGTTCACCGCCAACACTATGTCAATGAACTAATTTATCAGCAGTTATCAATATTTGTAGTACTTTTAAGCTTAACTAAACGACATTGAATTAAGAATATTAATGGCCAAAGGTTTTTAAAATATTCAAATAGAAAATTTTCCTTTTAAACTGCCAATCATGCACAAATTAAGATTATTTGGTTTGATATTTATAACGATCTCATCGTTAGCACAGGCCCAAATTGAGTATAGCCTGAGAACGAGGATCTGGTCAAACAAAGGAGAAGATGATGGAACTATTGTTCCGATAGGAAATGGAAACTTACTTGTATATGAACATGGACCTAATCTTGACCATGTATTTGGCCCTCCCTACAGTGCACCTTCATACCTGCAAATGAATATTGAGGAAAATCCGGACTTGATCCGGGTGGAATCAAAAAGGGAAAAGAATGCAGCCATATGGCATCATCAGGTTTTCAGGGAAGGAAAGCTCATTGGTCAATTACATGATTATATGCTGGCGGAAAAGGATGTTTTCTTCAGAGATATAGATATCAGTGAAAATTTGAATTTCATAGTATCCGTATCTTCCGGAATAAACGCATATCCCATGAATAATTATTTCAATTATTTAACCGGAATCCCGGTATTCTCAGTGCTGCTGAGTATTCCCATGGGCAGTACATTTTTTGTCAGAAATCCCACTACCGAAGAATTATGCATGTTCATTACCACAACCGGTAATGCGGTTATATCTGATCCTGTCAAGGGTAAATTCCGGATAAACCTCAAACCTGGCAGAAGCAGGATGATACTGAGTTCTGCCAAATCATATCCAAAATCGGTCCAAACTACAGAATATGTATTGAAAAATACGGAAACTGACTGGTTGGAACAGAGCAGGCGATATTGGCATGTATTTTCTTCCCGCAGGCATAATTTTGCGTTCAGAATTCCTGAAAATTATCCTTTAAAGGATACCTTACTTGATGTAATTGATTGTGTGTCTGTTTCTATAAAATGTCAGCAATCCATATCCGGTGGTGTAATGGCCGGCCACAAATATAATATGGCTTATGTGAGGGACCAGTCAGGCGTAGTACGAGGACTGCTCGCGCTGGGGTATGAAGCCGAGGCAAGGGAAATTCTGGATTTTTGGATTGATAAATTCAGATTATATGGAAATATCCTTACGGCCGATGGTATGGACAATAATGCAGCCAGGCTGCCTCTTACCAATGATGAAGTTGAAGGACCGGCACACCTGATACAGAATTGTTTCACATATTATCAATACACACAGGATGAGGTATTTATGAAAACTGCCTGGCCAATGATGCAATGGGCGTTCGAAATCCAGTTAAGCCATTTGGCTGAAGGAATGACTGAATTCAGTGGTGATGAAACCTATATGGCCGGTGGAACCCTTAGCTGCAGCGTTTATCATGGATCTGCAGAATCAACGCTTCTGTTTTTGACGGGAGGTGAAAAGCTTTTGAACTGGGTTTCAAGGTTTGGCTTGTGGTCCGATAATAAGGTAGAGAAATACCGGAATGTTCTTAATGAGGTTAAATCTAAATATAAAATTAATTTCTTTGAGAACGGAATTTTTTATGCCAACAATCCGCTTAGGGAAAAAGTGGCAGAATTACCCAGGTTTCGGATTGGATTCTGTGCATTGCATGATGAAAATCAGACAACACCTTTGATAACATGGACGGAAAGGGATGATAAGGGACGGTACGTATGTCCTGATTGCAGAAATAAGATTACAAGGCCGGACATTGATGAATCCGGCAAAAGATTTGTACTGAATTCAGTTAGTTTGGTCCCCGGTTATATAGAGAGCGATTTGTTTTCAAAATCGGAAATACAGGAAATCATCAATCCTGGTTTAAAGCTGTTCGCATCAAAAGGTTGTGTGCCATCCAATCTTGATGGAATCCGGTCTTTGGGTTACGACTATGGATTGTTGCTTTATAACCTGGTAAAATTAAATAGTCCCCTTAAGGAGGCAGCCTTAAATAAAATGCTTGGCGTACTGAATTCGGCAGGAGCATGGGATGAATATTACGATAATGACAAACCCTATAACTGTCGGACAAGGCCATGGGAGAGCGCTGTTAACATTACCGCACTTGTTGAATATATAAATTCACTGTGAATTCCGGAATTTCACAAATGTTTTATAATCATTCCCTCCTGACGTCAGGAAGATTCCTGAATAGATTTTCATAAATTATTATTAGTATTGGAACTTCATTGATACCATTATTTAGGTATAAAAATATGTGAAGTGGTCATCCGGATTCATAAGTGGCTTAATAAATCATACCCCAGGAATTTTATTCTTAAAAATCCGTACATCGGAACTTTGATCTTTGTTGCTTATTGTTTCTGCTTTCTTACAATATATGAACCCCTTAAAGTGCACGAGGCCCGTTCTTTCAGTCTGGCAGTCACAATGGCCCTTTATTGCTGTGTAATGGCAATTCCGGTAATCGGGATCATTAAAATTTTGAACCGGTTCAGGTATTTTTCCACTGACAGTGAATGGACCCTGTTGAAGGAATTATTATCCATTGTAATTATACTTTTAGGAATTGGTATAACCATTTATTTTGCCGGGTTTTTTATTGAGACTCCTTCTCCCAGGTGGAACCTGTCCACTTTTCTGAATTCGTGCTTAATGGCTTCACTCATCGGTATAGTACCCTTTATGTTTTTCACCCTGATTAACTACCGTTTTTTGTTTACAACCGATATTGTCCAGGATTTTAAACAGGATGCTAATGTCATACCGGAGCAAATTGAGGAGCTGGTCAGGATTGCTTCCCGGCTTAAAAAAGAGGAGTTGAGCATCTACCCCAGTCAGCTGATTTATGCAGAGTCAGACGGAAATTATGTTGTATTTCATTTGAATGTTAACAACCAGATCCGGAAAGAAATCATCCGTAATTCAATAAGCAATATAGAGCAGGAGCTATCAGCAATTCCTTTTCTCATGAGGACACACAGGGCTTTTATCGTAAACGTCAGGCAGGTGATTTCCCTAAAAGGTAATACTTTGGGATACCGCTTGAAACTTAATGGTACCGATACCCTGATTCCGGTTTCGAGGCAAAAAACCCGGGATTTTGATCAGCTGCTTAAAGGGTACCAGTAATCCGTTCGTCACAAAAAATTGCACCTCGTACCAGATTCCGACTGATCATTTCTCATGTGCTTTCATATGGTAACAAATTCTTGCCATATATCCCAATTAATTGTATATCAATTTGATTATACTTCCATTTGCAGTGTAACTTAAATTCTGTGAAATGAAAAGTATCAAATTGTTGCCTCCGTGCATCGCAAAATTAAAAATGGTGCTTCTGGCAATCAGCCTTTTTTACAATACCGGTATTTACGCCCAGTTTGATCAATCGGTAACCGGAAAAGTGATCGATGAGAAAACCAACCAGGCTGTTCCTTTTGCAAGCGTGGCTTTATTTAAGGATTCCGGCTCTAAACCTGTGCGTGGCACGACAGGCGACAGTGAGGGGGCATTTACAATAGGTCAGGTCCCCGTTGGGAAATACACGCTTTTAGTAACATTTATAGGTTATAAACAAGCATCCCGAATGATTGATATTGCAGACAAGGAAAAGACCGACGCCGGAACCATATTTTTACGGGATACGGCTGTCATGATTAAAGAAGCAATGATTATGGGGGAAAAGGTAAGGGCAAAATCGCAAAGTGATAAAACCATATTCTTCATGACGAAAAAGTTACTGGACGCCTCGAGTACCGGGATGGATGTCCTGAAAGTCATTCCCGGTATTCAGGTCGATCTCATGCAGAATATTTCGCTGGAAGGCAGTCGGAACATTCAGATTTTTGTGGATGGCAAAGAACGCGACAAAGGTTTTATCAGCCAACTAAACCCAGGACAAATTGAGAAAGTGGAAATCATGAATAAGCCCTCTTCAAATTATGATGGCAATTCTACAGGGGCAATAAATATAATTTTAAAAAAGGAAAGGGATTCGGGTATCAATGGGCATATCTATGGTGAGATCCCCGCTTCGGTTTCAGAAATATATCTCCGCCCGACATTCACAATGAACTACGGATTTAAGAAACTCAACCTGTACTCTTCGTATAAAGGAGAGTTGACTTATTTTGATATTCATGAAAGTACGATCCGAAAAGTCCGGAAAAGCACAGGTACAGATATAATCAGTTCCAATCAGTATGTAAGGCAGAAGGATTGGTCCCACAGGTTCAATTATGGATTCGATTATTTCCTGAATGCCCACAACCAGCTCAATTTTTATGCTTTTTATAACCCCTATTCACGGGAACTTGATGGATATGCTGATTCACAAATATCCGGAAGTATTGACAAAAACTGGAAGGCGAAAAAGGAAGATACGGATATAAATACAGGCCAATTGTACTCGGTTTATTACAAGCATGATTTCAATAAAGAAGGACGTGCCCTGATAATTGAAATAAGCAATTATAACCTGAAAGCAAAAAATTCCACAGCCTATATTTCTGAAGAAACCGAAATTGTAAGTACCCTGCAAGTCAATACGATAAAACCTGTTCAGAATGAGACAAGCATTAAATTGGACTATACAACGGTGATCGCCAACAAGCTTAACTTCAGCACAGGATTAAAAACCAGATACCAGGCTTTGCAGGACAGGCATTTACCCGACTTTCACTATCATGAAAAATTAATGGCGGCATACGGAACCTTAGCTTATAAAAAGGGGAAATACGATCTTAACCTGGGTTTGCGTGCAGAAAACTCCGTTTCAATCCTGAAAAACAACTTCAGAAATCCGCATTTCTCGCTTTTCCCAAAAGCAACCTTGCATTACAAACCTTCATCCCGGCAAAGTATTCAACTGTCGTACCTGCGATCAATCAGGCGGCCCAGAATATACGAATTAAATCCTTTCATTTCAATTCATGATCCTTATTCACTTAGCAGCGGCAATCCGTTTCTCAAGCCTGAGTTACACAGCAGCATATTTTTAGATCATTCCATTCAGTTCAACAGTAATTATTTTAGTTCACGGCTGTTTTACAGCAAGATGAACAATGTGATTAACAGCCTGACTTTTATTAATGATACCGGTTCTATTGAAACGAGGGTGCATAACCTGGGGAGCATTCATCAATTTGGCGTACAATTTTCAGGAACATTAAAGCTTGGCATTGCAACCATTAATCCTTATCTGAGATTATTCGACCTTTACAGCTCCGGAAACGATCTGGCAAAACAAAACGATGTTGAAAACAGGCACAGCTTGTCTTTCAATTCAGGCCTTTCTGCAATTTTATCCTTTAAGCACGAACTGACTTTATCATTTGTTTTCCAATATGGAACACCGGAAAATGATATCCAGGGCAATTCTTTTTGTGATGCCCTGTATTTCATCTCGCTCGAGAAATCCTTTAAACAAAAAATCAAAATCGGCCTGGTAAGCGCGATCCCTTTCGCCCGATCATTTACCTACCAGGGATCGGAAATTGACGGATCCGGTTTTTACAGTCGCTATGACGGGAATATAAAGTTATCGAATCCCATGTGCTGGTTTAAATTGAGCTATCAGTTCACTTCCGGAAAAAACAGGGATAAGATAAATCATGAAATTGAAGAGATTGACAATAAGCCGAATAAAGGATTTTGATAATGGCCTTCGCAGCGCCCCGTCTTGAAAATTTCCGGATTAAATAGTCTTAAATCACTATCGGAATCCTCGGATGGTATTCAAAACGATCTCCCGGGTAGTATACCCGTTGGAGATATAAACCAGATGGCGGCGCTGCAAGCTGGGATGGCCTTTCGGAGTATTGATCCATGAAACCCTTTATTTCCTGCAACGTAAGTTTGCCTTTGCCTGCATGTACCAAAACTCCGGTTATCCTGCGAACCATCATCCAAAGAAAATGAGAGCCCAGGATGTGCAGGATGATCAGGTTTCCGGATTCGCTTACCTCCAAATGGCTAATGTCCGCGTGCGTTGATTTTTCCTCGTTGGTTGTAGCTCCGAAGGATGAAAAATCATGAAATCCCCTGAATATGGCAGAAGCTTCCTGCATTCTGTCAACTGACAGGTTTTCTTTTACCCACCAGGTATACCGTTTTCCAAAGGCTGAACGCCTCCGGGAAATGATATATATGTAACTTCTGGCCACTGCATTATGTCTGGCGTGGAACCTGGCTTCACACTTTTCCAATTTTAAAACATGAATATCAGGGGGCAGAATTTCATTTAAGTGCCGTACCATTGTTTCCGCATGCATTTGTGTGTGAACTTCAAGGTGGGCCACCTGTCCCAATGCATGTACACCGGCATCGGTGCGTCCGGCTCCCTGCAATTCAATTTTCATTGTATTGAACATTTGCTGGCAGGCTTTGTACATTTCACCCTGGACGGTTTTCACCCCGGTATTTTGTTGCCAGCCATGGTAACCTGAACCTTCGTATTCGATAAGAAGTCGAAATCGGGACATCATAACCCCTCTCATTTCATCCTGGTGCCAAGCGGCAGGGTAATATATTGCGGCAATGCCTTTAATGATAAGATCAGCCTGCCCTGTTCGGTCTTCAGTTCTGACTCATTGCCCATGCCGTCTGTTGCCATTGCACCATCGACCTTTGGAATTTCCTTAGCCAGCATTACAGAATGTTCCGGATCCATTGTCCATGCAGAGATTTTATAATTGCCTTTATCATTCCTGAAAAGAAGAACAAAATCATTGCCATTACCGGTTTCAATCCTGTGTAAGAGGGTAAAGTCCTTCAATTGCATGTTCATTGTCCGGATGGCAATGTATGCTGGTTTGGGTTTCAGATCCGGGGTTACCGTACCACAATTGTGTTCAAAGTCTGAAGGATTACTTCCGTCATTCTTCCAATCGTACCATACTGAAAAGGGTATTCCGCTAAGCAGGTTGAACAATTGCATCCTGACAACAAATGCAGCCTGCTTTTCCAATGAAACACCTTTTGTAGCTGATGAATATCCCCATTCACTGCTTATTACAGGAATGTTCTTCCTATTGGCCGGTGCACTATTTTCAATCATATCCCGAAGCTTCCCGTAATCTGAGCCGGCAGTTTCCGGTGACATGGAATAATCCCGGTACGGATGAACGCTCACACCATCCAGATATTCAAGTATGCCGGAATCCACGAATGTTTTTATAAACGGGAAAGGTATTTGAGAAGTGGCCGGGCCAATAATGACAGCATCAGGAACTGCTTCCTTTACAGCCTTGCATGTCGCAAAAGCCAGCGTCAGGTACTGATCAATATCTGCCTTTGGTCTCCAGAAACTTATGTTCGGTTCATTCCAAATTTCCCAGACTATATTCCTGTCCTTGAAATGTTTTGCTGCTGCTGCGGCCCACAGTGCAAAAGCCGAAACGCTTTCTGGGTGACTTGGAGCAGCAATTCCCCGCTGTTTCTCACCCGTTAACGGATCCTTGGAGTCAACGGTATCCTCATAAAGCGAATTGGAATAATCCAAAATATAAACCGCCCCTATTCCGCGCTTTTCCAAATTGGCCGTCAGTTCATCATAAGCTTTCCAGTTGTAATTCCCTTTTGTTAGTTCAATTTCATGCCATATGAAATCCATGCGGACAAATTTTAATCCCGCGGCCGCGATCATGTCCAGGTCCTTTTCATGACCTGTAATAAAGTGAATATTTACACCGGCACAAACCTGTTTATATGGTCCGAATTTCCTGTTAATATCCTGATTTTCTGATCGATGAATCCTGATTGGTTCAGAAAAAGGAGTATTTACTGTGTGGCTTTTTATCCCTGATGGAATAATTCCGTAATCTCCCCCGGGTAAAAAAAACGAGGTCGTAAAGACAAATAAGCCAAGATAAAACGATCCCTTCACGTCATTACATTTTCCAGTTCCCTTTGTTCCTGCAGGTCCAATGGCTTCAATTCCCTGGCTGCAGCCACATTGATTTCAAGTTCTTTCAGGGATTTCATCCCTATATTAGCGCATGATACCGGTAAGCTGAGAACATAACGGATGAGCATTGAGGCCTCAGTCTGATTTTGGGTTTCATCCCAATACCATCTTCCGTTTTCGGGTTTTTTGGAAGGATTTCCCGCAGCCAGTGCTCCTTGTCCGCCACCCATGACTTTCATGGCAATTATACCCATGCTCTTTCCAAGTGCTTTCGGAAGGACTGTTTCCCGGAAAGGTCTGCGCCTGGAAACCGGGTTGAATGTTGTCAATATGGTATCAAACTCATACATATCAATTGCATGACTCATGGCATCTGCCGATTCATGACCTGTTACCCCGATAAACCGGGTAACTTTTTCATCCTTCAGTTTATTTAGCGCTTTCATTACACCGTCGGGCCCTCCCCACAAAGTAATATCCTCATCGGCACCTACGCTATGAACCTGGTAAAGATCAAGGTGATCCGTCTGCAATCGCTTAAGGCTTTCCTCAACTTCGCGCATTGCCCCGTCATAAGTCCGTTCGCCGGTTTTGGTCGCCAGGAAAACTTCATTTCTCCTTTTTGCCAGTACAATGCCGTAATTGAGTTCGGACTGCCCGGCACCATAGGATGGCGCTGTGTCAAAATAATTTATTCCAGCCTCCAGCGCAGCATTTGCCAATTCGGCCGGATGAAATTCCGATGTCGGTTTTTGCACCATTCCGGACACTCCCCCCAGGACGATGATACTTACCTTAACACCAGTTTTTCCAAGAATCCTTTTTGGGATACCGGATTTTGAAAGTTCCTCCGCAAAACTCAAATTCATGGCTGCTCCCGCTGCGGTAAGCGTTGCCAGATTTCCGATAAATTTGCGTCTGTCCATCCTGATGATAATTTACATTTGTCAATTCAAATTTATGAAGTAGTTGGATGCAAAACAAATCATTAATTGTATCTTTAAAACCCGCATGTCATTTCAATTAAAAAATTTCATCCATGACCAAAAGAAGAGACTTCATCAAAAAGAGTGCATTGGGCACTGCCAGCATTGCTATAGGCGGACTTGGCATGAGCGCCAAATCCTATGCATCGATTGTCGGTGCGAATGACCGCATAATCATGGCGGTAATTGGCATCCGAAACCAGGGGAGTGTTCATATTAACAGGTGGTGTGACCTTAAGGAAAGTCATAACGTCATGATCAAAACATTGTGCGATACCGATGAGCAGCTTTTTGACTCACGGTCAAAGATCGTAAGTGATAAAACAGGGGCAAAACCCAAAACAGAATGGGATATACACAAAGTTCTGGAAGATAAGGATATTAATGCCGTATCCATTGTTACACCCAATCACTGGCATGCCCTTGCCACCATATTATCGTGCCAGGCAGGAAAGCATGTGTATGTGGAAAAACCAACCTCGCATAACATATGGGAAGGAAGGAAAATGGTGGAAGCAGCCGCCAAATACAATGTCCTGGTGCAGGTTGGACTGAACAGCCGGTCATCACAGGGTGTGAGAGAGGCGGTTCAGTTCCTTCATGATGGTGGCATCGGAGAAATTTATATGGCAAGGGGATTGTGTTACAGGTACCGTGACTCCTATGGAATCGCCAAAGACAGTGAACCGCCTGCAGGTTTTCATTATGAAAGGTGGCTTGGACCTGCATCCTGGCGGCCATATAATACAAAGCGCAGCCATTATTGCTGGCATTGGTACTGGGATACCGGAAACGGTGATACCGGTAACCAGGGACCCCACCAGTTTGATATTGCCAGATGGGGCCTTAACAAGAACGAACATCCCGTTTCAGTGTTTTCAGCGGGTGGAATTTTTGGTTTCCGCAAGGACGTGAGTTCACCTGAGAACATGACCCCGGGTAAGATGGTTTACGGGGATGTGGAAACCTATGGGAGAGACATAACATCCCAGCAAACCCCAAATATCCAGTCTTCCACTTTCCAGTACGGTGACGGGAAAATCCTTGAATTTGAGACACGGGGACGTTTCACAAACCAGGAAGGAAGCAAGGCACAGGAATCGGGAAACCTGTTCTACGGCTCAGAAGGATACCTCGAAATATCCGGTGATAAATGGAATGCCTTTCATAACCAGGAATTGGAACCCTTCGCAGGTTCCGCGGAAAGCCAGGAAGCCCAGGACGCAAAGCATTTTGCAAATTTCCTGGATGCGGTCAGGGGAGGGAAAAATGAACTCCTGAATTGCAATATTCATGAAGGATATTATTCCGGGGCGCTTCCCCTTTTGGCAAACATTTCCTACCGTGTCGGAAGGCAACTGAAATTCAGGGGTGAAAATGAAAAATTTGTGAACGATCCCGAAGCGGATATGATGCTTACACGCGAATACAGGTATCCCTATATTGTCCCTGAAATTGTCTGATGCCTGTCAATCCAGAAATAAATATTGTTTTCCAAAAATTTTAACTTGTTTCCCATGCGGGATCTCAGGATAAGAAAAAGCTTCCTATGATCTGTGTTTGATTCCGGAACTTCAAATCGAAGCTTTTTGATTGTATTGAAACCTGGCTCTATTGATATTTCCCTTATTTTACCTGAAGCAGCCGGTACCCCGCCCGCGGAATCCCACCTTGCTTCCCATTCCAGAGTAAATGAACTTCCGGATAGTCCATCATTAAATATTGCCAGGTTTCTTTCCATAACCTCACCCGGGTGATATGTCTGGGTCTCAAATGACCGTCCCGGTTTATTCATTCTGTGCAGGCCCGTATCAAGTACAAGGTATGGATGAAAATACTTTTCGGCCATGTGAACAACGGGAGAATTCCATCCATCCAATTTGTCAATTCTGTTCTTTGGATAACCTGATTGTTTCCATGCATGCGCTTCCTGATCCATTCCTTCCAGAAAATTCGGCCAGTAGTTGATAAAATCCCAGCCTGCCATATAACTGATATCCCAGAGACGCATATCCGCACCGTAATAAATAAATTCCTCCAACCCCCCTCCTGCATGAGCAATACCGGGTGCGTGACCAGTCCAGTCCCATGCATATTCTCCCATGCCGGTGATGATTTTTGCCGGCCGCGGATATTCCACATAATGCAGCATGGCAAATGCATGTCCCGTTTTCCCATCGATCCTGCATGAATGTCCGATCTGGTTATCCTCAAAAACCAGGGGACGTGTAGGATCCACAGTATTTATCGAATCTATCAGTACAGGGACCCATTCAGGCTCTGCCTCATTCTGAAGACTATACCGGCACACGCTGGGATGATTTCTGGCCGTTTTTGCCAGTTCCATTGCGGATTGGGGTAGGTAAACCTTGTGCCAGTTCTGTTTCTGGCACCCGCGTATGGGTGTCTCCGGAATGAGCATAAATCCCAGCTCATCAGCCATATCCATCATATAGGGTGTTGGGGTGGACTGATGAATCCGGTTGGCACTGATGCCCAATCTCATAAACCGTTTCCACGTCTCAGCACAACCTGAAGTTGTGTCCGTTGGCGGAAGAAATGCCGGAGAAAGGCTGTAACAATCATACATACTCATAGCTGATTCAGGTGTTCCGTCGCTTATCTGGTTAACCCGAATGCCATTGACCCTATAGTAATAAGGTCCCTCGGTCCATTCCACAAATCCAAACCTTTGGATTTTCCTGTCAACGATGACCTTTTTCTCCGCAAGTGACACTTCAATATTGTGAAGCCGTGCCCGGTAATCTTCGTGAAAAGGCTTATTCGGCCACCAGTAACTTTCAGGTCCGGCTTTCCAGGAAACGGGACCAGCGGTTATTTTCCGTATTTCCCCCGGTCTTAAAGAGATCTTAAGGATCTTGAATTTCGGATAATTCCAATTATCCTGATTCCAGGATGATAATTCCGGACGGATAATCAGAGACTTGCTTTCATCGGTTGAGTTTCTGATCCACAGGTCAATGGACAGGTCACGTTTCACAACGGAGGGTCTGACAAAAATATCCTGGATGTATATACCGGGACATATCGAAATATGGACGAATTTGGTAATGCCATAACTGAATTTGCTTGCCCATCCGGATTCCGTGTCAAAATCAACTTTTGTATCAGGATGCATCCTGGCTTCAGCATAAACAAATCCATGAGGCACTTCATAGCTGTAATGCCATTGCGGATAGGCAACAACGCGCAATTCGTGATCAGTGCCGGGCTTTATCAGGTCCGTGAGATCAAATTCAAAGGGCATCATGGGACCGACATGTGATCCGATTAATTGTCCGTCAAGGTATACGTCGCAACCGTGGTTCACTCCTCCGAACTCAATCCTTGCCACTTTCCCCGGAGAAAGCTCCCTTATGTTTATGATGCGTTTATAGGTCACATGATCTTTGACAGCGGCCTGGTTGATCAAAGGTTCTTCCTGGATATCTGAATTATATCCTCCTCCGGGCACTTTGACAGCACGCCAGGGGCCATCATCAATGCTTATTTGCCACGCAGCATCCGAGGCCAGGTCGATGATCTGGGTTACGGGAGGGAGAGATTTTTTATGAAATACAGACAATGGACTGCGATTCCTGCAGGCAATACAGGAAACAACCATTAAGAATAAAAATAAGCCGGTGCATGTCCTGGTCATGATTTATATGATTGAATATCCAAAACAACATTTCATTCACCTTGTCTTTTTTTACCGAACAGTTTTCTGAAGAAGGACTTCTTCTTTCTTTCAGATCTGCTTTTTTCATTATCAAAGATGGTTATTTCTTTTCTGAATATGTCCAGAAAATTATCCAGTGCCCTTTTTTCTTTATAATCAGGACAATCAAGTTCCGACAGGAATTCCGGAGTCAATCCGGGGAACGGAATATTGATTTTTTCCATCAATCCGGGATCCGTCTGAATCTTTTTCAATGTCAGGGCGATCAGCGGCAATGCAAGCCTGCTTCCCGAACCATTTGAACCATTTGTAAAATGAACTGCAGGCAGTGATGCGCCTACCCTGCTGACCAGGACCAGCGCGGGATTGTAAGCCACAAACCATGCATCGGCATATTCCTGTGTCGTTCCTGTTTTCCCTGCCAAAGGCAGCTTAACACCGTATTCGGACCATAGCGGACTTCCGGTACCCTCCCTTACGGCTTTTTGCAGAATGGCATTTATGAGCCGGCACGTACCTGGTGACAAGACCCTGGCTTTGGCATCCCCCAATTTATTTTGCCAGATGATTTCTCCACCCGGGCTTTTTATGGATAGTATTTTCTGTGGTGTGATTCTGAAACCTCCGTTTGCAAAGGCTGAATAGCAAACGGCAAGCTCGCTTAAATTGGCTTCGGCAGTACCCATGGGAAGTGAAGGTGTGTTATTCAGGCTGAAAGAAAATCCCATTTCTTTCCATAGATAGTCGAGTTTATCGAAGCCGACTTTTAAAAAAAGATTAAATGTCGGAATATTCATCGAGTGGACTAAAGCACCTGAAAGAGAATATTTTCCGCCATAAGTCATATCGAAATTTTTGGGACTCCATTCCTCGTATCCCGACAAAACAATCGAATCATTATCCAGATAATAACAAGGCGTAAAACCCTCCTCCAAAGCTTCGGCATACAGGATAGGCTTAAATGTGGATCCCATCTGCCTTCTCGCCAGGACCTGGTCATAAGGCTGCATCTTAAAATCAATCCCCCCGACCCAGGCTCTGACGGCTCCTGAAAAAGGATCCACAGCCAGCAAACCGGCATGCAACAGCTTAATGGCATGTCTCAGGCTATCCTCAATAGAAATTGAATCGGCAAGGGAACCGTCCCAGTCAAATATCTGTCTGAGACCTACTTCATTGGCCTTTTCCGTAAGATTTTGCTTTTGAAGCTCATTTTTTACCAGTTGCCCGATGAATTTTCTTCCTGAATTTCCCCGGTATTGCGCATTCAGTTTTTTCTGCATTCCGGAAAGGTGATCACGGAAAGACGCGCTGGCATAATTCTGAAGTGTGAGATTTAAAGTTGTTGTAATGATCAGTCCATCCTCTTCCATGTTCCACGTTTTACCGGTTGCTGCCTGAATATTTTGCAGAATCTGTTGCACTTCGCTTTTCACCTGGTAGAGGAAATAATCGGCCGGACCTTCCGATTCAAGATTTGAATAATTCAGGGTCAGGGGAAGCCTTTTAAGAGAGTCCGCTTCAGATTTTTCCAGATAATTATACCTCTGCATCTGTCCCAGCACAATATTTCTCCTGTTTTTGGCATTTTCAGGATAAAGCCGGGGATTGTACAGATTGTTGGCCTTTAGGATCCCCACTAAAACGGCAGATTCTTCGATATCCAGCTGTTCGGTCTTTTTCTTGAAATACCGCTGTGATGCAGCCTCAATACCGTACACATTTTCCCCGAAGGGGACCGTGTTAAAATACAGTGTCAGAATTTCCTGCTTTGTAAATACTCTTTCAAGACGCCGTGCCAGCAAAGCCTCCTTGGTCTTGTTGACCATGATTGCAAAATGACCGGTATTTCTCCTGCCAAACATGTTCTTCACGAGTTGCTGGGTGATGGTGCTTCCTCCTCCGGACCTGCTGTTATTAAATAATATGGTCTTAAAGAAAACCCTTAAGAGGCTTCTTGAATCAATACCCTTATGTTCAAAGAATCGGGCATCTTCCGTGGCAATCAATGCATTAATGAGGTGGGAAGGGATCTGGCCGAATATAATATTGGTCCTGTTTTCAGTAAAGATCTTGCCAATCAGTTCACCTTCCATGGAATATACCACGGACGCCGTGGCATTTTTATAATTCAGCAATTCCTTTTCACCCTGCAGGATGCTGTATGCCTTGACAAATATGATCAGGATAAACAAAAGCGGAAAAACCGACGTTATGAGTGCGATCTTCAATATTTTTATCCAGGGTATCTTCATTATTTATCCAATAACTGTAATACTTAATTACATCCATCAGAAAAACAGCAAAGGATTGGAAATTGTTGTTCTCATCATTTATTTCAGGCCTGCCTGCCGTGCTCAGCCCTGGCTTGGCAGGCTTGTCTGCACCAATTCCTTGAAAAAATAATATCCGAGGATCAGTGAGACAACGAGTTTCATAACTGTTCCGGCCAGAAATCCAATAAACGACCCGAAAGCTGCCCTCAATGCCTGTCCGGAATCCTTCCTGGCAGACAATTCCCCGATCCATGCTCCGAGAAATGGCCCGCCCAGTATTCCGAACAAGCCTAACGGACCCAAAGTTATACCCAGTATTGGCAGCAGGATGACACCGGCTATGAGTCCAATTGTGCTTCCAATCACTCCTGCGCGGGTTCCGCCATATTTTTTTGTTCCCCATATGGGGACAATATAATCAAGCACCGCCACGATCAGTACAACGATCGCCCAGAATACGAGCATTTTAACTGAATACTGGGCAAATCTTGTCCAGTGGATCAGGAGAAGCCCGAGATAACCCAGGGGAGGACCGGGAATACCCGGAAGAATGCTTCCGGCTAAACCTGCGATAATACACACAACGCCCAATGCGACTAATACATATTCCATTCTGTAATTGATTTTATCATTCCGATACGTTAAACAAGTGGAATCCATAACGAAAAACAACTGCCTGTCCCGGGCACAGATTGTACCCTGATGAATCCATGATGTGCCTGAAGGATCTGGCGCGATAGGCCAAGTCCGATCCCGGATCCCCCCTCCCGAGTTGTGTAAAAGGGAATAAAAATATCGTCCAGGCGGTCGGCTGGTATCCCTTCTCCTGTATCAGAGACCTCAATAACAACATGTTGTTCCTTTATCAGCCCGCGAATATCCAGGGCTTTTATTTCCGATTTTTCCATCGCCTGA
>Ga0209593_10000304_pt1 | contig 25195 bp, 35 predicted proteins | sample PPLLaktember2015_3_FD_187260 | JGI IMG/M metagenome (GOLD analysis project Ga0209593, IMG submission 187260) | Freshwater sediment microbial communities from Prairie Pothole Lake near Jamestown, North Dakota, USA - PPLs Lake P7 Core (6) Depth... | ecosystem: Environmental > Aquatic > Freshwater...
CTCTGATTTTTGATTCTGCAACCGTTATGACCGAAATGCGACGGTCGCGTAAGTGGCAATACATGGCACAAGAGGCGGGTCGACTCGCTGACTTGGGATTATCCGGCGCCGCGATTGCGAAGCGATTAGGGGTACATAAGGCGACGGTGTGCCGGTGGATGGCCGCGGGAAAAGTGCGGGATACGCGGCCAAAGCCGGGGCATGTGCCGGCCGTAGAGGCCGGGTCGCTGACGTGGGCCGCGACGGTACGCCAGACCTACGCGCTCGACGCCTCTGACGAAAAGCTCGTGACGCTCGCGGAGGTGGCGCTCGCCGTAGCGCTCGATCGCGAGCAACCTCCGATGGTGCAGCTCGCGGCGGCTGGGCGCTTTCAATCCCTCGTGAAGCAACTGGCATTGATTGCGCGGCAGGATGAGGCGACGCCCAAGCCGGCCGCGACGGTGGCGCATCCACACCGGGCGGATCCCCGCGCGCAACTCGCGATCGTCCGATGATTTTGACGGTGCCCGTGGATGCGGTGCTGTATCCCACACTGGGGCCGCAAGTCTGCGATTTCGTCGAACAGAATCTCGTGTTCGGCCCGGGCGATCTCCGCGGGCAGCCGGTGAAGCTCGACGACGAGAAAGCCGCGCTGATTTACCGCATGTATGAAGTGTTCCCGCAGCGGCACGATCTCGCGGGGCGGCGCCGCTTCAAGCGGGTCGGGCTCTCGCTGCGCAAAGGGCTCGCGAAGACGGAACTCGCCGCGTGGCTCGCCGCGTGCGAGCTGCATCCGGAGGCGCCGGTGCGCTGCGTCGGCTGGACGCCGGCGGGCGAACCGATCGGCGGGCCGGTGACCGATCCCTATATTCCGCTGATTGCCTACACCGAAGAGCAATCGGACGATCTCGCGTATACGGCGTTGCGGGTGATTCTCGAATTGAGCACGCTGCGGGATGACTTCGACATCGGCCTCGAGCGGATTCTCCGCAAGAAGGGCGGCGGAAAGGCCGTGGCCCTCGCCGCGGCGCCGGATGCGCGCGACGGCGCCCGCACGACGTTTCAACACTTCGACGAAACACATCGCTTTACGTCGCGCCGGCTGCAGCGGGCGCATCGCACGATGCTCGCGAACATTCCGAAGCGGCGGGCGGCGGACGCCTGGACGCTCGAAACGACGACGGCGCCGGAGCCGGGGATGGGATCCGTCGCGGAGGCGACGATGGATTATGCGCGGGCCGTGCAGGTGGGGCTCGTCACCGATTCACGGCTGTTCTATTTTCACCGCGACGCCTCCGACGGGCACGATCTCACGACGCCGGAGGGCTTAAAGGCGGCGATTGTCGAGGCGTCGGGATCGGCGGCGGCCTGGTCGGATCTCGACGCGATCGCGGGCGAATGGGCGGATCCCCGCGCCGATCGCGCGTACCTCGAGCGGGTCTGGCTGAATCGGCTCGTGAAAGGCGGGACGCAAGCCTTCGACGTGCAGCGGTGGGACGAACTGAAGCAGCCGAACCCTGTGCAGCCCGGGGATGTGATTACGCTCGGCTTTGACGGCGCCATGTTCCACGATGCGACGGGCCTGGTGGCGACGCACGTCGAGACAGGCTTTCAATGGGTGCCGGGCGTGTGGGAATGTCCGCCGGGCCGCACGGACTGGCAAGTGCCGGTCGTCGAGGTCGATGCGATCGTGCGCGACTTGTTTAAGACCTACGAGGTGAGTCGGCTGTACGCGGATCCGCCGTACTGGCAATCGTGGATCGCGCAATGGGCAGGTGATCCGGCCTTGGGGCCAGAGAAAGTCCTGCAGTGGTGGACGAATCGCCGTAAACCGATGACGTATGCGTTGAAGAATTTCGAGACGGCGATTAAAAGCGCGGATCTGTCGCACGATGGCGATGCGCGCTTACGTCGGCATCTCGCGAACAGTCGGCGCAAAGATTTGCCCGAACGTGACGAGCAAGATCAGGCCCTCTGGCTGATTCAGAAAGAGCGATCGGATTCGTTCGAGAAGATTGATTTGGCGATGGCGGCGGTGCTCAGTTGGGAAGCGCGGACGGATGCCCTCGGGGCGGGCGCGCTGTCGGGCCCCGAGTATTCCGTGGTGGTACTGCGATGACCGACGAGGCGCCGCCCGCGAAACCGTCGAAGGGGGGCCGGCCGCGTGTGGTGGAGGCCGGGAATACCGTGTCGGCGTGGGTACCGGCGAGCGATTACGACAAGATCATCAAAGCGGCGAAAGCGCAGGACGTGACGATCTCGGCGCTCGTGCGCCTCTGGCTGAAGCACAACATTCGGTAGTTTCCTCACAAACAACCCTAGGCGGTCGGCACGCGGCGCAATATGGGCGCGCGCCCAATGCTGGAACGCGCGTACTCCCTGCTCGAAATCAAATCGGTTATGCCGGAGCGTCGGACGTTCTCCGGCATTGCCTCGACGCCCGAGCTCGATCGGCAGGGCGACATCGTCGATCCCGCCGGCGTGCGCTTTCGCAATCCCGTCCCGCTGCTCTTTCACCACGACCAAACCAAACCGATCGGGACCGCCATTCTGACGGCCACGGCCGACGGCATTCTGTTCGAAGCCTCGCTGCCCGTCATCGACGAGCCGGGGCCGCTGAAGACGCGCGTCGATGATGCCTGGCAGTGCATCCGCGCCGGCATGATCACGGGCGTCTCGATCGGGCATCTGCCGGTGAAGAACGGCGCGCGGATGCACGCCGGCGCCCGCACGCTTACGAAGACGGAGATCTGCGAACTGTCGCTCGTCACGATTCCCGCCAACGCGAACGCCACGATCCGCCTCGTCAAATCGCTCGCGGCGCCGCCGCGGCAGGAGAAGAAACACATGGCCACGCAAACCGCCGCCGAACACGTCCAGAACATCGAGAACAAGCGCGCCGCCCACGTCGCCCGCATGGCGGAGATCATGAAGACGGCGGCCGACGACAATCGCACCTCCGAGGACAGCGAAGCCAGCGAACACGACGGCCTCGCGCTCGAGGTCAAGAAGTTCGACGAGGATCTGGTCCGGTGGCGGAGCCTCGAGAAACTCCAGGTGGCGACGGCGACGCCCGTCCCGCCGGTGGAGTCCAAGCATTTTTCGCACGTCACGGTCCGATCGAACGTCGAGCCCGGGATCAAGATGGCGCGCTTCGTCATCGCGAAACTCGCGGCACGGTTTGATGGCACCGACGCGGCGACGTACGCCGAACGCCGCTGGAACGATTCGACGCCCGAGGTCGCGCTGGCGCTGAAAGCCGCCGTCCTGGCCGGCAGCACGACGGATGCGACGTGGGCGAAGCCGCTCGTCAACTCGACGGTCACCGACGACTTCCTGCCGCTCCTGCGCGCGGCGACGATCATCGGGAAGATCGCCGGGCTTCGGAAAGTCCCGTTTAACGTGAACGTCCCGGCGCAGACCGCCGGCGGGACCGTGGCGTGGGTTGGGGAGCTGAAGCCGAAACCCGTAAGCGCGATGGCGTTCGCGATGGAAAACCTCGGCTTCAACAAAGTCGCGGCGATCGTCGTGCTCTCGCAGGAGCTCGTGCGCTTCAGCAACCCGTCCGCCGAGGCGGTCGTGCGGGATTCGCTGGTGCGCGACATCGCGGCGTACCTCGACGCGCAGTTTATCAACCCGGCCGTCGCGGCGGTCGCGGGTATCAATCCGGCGTCGATCACGAACGGGGCACCGACCGCCGCGGCTACCGTGAATCCGCTCGCGGATATTCTCGGGCTGATCAACCACTTCGCGGCGAACAACATCCCGGTCGATGGCCTGACGTTCCTGCTCTCGCCGGCGAACGCGCTCGCGCTCTCGTTCCGCACGAACCTCGACGGCTCGCCAGAGTTTCCCGGCATCGGGATCAACGGCGGTACCTACAAGGGGCTGCAGTTCATCACGTCGAACACGCTGACGACGAACGTCGTCGCCCTGGCCCCGCAATACATTCTCATGGCCGATGATGGTGGCGTGACGATCGACGCCTCGACGGAAGCCACGCTGCAAATGGACTCGGCGCCGGCCTCGCCGCCCGATGCGACGACGGTCCTCGCGTCGATGTTCCAGATGAACGCGGTCGCGCTGCGCGCGGAGCGGTACATCTCGTGGAAGCGCGTCGGCACGAACACGGTGAAGTACCTGACCGCGACCGCCTGGCCGTCTCCGACAGGGGCGATGACGGCGACCGCCGCCTCAGAACCGAACGGCCGCACGAAGCACGGCTAGGCCATGCGGCTGTTCGGGTATGAACTGAGGCTCGAACGGAAAGCCATGCCCCTCCGGCCGCCCGCAGTCGGGACGGAGGGCGGCTGGTGGCCGGCCGTGCGCGAGCCGTACCAGGGCGCCTGGCAACTGAACGATCCGCTCACGACCGAAAGCGCGCTGGCGAATGCGAGCGTGTTCGGGGTCGTGAGCGGCATCGCGCAGGACCTCAGCAAGATCGCGCCGCCGCTCCTGCTCGAGCAGGACGACAGCGGCTTCTGGTCTGAAACGCAGAACCCCGCGTATTCGCCGGTGTTGCGCCGGCCGAATCGGTACCAGACGGATCAGCAGTTTCTCGAGCAGTGGGCACTCTCGCGCTTGCTAACGGGGAACGTCTACGTGCTGAAGAATTACGACGAGCGCGGGGTCGTCAATCAGCTCGACATTCTGAACCCGGCGCGCGTGAAGACGCTCGTCGCGCCCGACGGCAGCATCTACTACGAGCTCCAGGCGGATGATCTCGCCGGCATCGGGAACGACACGCCGCCGGTCATCGTGCCGGCGCGCGACATCATCCACGATCGGTACAACTGCCTGTATCACCGGTTGCAGGGCATCGCGCCGCTGTATGCGGCCGCCGCGGCGATCGGGCAAGCCTCGGCGATTCAGTCGAGCAGCAGCAATCACTTTGCGACGGGGGGCCGCGTCGGCGGGTTCCTCATTGCGCCGACGAAACTGGATCCGGCCTCGGCGCAACGGATTCAAGCGCAACTCGACGCGAAGGCGAAGTCCGGGAGCTCGATCATTGTCGCGGACTTCGGCATGAAGTTCGAACCGTTCTCGGCGACGGCGGTCAACTCGCAGCTAATCGAGCAGCTCGGCTGGACGGAAGAAAAGATCTGCGAAGTCTACCGGATGCCGATCTCGATCCTGAACAGCAGCAAGCAGCCGCCGTATGCGAACGCCGAAGCGTCGATGCTGCAGTACAAGTCGCTCTGTCTCGAGCCGCACATGACGGCGATCGCGAAGACGCTCGGGCATGGGCTGAACTTGCCCTCGTACCTGAAGCTCGAATTCGACGACACCTTGCTGATCTGGATGGATACGCAAACCCGCACGCAAGCAGCCCAAGGCGCGATCACGTCGGGCATGTCGCCGAACGAAGTGCGGGAGACGTACTACGGGCTCGGGCCGGTGCCGGGCGGCGAACTGCCGTACCTGCAGCAGCAAAACTGGCCCGTCAAGGATCTCGCCGATCGACCCGCCGAGACGCCCGCCCCGGCGCCTGAACCCGAACCGGAGCCGGTGACGCCGTGACCGTCACGTTCTCGCGCGTCGTGCTGCCGCCGCTCTGGACGCTCGACCAGGCGAAGCTGCACCTCCGGATCACCACCACGGCGGACGATGCCGACATTGCGCAGAAGCTCGCGACGGCGCAGGAAGCGATCCTGTCGTACCTCGCTGTCGCCGCCGATCCGGCCTGGACCGCCGCGACGGCGCCGGCGGCCGTCACGCACGCGATCCACTTGCTGACGGCGTACTACTACAGCGATCGCGGCGACGGGGAGATCCCCGATCCCTGGCCGAAGATCTACGCGCTGCTCGCGGCGTATCGCGATCCGACGGTGGCCTGATGGCACGCGGGGATCGCCGCCATCTCGTGACGTTTCAAAACCCGGGGCCGACGGAGCCGGTGACATGGATCGATTTGGTCCCGGCGACGTGGCACGTCAGCCTGTCGCTCCTGACCGGCGATGACATCGGCTTTTTCGTCGAGCCGGCGGCGGGCACGCCAATTAGTTCCGCGACATATGCGGTGCGCGGCGATTTTCACCCGGGCGTCACGACGCAGACACGGATGATCTTGGGGAGTCAGACGTTTGCGATCACCAGCGTCGACAACGTCGAGATGCGGGGCGTCGAGATGGACTGCCGCGCAGTGCAGGTGGTCGCATGAGTGCGGCGCTGACGATACGTGGGATCGCTGAATTAAAGGACGCGCTCGGGCGCTTGCCCACGGACCTCAAAGGCCAGGCGACGCAGATCGTGCTCGACAGCGCCTATGCGGCGCAAGCCGAGATCGTGGCGGCGTATCCGCAGGGGCCGACGGGCAAGCTCAAAAAGGGCGTCAAGGTGCGGGTGCAGGAGATCGGGCCGTATAGCGTGGCGGCGCAAGTGCGCAGTAGTGCGCCGCACGGCTGGCTCTACGAATACGGCACAAAAGCGCGGAAGACCAAACGCGGCTGGAACCGCGGCACGATGCCGAACCCGCCGGATGTGTTCATTCCCGCGATGGTCCGCTATCGGCGCGCGATGTATCTGAAACTGGCTGACCTGATTCGATCGACGGGGCTCATCGTCACGCTGGATGCCTGAGCGATGACCGCGACAACCACAACGAAAGGGCGTGCAGGATGGCAATTTTAACGGGGCGTTATGGGCAGGTGAAGTGGGATCAGGCGGGCGTGACGGCGGTGCCGATTATTTCGTTGAACGCCTGGACTGGGGATTTCAAAACCGAGTTCGAGGATGTCACCTGCTTCCAAGACACCAATCGGGTCTTCGTGCCGGGCCTCCGCTCCGCGGAAGGTTCGCTGTCTGGATTCTGGAATTCTCAGGAACTCGCGCTGTTCAAAGCCGCCGAAGCGACGACGCCCGGCCTGCTCGAGCTGGTGCCGAACAGCACGGAACCCACCTACGCCTGGTCGGGCCTCGCCTATCTCGACGCCAGCATTGACGCCAGTCTGCAAGCGCCGAAGATTACCGGCAACTGGAAAGCGGCCGGCGCTTTCGCGATGAAGCCGGTTGTGGCCGCGACGGGCGCGACGGCCGGCGCGCCGGGCTTCTGGACGCCAGCGGGCGCCGCCGCGAAAGCGAATCTCGCCGCGATGCCGGGCGTCACGGCGAACCCCGCAACGAACTGGGTGACGGGCCAATACATGACGCTCGGCGACGGCAGCAAAGCCACCTGGAACGGCACGGCCTGGATCGCAGGGATTCACGCTGTTTGATTCGCTGACGGTCACGGGCGCCGCCGGGGCGATCTTGTGGCACGACCGCGTGGCCGTGGAGTTGCGATCGTGGCGCGTGGCCCGCTCACAAGCCGATCCCGTGTGGACGCTGACCGCGACGATCGCGCGCATCGATAAATTCCAAGCCCGCCAGGCGCCGCTGTTATTCACGGCGCCGCGGGCGGGCGGCTACTGGGCGTGGCCGGTCAAGGAAATCTCGATCGGTGACACGAACGTCTGGGCGCGGCTGGGATCCCCAGAACAATAGGAGGCGAGTCAATGGGTCGCTGTCGGATGGTCACGCCCGAATCGGTGCGATTGCCGTTGTCGGACGGCGACTTCATCACGGTCAAAAAAGAATTGAACGCGGGCGAAGGGCTGGACCTCGAAGCCGAACCGCCCCCGCGCACGTTGCCGGTCATCCTCGCGTATCTGGTCGGCTGGTCGTTTGTCGGCGCAGACCAACAGCCGATTCCCTACAGCCCGATGCAATCCGTCGACGAACGGCGCGCCACGCTGCGCAACCTCGATACGGCGACGATGGATGAGATCGTGGAAGCACTCGCGCCGCACTTGCGGGCGAATCGCCGAGCCGTCGAAGAAAAAAAAACGACCCCCGAACCCGTGAGCGCATGAGAACCACGCTCGCGCTGTGCAAAATCATGGGCATGAGCTACGACGACATTCGCGCGCTGCCGCAAGCGGTGTATGAGGTGCTGATCGAAGACCTGAACGCGCGGCAGGCGGACGAGGCGCACGCCTAATGGCGCAACTCTCGGGCGTGATGACGGCGGACTTTTCCGACTTTCATTTCGAGATCGACAAGTCGATCACGAAGCTGAAAGGGCTCGAAGGGGCGACGGGGCACACCAACAGCTCGATGGGCGAGTTCAGCGAAGGGCTCAGCACCGTCGATAAAACGCTGGGCGTCCTCGGGATCCGCATCGGCCCGCAGATTCAGGCGCTCCGCGAACTCGGCAGCGCGGCTGGGAAAACCGCCAGCGAGATCGGCCTGATCGGCACCGCCGGCCTCACGGTCGCCGCGGCTGTCGGCGGTTGGCAGATCGGCCGGATGATCGCCGACTTCACCGGGCTTGATGAAATCATCAGCAATACGACCGCCTCGTTACTCGGTTTCGGCGATGTTGCGGGCCAGCGCGCCGCGGCGGGGCTGGACGTGCTGAACCGCGCCGCACAAATCGCCGGGCGCACGGTCACGAACTTCGACGAGGCGATGCAGATTATCAAGAAGCACAACCTCGAAGTCGCCGAGAGTTTCAACACCGGGGCGCAGCGCGTCGAGCAGTGGAACCGGGAGATCGCGGCGCACCGCGACGTAATGCCGCAGATCACCGCCGAACTCAAGAATCACAGCTCCACGGTGCAGCAGCTCGCCACGCATTACGGGATTAGTAAAGAAGCGATCGAACACTACACGCGCACGCTTGACGCCAGCACGAAAGCGCAGAAGGCGTGGGCCGATGAAGCGCGCCCGCGCTATGAAGCGATTCGAAAGGCGCAAGAGGAATTGACGCAAGCCTCGGGCGGCTGGCAGAAAACGCTGGCGACGCTGACGCCAACGGTCACGGCGGCGACGATGGCCGCCCTGAACTACGGCTTGTCACAAGATAAAGTCGCGCTCGCGCTCGGGATTTCCAGCACGCAAGTCGCGGCGGTCGATCGGCAGATGCAGCTGAACCTGGAAACGATGGCCGCGACGGAGCCGCGGCTGGGCACGCTCGATCAGTGGATCAAGGAGAACGTCGCCGACACGAAAGCGTGGAACACCGAATGGCGCTTCACGTCGGAAGTGATTGACACCGAAGTGATCCCATCCCTCGATGCCGTGACGGCGAAAGCCGAAGCCGTGTCAAAGGCTGTGGCCGCGGTCACGGGCGTCGCGCCGGGCATGGATCAAAAGTCGCCGGGGAATGCGCCCGTCCCGATTAACACGGGGAACGTCACCTATCAGGGCGGGTTCGAGGCGGTGTTCGCGGAGTTTCTGCGGAAGAATCCCAGCGGCGGGGCGCTCGGCGGCGCGTTCACGATGACGCCGCAAAAGGACTTCCTGTCGTGGGCGCTCTCGATGGGCCTCGCCACACGGGCGCCGACGATCACCAACACCTTTAACCTCGTCGACACCCAAGACGGGCTCGCGCGGAAAGTCGGCGAGACGATTACCAGCCAGGTGCAACGCGGGTCGCTGGTGAACTGATGCCGCTCCAGCCCGCCGTTCTCGGCACCGCGCGCCTGAATAACTTCCGGCTGAACTATCTGACGCCCGCGCTCGCGCACGACCGCCTGACGCACATCCGGATCATTCTCGGCGGGATCGATGTCACGCAGCCGGGCGCCCCGATGCGCGTGATCTACAAGTCGCTGTCGATTCGCGACGCGCTGTTTGATGCCCCGAACACGTGCGCGCTGACGCTGATCGGCGCGGCCCCGAATGTGGGCGCCCCGATTGAAGTCTGGGTGAACAGTAACGCGCCGCAGCTGCTCTTTAACGGCGAACTCCAGACGGTCGACCGCACGTATAAAGGGCAGCCGTCGACCGTGCTACACCCGGTCACGGCGATCGACGATACGGCCCGCGCGAATCGCTTGCGCCCGCTGCGGCCGTTCGTCAACGAATCGGCGACGAATATCGCGCACGAACTGATCGCCCGCTGGGCGCCAGGCTTCTCGTCGGCGGGCGTGGAACCGAACCTCCCGATCGTCACGATCACGTTCGACGGCTCCGAGGCGGGCATGAAAGGCTGCCTGACGGCGCTCGCGAAGCTGATCGGCGCCTACTGGTATTTCGAAAACAAGACGCTCTACTTCTTCGTGACGCCGCCGGGGAATCCGCCCGATCCGATTGACGAGACGCCGGGCCGGTTCCTGCACGAGCCGGCGATCACCTGGTCGATCGACAAGTCGCAAGTGCGGACGCGCGTCTATGGGAAGGGCGCGAGCACGCAGATCAGCACGGGGATCGCCGCCAGTACGGATCTGGTGCCCGTGGTCAACGCTGAGATGTTCAGCCCGACGGGGGGCCAGGCGATCGCGGGGCTCACGCCGGACGGGGCGGCCTCCCGCGTCCTGACCTATACCGGCGTGCAGCTCGGCGGCGGGGGCGGCCTCGTCGGGCCGGGCGCGTCGCCGTCTGGATCGCCCGGGCTGGCCCTCGTGGACGGCGCCGGGATCAATGATGGCGTCCACTACTACAGCTACACGTTTGTCACGGCCGTGGGCGAATCGCTCTCGGGGCCGCTCGCGCCGATCACCGTCGGCCCGCTCGCGCCGCCCGCCGTGGCGCCGACGCCCGGCGCGGTGCAACCCGGCGGCGCGGTCGATGCGGGCACGCATTATTACGCGGTGACGTTTGTCACGGCGACGGGCGAAACCACGTCACCGCCGGTGACGCAAGGCGTCACGACGGCGATCGGCGCGGGCGTCGCGGCGCCGGGCGTCACGACCGGCGCGCTGCGCAAGGTCGTCGGGAATCTCGCGATCGGCACCGCCTACCGGTATCAGACGACGTTTACCATTGCGGGGGGCGGCGAAACCCTGCCGGGGCCCGCCGGCACGGCGATCACCCCGACGACGATGTCCGGGCCGCCAAACGTCTCCCAAAGTTACGCGCTGGAGACGGGCGCCCTCGTCGTCGATCAGATCTATATCTATGCGCTCGCGTTTATCGTGGGCGGATCGTATGAGACGGCCCTCAGTCCACAGCTCGTCGTGGATCTCCCGCCTGATCCGCTCTACACGCGCGTCGTCTTTCAGAATGTCGCGGTCAGTCCGGATGCGCGCACGACGGGGCGGAAGCTCTATCGCTGGGTGTCGGCGCAGTCCGCCTGGCGGCTCGTCACCACGATCCCCGACAACCTGCCGAATACCTGGTATCGCGACGACGCGAGCGATGCGAGTTTAGGCGCAGCCCGCGCCGGAGTCGGCGCGATCGGCACGCCGCCGGGCGATCAGGCGACGGTGACCGTGCCGACCTCGGGCGATCCGCGCACCGTGGGCCGGAAGATCTATCGCGCCGATGGGGGCGCCCCGTTTCGGCAACTCGCCACGATCAGCCATAACGCGCCGGGCACGTATACCGATAACGTCGCGAGTGTCGCGGCGAATGCGTTGGCGCCGACCGTCGATACCTCGGGCGGCACGTCGTATCAAACGGTGCCGCTCTCTGGCATCGCGATCGGGCCGGCGACGGTGACGGCGCGGCGGATCTATCGCAGCATGGGCGGCGCGTATGCGCTCGTCGACACGATCGCGAATAACACCGCCACGACCTACACCGACACGAAGGCGAACGCGAGCCTCGGCGCCGCGCTGCCCACGGTCAACACGGCCCGCGCGAATCAGGTCCGCGTGACGTTCGCGATCGGCGGATCCGGCACGACCGCGCGCAAGCTCTATCGCTCGGCGGCGAATACCGCGACGATGCAGCACATTGGCACGATCGCGGATAACGTGACGACGTTTCTCATCGACGCCGTCACGGATGCGAACCTGGGCGGCCCGCCGCCGACCGTGGACACGTCCGGCCTGACGCAGCCCTCCGGGCAAGTGCCGGCGGGCGCGACGACGATCATCGTCGCGAACGCCGTGCCCTTTGGCGCGGCGGGCGGCTGGGCCGTCGTCGGCAATGGGGAACAGGTGATCCGCTACACCGGCAAGACGGCGAACAGTCTGACGGGGGTGCCGGCGCAGGGGCCGGGGGCCCTGGTCGCGAGCGTGGCCTACAACTCAACGATCACAGCCGCCCCGGCCCTCGTGGGCGTGACGGGCGTGCTCGAAGCGATCACGCGCAATGCGCCGATCCATGTCTGGATCCAGCGTGACGATCTCGCCGCGCAAGCCTACATGGCGGCCCTCGATGGCAGTGGCGATGGCGTCTACGAACACATTTGGAGTGATGAACGCCGCGCGATCGCGTCACTGGTGCAGGTGTGCGATGCGCAGCTCGCGCTCTACAGCCGGCCGATCGTCACGGTGGTCTATGCCTCGCGCGATCTCAAAACGAAAAGCGGCAAGACGGTCGACATCGCGCTGTCGACGCCGGCGATCCAAGAGTCGCTGACGATCCAAGACGTCGCGATCTCGGAGCTCGGGATCCGCGGCCTCGCGCCCAAGTTCACGGTCACGGCGAGCAACGTGCGCCAGTCCTTCGAGGCGATCCTGCAGATGCTCATTCGAAAGGCGGACGCCTAATGCCGATCAATCGCGCGCCGTGGAATGCCCTGGTCGACGACGACGGCTCCAACCTCGTCGGCACGGTCTGGAATAAAGACAAGATCAAGACGGTCATCCTGGACCCGGCCGACGTGGCGTTCGCGCCCGGCTACGCCAGCTTCACGCCGATCGATGCGAGCGGCGCCGGCCTCGCGTTCTCCTATGCGGTCGGGAACTTCGCCCAGCTCGATCGCCTGATTTTCATCTGGCTGCAAATCGTCTATCCCGCGACGAGTAACGGCACGCTCGCGGCGATCGGGGGGTTACCGGCCCTGGTGGCGCCCCCGGGCGCCGGCGGCACGCACTGCTACGGGCCGATGCGCGTGTGGAATATCGCCGGAGACACGACGGTGATCTATGCGCTCGATCCGGCGACGGGCGGGCGCGTGACAAACGCGAACCTGAGCGGCGCGAACATCATCGTGAGCGGCGTGTATCTCATCAAGCCGTAAGGGAGCAGTCATGGCCGCACCGTTTCCGCCCGCCGGCAATCAGTCGCAGCACACCGAACGGCCGCTGAAGATTTACGGCGAGCAGTATGTCACCGCGGGCGCGTATCCCGTGGGCGTCGTCGTCGATCCCGGCGAGCCGCCGATCTTCCAGGACGGCCAGGCGCGCGTCCCGCTGCCGTCGGGGTGGGTCGTCGTGCAGCTCACCGACTGGGTGATCTCGAGTCGCTACTCGGGGAAACCGATCGAGGTCATCAGCGCGGAGGAATTCGCGGAACGCTTCGGCCCCTCGGAACTCTGAAGGAGTGTCTATGCTGTCACGCACGCTCGTCTTCCTCGCGGCGTGCGGCGTGCTCGCCGGCTGCGATCTCCACATTACGAACCCGGCGCCGGTGACGACGACGCCCACGGCGCCCGGGGCGATCACGATCACCAATACGAACACGAACACCGCCAGCACGGATCGCAGCGATACCGATCCGGTCACGACGCCGACGGGCGGGGGCGGCACCCCGACGCCAAGCGGGAGCGGGCTGCCGCTGCCGAGTTACGGCGAGAGCGTCGCCCGCGAGATCGCGACGCAGTTTCCCGGCGAACTCGCGGCGTCGTGCGAGATCACGCACGGGCCGAGTGCGTGGGCGTGGCTCGATCGCCTGGTGCGCACGCTGCAAGCCCGCGACGCCCGCTGGGGCTACTTGTGCAAGGACGCGGGCTGCACGAAAGTCGCGGCCGACGTCGTCGCGTACAAAGCCGGCAGCGGCGATCTTGGGATCTGGATCGTGGACGTGATCGGCAACCACTGCCCGAACCCGGGCGACGTGGTGCAAGTGCGCTGGGGCGTGCTGCCGTTCGAGACGGTGCGGCGCTGGATTGGGGTGCGGCCGTGACGCGGCTCGCGATTGCGTTGTGGGCGATCCTCGCGCTCGCGTGCGGCGTGGCGATCAGTGGGCGCGTGGAGGTCGGCGAGCACGTCGGCACGGCCGCGGCGTCACCGTGTCCCGGCGCGCATGAATAGCAGCGAACAGACAGCCGGCGGGATTCGTGCGACGCTGACTGGCATGGATCCGCGGATGCTCGACTTGGTCTGCGAAGGGATCGCGGCGGGCTTGTGCCCGATCGCCGATGACGACGATCTCCGGGAACTCTTAACGGCGCTCGAGCGCCTCACGAAAGGGAATCATGGCTCAGCAGCCCCCCACGCCGAAGCCCACGACGCCAACCACGCCCACACCGCCGCCGCCCGTGGCGCCAACCGACGCACCGCGGCCGCCGATCACCGATCCGCGGCAACCGCGTCCGACCGGCGACGATGGCGACGCCCGCGATAATCCGCGCGACTGACGCGCCCGATCGCTGTCCCTTCTGCCTCGACGATCGCCAGCTCGAGCCGCCGGCCGCCGGCCTGACGCGCTGGTTCTGCGGGACGTGTAGCCGCACGTTCGATCCTTCACCAGAAGTACCCCGAACGCGCCACGTTGCCCTTGAGGGCTCGTTAGAGGAGTGCGAGGAGATCCTTGACGGCGGCTTCAAAGATGAGCCGCTTAATCGTGGGTGTATCCGTCAACTTCAGTAGATAGGCACACCGCGCGCGGAGTTGCCGTTCATCTAACGGCAAGGTCGTTAGTAAATGGCGAAGCAAGAAGACGACGAGATGCGCCCGCGCGGCGAGATCGGCATAAGCTGGGTCGGCCATCAGTCTCGACCATTCCAGCTTCGCGAGATGGGCACGGCCCGCGAGTTGATCTTCCGCCTGTAGAAGCTGTCGGACGTCCGGGGTATACGGCAGCCGTTTCCCGTCGAGGGTGACGGTCCACGGCGCCACAGGGCCAGGGGCATAGCGTCCAGCGGTATCACGAACGAGCGATCCTCCCGTCTTCGATCCCTTTCTCTGTAGACGTTGATCAAAGACTTGTCCCATCCACCGGTGAACGATCACCGGTAGATCGGGCGATGTTAGCTTCCGAGTCGTGGTTCTGAGGCTAACATCGCCGCCCCGCCCCCGCTGGACGTAAGTTCTAGCTAACGCCTTGTGACGCAAATACCACGCCTCGAGATATCCCACCATGTAGGGATCGAGTCGGGGTACGAGCCGTTCCACAATCTGATCTCGTGTGAGCGGTTCGCCGGCATCGTAGAGCACGTCATAGACCCGCAAAACGAGCTGCGAGGTGCCATCGGCGGATCCATTCCGACGCTTCCAGATACGCCGATCGGATGAGGCGGCCGCGGCGCTGACCGCCTCATCCGAGAGGGGTTTAGCTGCGCTGAGTGGCATAGACGGCGACGACATTGGTTGCGAGGCTGTTGAGTTGTTGCCAGAGTTGCGCCGCGTTGGCGTCATCCGGGATGACCAATTCCGTCGGGAGGATCCCTTCTGTCAACTCCAACAACGCCTTCACCTGGCTGAGGGCCTTCTTCGCCTTGCTCTGATTCGCCGGTTTCCGTACGGGCGGCGGCCCGGTCACCGGTCCCCACTTCGTTTCGGTGTTCTGAATCACCGCCAGCGCATCGGCATCCGAGCGCGTCTTTTCCACGTCATTTACCAGGCGTGACACATCCTTCATCGCCGGATTGGCCCGATGCACGAGGGCGATGGCCGCCTTCAACGGTTCATCATGACTGATGCCCGCCAGCACGCGCGCCACGGCTTTTGGTAGACGGACCTTACTCAACCCAATCCGATCCGCGGATTCCCGGAACAAGCGATCACGCCGCACGTTGCGGACATGCGAGACCGACCGGCCGAGTGTCCGTGCGATCGCCTCGTCGGCGTAGCCTTCATCCATCATCGCTTCGGCGGCGATGATGATTTCGTCATCCGCCAGGCGATCGCCCCCTAATTGATTCAGGGCGGCCCCGATCATTTTGGCGATTCCCAGATGCGGGAACTTCACCTTGTAGGTGGGAAAGGTTTTCAACTTCAGGATACGCGCCGCGGCCAGGCGGGCATTTCCATCAATCAGCCGACCATCCGTGCTGACGACAATTGGAGGAAACACCGCCCCATGATTCATGTGCGTGGCATATTGATCGACGGTGCCTTTGGGGGCGCGATGCGCTTCACTTCGAATCTGCGTCGTCTCTTCGACCTTGACGCGGGCGAGTGGAAAGGCCGCATCCAATTCAAAGGGCAGCTGCCACTCATTCAGTAACCCTTCCACCCGTGTGTCCCGGTTCACCGCCACGGTGTCCTCCTCCACGTCCGCGACCCCTAAGGGCACGTCAACAACAGCCGCGTCTCGCATATACAGTAATCCTCCTACGCGAGACACTATAGGGTGTTAATGCACTGTGTCAAATACAAATTGCTTTGGTTATGGAATTTATTGCAAAGTCACCACGATAGGTCGGGCTGCTCGCCCACCAACTCGAAGCACCCGCCGGACGTCGAATTTGATTGGGTTCCGAAGTCGCACGCCCTAAAATTGCACGGGCGCGCGGCGTGGTGTGTCTGCGCGTTGTGTCTGCGTGTGAAATTCGCCCAATAATAATCGGCCCGATCGTGACGGGGGACCGGTTTCCTAAACCGGGGGTCGCAGGTTCGAGACCTGCCGGGCGCACCAATCAAATCAACACGTTACAGCCAAAATAGCCCTTCAGGGGCTCAAAACACCCTCCCCAAAAATGCACGTTTTTCGTTGATATTTTACGATCGCCCTATCGAGTGTGTCTGCGAAGTGTGTCTGCGAATTCAAGGGGAGACACCTCCGGCTGAGTGGATTGGGGGCGTTAGGAACGACGGGATCGACGGGGGGAAGCCTGGGCCTTATCGACGACGTGAAAGTCGCGGGGCGGGGCCGTGGCGGCCTCAGGTGCCCAGACCGCGCGCATGTCCGCGATCGCTTTCGACACGAGCTCGGGGACAGCGCCTTTCGTGTAGCGCTGGGTCGTTTTGATATCACGGTGCTGCGCGAGTTCCTGCACCGCACGCAGGTTGCCGGAGCGGCGGAGGGCTTCCGTTAAGAAGCTGTGTCGCACGTCATAGGGCCGGCAGTTCTCGGGCACGCAGTTCTCGAACTGCTCGAGCATGGTGCGATCGACGTCGGTGGCGGTCGGCGCCTGTGCCGCGGCTTCAATCTCCGCGCGCACGCGCGCCACGGCTTTGATCCACGACTTGCGCATCGAGGATCGCGAGAAGCGTCGGCGCCACAAGTGCGCCGCGTCGTAGTCGCGCAACGCGGCGATCGCCTGGGGCAGCGCATCCGTCCACATGCCCGGCGAGCCCTTGCCCTTCTTCCGCGGCGGTAAAAAGATCCGGCCTTGATCGAAGTTCACATGTCGACGTTCGAGCCGCGCGAGCGAGGCGTGCGCCAGGCCGGTCCACGCCATCACGGTCAGGCGGATCTTAGTTTCACTGTAGGCCGTCCGGGTGCCGCCTTTTTCGGCGCGACCGTGATCGGGGAGCGCGGCGAGAATCCGCAACACGATCGGCATGTCGATCCCGCGGGCCTCGAGCTCGCGCGGTGGGACGTTCTTAATCAACGCGGTCGGCACGATCACGTCGTCGCTCGTCGTCGATCGCCGCTTCGCGCGCTCGCGCTCGAGCTCGACGCGGAGCACATCGCCCAGCACGCGCTTCCGTGAGTTAATCGCGGAGGGCGACACGCCCGCGGCGATCCAGGCTTTGATCTGCGTTTTGATCGCGAGCTGCGGCACATGGATCGCCGGATACGCGCCAACGGGGGAGCGCTGCCAGTGGGGCAGGAGATATTTGTAATCTTCGTTCTTGCGTGTGGGATCGTGCGGCGTGACGGGATGCTCTTCGAGGAACCGCACGATCGCCGCGGTAACGCTACCTGGTGCGCCGAGTGTGTCGCCGCCGATGCGGCCGGTGCGCAAATCTTCAACGAGCTGCGCGTAGCGCTCGACGAGCTCGCGGTTGTGTCGGGTGGAGTAGGGCACGCCGGCGCCATCCACGAGCGCGAAACGATCGCGGGCTTCGCGAAAGGTGCCTGCTCGCTTCGATCCGATGCGCGCCAGGACCGTGATTCCGTGGGCATCGGCATAACAGCCCTTCGCAATCTTCACGGTTACGCGGCGCCGGGCGGTCGTTGCACACATCCGTCGTGCATTTTAGTTAAAAACTCGTCGCTTTGTCGTTGACGCATCGCAACGAGGCGAGTATAATGGATTTTTAGAGCGTGGAACCCCTTTTTCAGTATGAAAGGGGACAGACATTGAACGGCGTATAGAGTATTCCGGATCCTTAGTCTCCCAGCTTAGGAAACCGGATACTCTCGGAAGTAACGTCTTGCGCGATAAGGTGTTGCGTCCCCACGCAGACACATAACGCAGACACACTCCCCCGCCGCTGACCGTCTCCACGCTCCGTCGGCATGGGGGTGTAACGATGGCTCACGCGACGTCGATCACGAATCTGGAAACTCTGCGCATCTTTGTCGACCTCGAAACAGTCGCGGATATCTATCACCTGAGTGTGAAAACCCTTCGCCGGAAGTGCTCGGAGGGATCGTTCTATCCCCCGCCTGCTCGGAAGTATCCCTATCTCTGGCGACGCGATGACATCCTGCGCGATATCAACGGGCCAACAAAGCGCCTGGTCAAACGCGCGCACGGCTTCGCGGCCGTGAAAGCGCGGCGTCTTCGCGAGGACAAGGACGTGAGTGCGTAAATGGGCCGGATGCGCGCTGTTCTGCGTAGCTGGTGGGTGCGGTTGACGTGCGGCCGGGATCACGGCGAGCTAGTGATCGGGCCGGACCAGCTCTGGATCGAATGTGCGCGCTGCGGGTATGTCTCGCCGGGGATCGTCGTGGGTGGTACGGCGATCCGCCTGGCCTGGCGCTTCGACCGGCAGCGCGCACGATTCCCGCAGCGGAGGGCGAGCTGATGACGAGACGTGAACTCTTGAAAGTCGCGAACGCCATCGCGCTCGCGCAACTGCCCGGCACGATGTCGATTGTCACGGCGGACTCGGCGCCGACGCTGGCGATTCTGGAAATTGAAGGCGGGATTTCAGAGAGACAGGCGGACGCGTTGAAGCAGCAATTTGAAGGCGCGTTGAAATCCCTACCGCCATTCGACCGCATCAAATTAGTAGTGCTTGGAAACAGGCAACGGCTCACGTTCTTCGACGCGCAAGGCGATATCTGCAGCAAGGAAATCATCCGTGAGTTTTTGCAAGCCTACACGGTGAAGTAGTGGGCCGGCGCTTCGTGGACATGCGCACGATTCAGCGCCGGATGCAGTTTAAGGACGATCGGATCAACCGGGCGCTGCAGAAGATCGCCGAGAAGGAGGAACAGATGGATCGCGCACTCGCCACGATCGCCCCGACGGCGCCGACGGTGACGGAGGAGCAGCTCGAGCTCATCACGCGCACGATCGCGAAGGATGCCACGGTCGATGAACTCAAGCTGTACCTGCACGACTGCGCCCGACAGCACGTGCACCCGCTCGACAAGCTGATCCACTTCACGAAGCGCAACGGCAAGTACACGCCAATCACGTCGATCGACTTCTTCCGCATCCGCGCCGCGGAGACGGGCGAGTGTGTCGGCAGCGACGATGCCACCTTCACGGGCACGCCCAGCACGCCGGCCTTCGAGGCGCACGTCACGGTGTATCGCCTCGTGCAAGGGCAACGCGCGCCGTTCACCGCAACCGCGCGCTGGACGGAATACAAGCCCGATCAGGATTTCATGTGGAAGCGGATGCCGCACCTGATGCTCGCGAAGTGCGCCGAGGCGCTCGCGTTGCGGAAGGCGTTTCCGAAACAGCTCTCAGGCCTCTACGTGAAAGAGGAAATGGAGCAAGCCAGTTCGCCGGCGCCCGCGCGGAGTCACGCCCGCGCGCTTCCCCACGAAGCCCCGATACAGCCGGATCGGGCGGCGCCGGCGAATGTGAATAACCCCGCTGTGCCCGACAGCTGGCAACCGTTCATCGCGCGTGAGGAAGCGTCCCACGATCCCGATCGGCTACAAGGTCGCATCGTGGCGATCACCGACGAGACGAAGACGAACAAGAAGGGCACGCCGTTTACGAAGTGGTCGATCACGCTCGACACCGGCGAGCTCGTGACGACGCTCGATCGGGATCACGCGAGTTCCGCGATCGTGGCGAAGGATGACGAGGCGCTCGTCGAGCTCACGACGAAGACGACGCGCTGGGGAAAAGACATTCTGACGATCGGTCGGCTTCCGGAGGCGGATTCCGATGAAGCGTTTTGAGGCAGAGTCTCGCGCAATGAAACCGCGCGACTTCGATCAGTGGTATGGCGAGCTCCGGTTACTCGCGAATAGTGAAGGACTATGGGCGGCGGTTGGGATGTTGTGGTATTCGCCGGCGGAATGTTGCGCCTATTTGCAGACGATTCCAGGGGCCTGGGCACTGCTTGAAACTGAGGCGCGCTTTGCCGATCGCGAACGCTATAGCACGGGCGTGCGGCTCGGACGGGGTGTGGGATTGTGACAGACGACGAAGTCGATGCCGCGCTCCACGATATTGGCCGGCATCTCGGCGTGGAGTACGACGAGCACGGCTATGCGCGCCCGTCGACGACAGGCGCGCCGATGATTTCCATCACCGAGAGCCTCGCGTTATACGCCGAGGCGCTGCGCGAAGTGCGCCGGGCGGACGAACGCGCCCGCCGACACCAGCGATTTCAGCTCGTCAAAAAATAAACGAAAGGCGGCGGTCCGTGTCTGCGTCGAAGAGTCCAGCCTTTCAGTTCTACCCGAAGGATTTCCTCAGTGATGAAAAACAGATTCAGATGTCGTTGCCGGCGGTAGGGATGTATATCCGCCTGCTCTGCCATTGCTGGATTGAGGGGTCGTTACCGACCGAGGAGCGCGCGCTCGCCCGCCTCGCCGGGGCCACCCTGCGCCAGTGGCGGCGCTCGGCAACCGCTCTCAACGGCTGCTTTCAGGTCAAAGATGGGCGCCTGTTTCATCCCCGTTTGGAACGCGAACGTGACCGTCAACTGCACTTCAAGATCAATCAACGGACGCGTTCTGGTCGGCGATGGTCTGAAAATCCTAAGGAAAACGCGGATTGCACTCCATCCGGGCATCCCAATGCCCGCATTCCCAATACCCCGCATTCCTCTTCATCTTCTTCTTCTTCTTCTACTGCAGATAAAGACAAATACACGCCTCCGGCGAATTTGTCTGTCTCGCAAGAAATCGCGGAGAAGGCCGCCCGGTTCCTCGAGCGGTATGTCTTGGTCTACGCCGAAGAACGGCGGGGCGCCCACTTCGCTCTGAAGCCCGTGTTGCATTTTCAAACGGCGTGCGAGCTCGTGCAGGGCTGGCCCGATCTCCCGCGGCTCGAGCTGATGCTGCGCACGTTCTGTAAACTGCCGGCGTCCGAGAAAATGGCCTGGCCGGGCACGCCGGCGCAATTCAAACATCTCGCACCGTCGATTGATGCGCGGCTGCGGCAGGCGGGTGTATGACCTTGGCGGATTTTGTCTTCGGCATTATGGGTGAGGCGCAGCAGATGCTAAGGGGCGGTGTCAGCCTCGAGGACGTACAACGCGGGCTCCGGATCAGCCTGATTGACTATGCCCGAGAGCACGGGCTGATTCAGCACGAACGCGACATGCCGTATTCCCAACTGCACCGGTGCACGGTCTGTCGCGATAACGGCTGGGAACCAACAACGCGGATGGTGCGCGGCGTCGAGGTGGAAGCCTATAAGCGCTGTCCCTGTCAGGCGAACAATCGGAAGCCGTCGATGGATGCGGCTGCTGAAGTCGCGCAAGGATGGCGATGAAAGGGGAGATCGGATCATGCCACTCACGCTTGCGTTGATCTGTGCGGTGCTCGGCCTGGTGTGCTTAGTCGGCGCCGCGTTCGGCGTGGCGTCCCGGATCAACCTCCAGGCGGCCGGCCTCGCCCTCTGGCTACTCTCGGCGATCCTGCGAGGGTTCGCCTAATGTGGCGCCTCTGGACGCGCGGCTTCGGCGTGCGGGACTGGTGGCACTGGTTTCGCGTGACCGGGTTCCCGGTGTGGGTCGCGTTTCATCTGCCGCCGCGGTGGGTGTACTGGTGCGCGATTCGTGTCGCGACGCACGAACCGGCGAGCCTATCGCTGGAGGAATTCGCGACGTGGGAGGCGGTCCCCGATCGCCGGTCATGCAACAGGTGGCGGCTGTGCTACTGAGAGGATGAACAGATGAGCGACACGAGGACCCTGCGAGAGCAGATTGAGAAGTTGCCGCGATATTACACCGATGACGAACGGCCAGCAGGACCGTTGCTGAAATTAGAAGACCTACTCGCCCTCCTCCCGGTGGAGTCCGCCCCCTCGACGCCGCAGATTCAGGAGCGTCTGAAAGCGTTGACGCGAGACATCGGGAATGTTGGGTGTGTTGCGGAACGTCGGCAGGTCTTCGACAAGGAGCATGAGCGCATAGAGCATCAGCAAATGCTCGCCCGTTTGCGTCAGTGGCAATCTGAAATCTACGGGAATTATATACTTGACTCCCGTAGCTGTTTGGGCCATAATTGACTCATGTCGAAGAGCACAATCTCCACCTTCCAACTGTTTGAGCGGTTCCCCGATAAGGAATCCGCCCGCGTTTATTTCGAGCAGCGGCGTTGGCCGAACGGTGTCGTTTGCCCGGTCTGCAAGAGCGACGGGCGGATCACTGTCAGGAAGGGCGGTTATTACCGCTGTAACGCCTGTGCTGAGGACTTCACCGTCCGGACGGGCACGGTCATGGAGCGGAGTCACATCCCGCTGCACAAGTGGCTGTATGCGATGTATCTGCTCGTCACGGCCCGTAAGGGGATCTCTAGTCTGCAACTGTCGAAGCAAATAGGCGTTACACAGAAAACCGCGTGGTTCCTGCTGCACCGCCTTCGCGAAGCCTGTGGCGGGCGCAACCTGCGGAAACTCAAGGGCATCATCGAAATTGACGAGTGCTTCGTCGGCGGGTTGGAGGGCAACAAGCACGCGAACAAGAAGCTTCACGCCGGACGCGGGCCAGTTGGCAAGACGGCCGTTTTGGGGATGAAGGAACGCGGCGGCCGGGTGCAGGCTCGCCCATCGGGTCAGATGACCTTCGACGAAATCCACGGCGAGATTCACGCTAACGTCGAAGCTGGATCGCAACTCTACACCGACGACAGCGCCATCTTCGAGGGTCTGGACGGGTTGTTCTTCCGGCACGACACGATCAACCACAGCATCGGGGAATACGCCCGTGGCGCAGCGCACACGAACAGCGTCGAAAGCGTGTGGGCTGTTCTGAAACGCGGCATCATCGGCGTCTACCATCACGCCAGCCCGAAGCATCTTCCACGCTATATGGACGAGTTCACCTTCCGCCTGAACGAAGGCAACTGTAAGCGCCAGACGCTGAATCGGCTGGACAGCTTCGTGGACGGTATGGCTAATAAGAGACTGACTTATACGGACTTGATCGCGAAGCCGGAGGGTAACTAGATGGCTGAGCCGATCACCGTGTGTCCGAAGTGCCAGAAGCCTGCGTTTGTGATTACCTGCAACGCCTGTGGGCACCGTGGTTGTCACAACGATTGTGAGCGCCACGACTGCTACTGGGTCTTTCGTGAGCGATTCGCAAAGGCTGAGAGCAAATGAGTGCCTGCGAAATTTGCGGCAGTCCGGCCGAATATTGCTGCTCTGGGTTGGACGTGCCTGCCGTGAAGTTCTGCGGCGGTTGCGCGAGGATTCACGAAATGGAATGCCTAGATGTTCGCGCTGGCGATGCTGTTGTTGTGCGGATGGGAGAGTCGATGACAAAACCCAAGGTTCCAAAGGCGTTGGACGCGATGGTTGATACGGTTCTGGCCTACCGCCCGAAGGCACGGAGCAAGCCAGCCGTTCAGCGCAAGCGCCGCGCCACGAAAATCGCGAAGGGGAAGAAATGACCGCACCACCAAAGGAGATCACGGTTTGTCACCTTGAAGTGATAGTGATGCCCAACGGCGAAGTGATTTGTGCAGGCAGGTCACTCGGTTGGGTGAGCACTCTCGGTAAGTTTCTGACTGTTGTTGACCAATGTAGAGAAAGGAATCCATGAGCGCACCATCCGACTCGCTATGCATGGGAGTCAAGTATATAATTCCCAAATCTACGCAGCCATCGATTCGTTAGCAGGCCCGCCCGTCGCGCCCGCCCCACCCCAGAAACGAAAGGAGTAGTGAGCATGTTCAATAATAATGAACAGCGAATAACCGTGACACGTCTGTCGTCTGATTATATTCACATTCGTGGTGTCGGCCCGTGTAATTGGGCGCAACCGAAATACTGGCCGTGCAGCGAAGAACACTTGCGACAGTCCGCGTTTCCGCAGGCGTCAGAGGATTTTATTCGTGCGGCACTCCGCATGGTCGGCCCCGCCCTCCTCTCCGGGAGGGAAGTGAGATGAGCCGCGCGGACGCCGAGAACCAGGCGATCCTGAAAGCCGCCTTTGCCGACTACTGGCGGGAGTATGCGGCGCTCTGTGCATCGATCCCCGTGCGCGACGGGCCGCCGCGCTGCCCGCGTTGCGGCTCCTACCAGTGGGTGTATAAGGGCGATCGGCAAGTGTGTAGCGACTGCGGGCAGTAACCACGACAGGATGACAGGAGAGGTCACAGCATGAACTCAAAGATCGCAATGATCACATTTCTCGACGGTAGCGGCGGGCAGATCGACAATACGCTCCCGGGCGGCGGCTATCCGTCCGGACAGCCGATCATCCCCCCAGGCGGCGCGCTGCTACCCGTGTATCCCTTCGATCCCACGCGCCCCGATAACAGCTTGCCGCCGTCAGCCGGCCGACCGGACAACAGCTTGCCCACGCAACCGGGGCATCCGGATAACAGCCTGCCCGGTGGTGGCCACGTCTCCGGGCAGCCGATCGTCCCCGGCAAGCGCTTCGTCGTGAAGTGGCTGGCGTGCAGTGGGCTGATCCTCGTGCCCGACAACGAGCTCCCGGCCACGCCGGAACCGAAGTAGCCCGATGCCACAGCGGCCCTTGCAGGCGTGCGCGGTGCCCGGATGTGGTACCCGTGTGCCCGCGGGCCGCTGTGCCCCCCATGCCGTGCAGCTCGAGCACACCCGCAGGAACCGGGACGTCCGGAAGTGGTACTACACGAGCGCCTGGATCCACTTACGCCGACAGGTGCTCGTGGACGCCGGCTTTACCTGTGCGCAGTGTGGACAGGTACGAGTGGACCTCGACGTCGACCACATCGTGAAACATGAGGGAGATCCCGAGAGGTTCTGGAATCGCGCGAACCTCCAAGCGCTGTGTTCAAGCTGTCACACGAAGAAAACCGGTCGAGGCGAATGAATCAGAATCGAATTGAACGGGGGGCGGTCGAAATGTTCGTAACCCTAGGTGCCCCAAAC
>Ga0209593_10000307_pt1 | contig 25078 bp, 23 predicted proteins | sample PPLLaktember2015_3_FD_187260 | JGI IMG/M metagenome (GOLD analysis project Ga0209593, IMG submission 187260) | Freshwater sediment microbial communities from Prairie Pothole Lake near Jamestown, North Dakota, USA - PPLs Lake P7 Core (6) Depth... | ecosystem: Environmental > Aquatic > Freshwater...
GGCGAAGGGAAGAAGGGGCGAAGGGCGGAAGGGCAGGTTTTTGTCCCGAACAATCTTGCCTTGTCCCTTCGGGACAAAAACCTGCCCTTCCGCCCTTCGCCCCTTCGCCCCTTCGCCCCTTCGCCCCTTCGCCCCTTCGCCCCTTCTTCCCTTCGCCCCTTCGCCCCTTCTTCCCTTCGCCCCTTACCTCTTTCGGGTCATTTCAACGGCGACTGACTCGACCTGTCCGGTGAGTTCGACCGGAAACTTCCGCACTTTAATTTGGATCAAGGCGACCTTTGGGTCCTCCAGGGCCACCTGACAGAGCCGAGACGTCAGGGTTTCGAGCAGATTGCACGAGGTGCGTTCGGCGGCGGCCTGGAGACGATCGACGAGCGTCTTGTAATCCACCGTGAGAGCGAGTTGATCGGTGTTGGCGGCGGCCTCGAGCTCAAGTTCGATCGTCATGTCGAGAAGAAGCTTCTGAGGGAAGGCTCGTTCTTCGGGTAATTCCCCCAGCCGCGCCCGCAAAGGCACACCGTTCAAGCAGATTCTATCCATCGGTCCCCTCAGTTTACTCGATTCCGTACCTCCGGTATATTTCTGAATAGGCGCTATCGAGGAGGAATCGATGGAAGAGAATCACGCGATTCAGCTTAAGTATTTGGGTCACGCCACTTTTTTGTTTACGACTCCGGCAGGGAACAACCTTCTTATCGATCCCTGGGTGAGCGGAAATCCCGCCTGCCCGGAAGCGGACAAGCGAATTGACCGGCTGGATATGATGCTCATCACCCACGGGCACTTCGATCACATCTATGATGCGGTCGACCTTGCCAAGCGGCACAAGCCCAAGATCGGATGCATCTTCGAAATCGCGAACTGGCTCGGGCGCAAGGGAGTCGAAAATGTCAGCGCCATGAACAAAGGAGGCTCCCAGAAACTCCTCGACGTTCACGTCACAATGGTGGACGCGCGGCACAGCTGTGGGATCACGGAGGAAGACGGTTCCATCGTCTATGGGGGCGAAGCGGCGGGGTTCATCGTCGAATTTGAGAACGGTTTCCGGGTCTATCACACCGGTGACACCTGCGTTTTCGGCGACATGGCCATCATCGCCGACCTCTACCAGCCGGACGTTGTGCTTCTTCCTATAGGGGGCCTGTTTACCATGGACCCTCGACAGGCGGCATACGCCTGCCGGCTGATGAACGCCCGAAAGGTCATCCCGACACATTACGGGACTTTCCCGCCCCTTACCGGGCGGCCGGAACAGCTGGCTGACCTGGTGAAGGGCGAAGGAACTGAAGTGATCGCGCTCAAACCCGGGGAAGTCCTGCTGCAGACCCGACTGCTCGAGGCAGTGAGGACGTAGAAGGCCCCTGGGAGCGCAGGCAAGCTGCCTGCGCTCCCAAGCGTCACTCTATCGCCTCTTCCAGCCGGGCAACCGTCCAGCCGGCGAGGCTGTCGACAACCAGGTGGGCGGCGCCCAGCCGTTCAGGCGAATACGACGTCGACAGGCCGACACACTTCAGTCCGGCTCTCCGGGCTGCCTGAACGCCCAGGTACGAATCCTCGAACACAACTACCTGCCTCGGATCGAGATCGGGCACTTGCGTTCGGAGCATCTCGAAGGCCTTGACGAAGGCTTCGGGGTGTGGCTTGCTGTTGGTCACGTCTCCAGAGGCGATGACCTTCAGGAAGCGGTCGGCCAGGCCCAACTCGCCGAGCAAAAAGTCGATCTCCCGTCGAGCGGCGCCCGAGGCAATGACAATTGGCAGGTCCGCAGCCAAGCTCCGTATGAAACCGATGGATCCTTGCAGCGCCGGTATGTTCTCTGTGACCTGGGAAAAATAGTGAACGGCTTTGCGGCCGACCAGATCCCGTATTCGCGCCTCGTGGAACGGCTGCTGGCGGTCGCGCAGAATGTTCAAAAGGCAGTTGTAGTCGTCAAAGGGCAGGTATTTATCGTAATAGTCGTCCAGCGAGAGCTCGACGTTTTCCTCCCGAAGCACCTGTTGGACGGCGCGCGCGTGGAGCGGCTCGTCGTCCACGATCACTCCGTTAAAGTCAAAGATAAGTCCGCGGATTCGCATATAAGCGAACCATTATATCCGTCCGACCTTTGATATTCGCAGCCGCATGCGGCAGAGGTGACAAGCAGCTCTGCCCACGCTAGACTGCACCAATCGAGGCGACCAGCCGCGACAGGGGAGATCAATTCATGGACATCCTCCACGCTATCGGAAACACGTCAATGGTTCGTCTGCGAAAGGTCGTCCCACCTGGCTGTGCGGGCGTCTTCGCGAAGCTCGAGTGGGAGAATCCTACGGGGAGTATGAAGGACCGGATGGCTGAGGCCGTCATTTCGCGCGCGGAGGAAGACGGTCGGCTCAAGCCCGGGGATACCGTTATCGAGTACACCGGCGGCAGCACGGGAGCATCGCTGGCTTTGGTGTGCGCGGCCAAAAGCTACTCCATCCAAATTGTCACCTCGGATGCCTTCAGCCAGGAAAAGCGGGATCAAATGGCGGCGTTGGGTGCCAAGCTCACACTCGTCGCCAGCGAGGGCGGTCGCACCACCAGGAAGCTGATCCTGGACATGATCGAAGCGGCCCGCCGGTTGAGCCAGGAACCGAACACTTGCTGGACCGACCAGCTCAATAACCTGGACAGCATCACGGGCTACTACCCGCTCGGTGAAGAGATCTGGAATCAGACGAAGGGAGAGGTTGACGCCTTCGTTCACAGCGTCGGTACGGCCGCTTCTCTGCGGGGAGTCGCTACGGTCCTGAAGCGCCACAACCCGAGTATTCGGATCGTCGCCGTCGAGCCTGCCGAATCGTCAGTGCTCCTCGGTGGGCAGCCGGGACCCCACAAGATCGAAGGCGTTGGGATCGGCTACACTCCACCGCTTTGGGATCCGAGTCTCGTCGACGAGATCCTGCCGGTCAAAACCGAAGATGCGAAGGAGATGACAAGACGCCTCGCGCGGGAGGAAGGCCTTTTCGCAGGGACCTCTTCAGGAGCCAACGTTATTGCCGCGCTTCAAGTTGCCAAGCGTTTGGGTTCGGAGGCCAAAGTCGTCACGTTGATGGCCGACTCGGGGCTTAAGTACGTGAACACGGATGTCTATCGGAGGACGTGAAGGCGCCCAGCCCTCCCGAGGAACGTCAGCCGAAGGGGGTGTCCGCTGGGGCCGCAGGCGTCCCTCCGGGACTAAAAAAGAAAATGGCTCCCAGGCGAGACGCCTGCGCTCCCAGTCTTAAAAACGGCCTTACCGGCTCGATATTTCCCGACGTGTTCCTTCTGGGGCCCAGCCAAAGGCCGCCATCATAATGCCAAACAGGTCGCTGTTCGCGATGAAGCCGCGGACCTTCTCTGCGCCGGGACCTGTCGCGGCGACCAGGACGTGCTCTCCGCTATGCCCGTTGTCGACGCGGATGAACGGCTTGGGCGGTTCACCGCTGCTCGCGGGTTGGTCTCCGTCCAACATAGGCTGCCCGGGCTTCCCGCCGCGGACGCGAATATCAAACGAGTGATCTGCGCCGAAGATGACGAGGGTGTCCTCACCAACCCGTTCGACGACTTCACGGACAATGCGATCGAGCACGGCTATGTGGTCGAGGCCCAGTTTGAGCTTGTCGGTGTGGACGTCGCACTCCACCATCAGGAAGTAGCCTTTGGGATTCTGCGAGAGCCTGCCGATGGCGTGCTGCACCTGTGCGGGCAGGTCGAAATCCATTGTGGGAAACACGCCGACCACGCGCCCGCGAGAAGCGAGCACGTCTTCGGGTTTTTTAAAAAAACCGTAGCCGCGTTTTTGCAGCTCGGCCTTGAGGTCGATGTCCAGCGCATCGGCAGCCATTATGACATTCTGCCTGCCGGCGCCGATGAGCACATCCACGCCATCACCGAACCGAGGCGCCAGGAATTGCTTGATGATTTCGGCAGTGTTAGCGCGATCATTCGTATGCGCGTAGCAACCGGCTGCCGTAGCATCCGTCACGGGGACGTTGGTCATTACGCCGGTTGACAGGCCGCGCTCTTCGGCATATTCCAGAATCGTCTTAAGGAACGTCCCATCCTTTTTGCCGCGAACTGCGTCGTTCGCCTGGGATAGGACGCCGTTGTTCGTCTTCTGTCCGGTGACCAGTGCCGTTACCCCTGCCGCCGAGTCGGTCACCCAGACGTCGGACGCGGACGTATCCATCAGTGCAATGTGCGGAAGCGACTGAATGAACAACCCGTTCGGCTTGTTGTGGTGATAGAGACTGCCGGCGTGAAGCGCCGAAAGGCCGCCCGCATCGCCAATGATGAGGACCACGTTGCGGGCCCGGACCGGCTGCTTGTTGTCCGCACCTCGCACGCCAGAAGTACTCACGATTAATAAGACCAGCAAGAAGCCAAATACTGAACGTCTCGCGTTGCCCAGAATCAGTGTTTTCATTCCTAACTCCTCGGTGTGCTGTCGAATGCCGCGAAAGTGTATCAGTTTTCGGGGTTGCTTTGCGCGACAAATTGTTCCATGACCGGCCTGAGGCTCCCGACTTTTCGAGTTCGTCATGCATCTCAGCAGACATAACGACTTCGGGCACCACAGGAGGAACGGAACATGGCAACCGCAAAGTGTCGGGCTGGAAGCGGGGAGGCCGGCTTTTCACTGCTTGAGTTGATCGTTGTGCTCGTCATACTTGGGCTTCTCGCCGCGATAGTGGGGCCAAGGGTGGTCGACCAGGCCTGGAAGGCCAAGGTCAAAGCTGCGAGGCTGCAAATCGAGCAGTTAGGTCCCGCAATCGAGGCCTTCCGACTGGAGATCGGGCGTTATCCGACAACAGACGAGGGCTTGCGCGCTCTAGTCGAGAATACCGGGATTGAAGGCTGGGATGGACCTTACCTTCGCAAAACGTTTGTACCCAAAGACCCGTGGAAACGGGAGTACCGGTACCTGTCACCCGGGCAGCACGGCGATTATGACATCTGGAGCTACGGCGCGGATGGGGTAGAGGGTGGCGACCGAGAGAACGTCGATGTGACATCATGGAGTGAGTGAGCACTCATGTGTCGAAACATCAAACCGCTGTTTAATTTCGATCCGTCGGCAACGGATGAGGAGGTGCGCGCCGCCTCCCTCCAGTTTGTGCGAAAGCTGTCCGGATACAACAAGCCCTCTCAGGTCAACGAGGAGGTTTTCAATCAGGCGGTTGACGAGATCGCCGCTGCGGCCCGGAGTCTGTTAGACTCGCTCGTCACAACCACCAAGCCGCGAGACCGGGAGGTCGAGGCAGAACGCGCTCGGGCTCGACGCAACCGTTTCCGCTGAAGAATAGTCGCTGCGGTCCTTGCAGGCGAGACCCTGCCGTGCTTTCATGAAGAAGTCGCAGGTTACTATGAACTGCCGTTTCACTGCTGTTCATCTTCAGCTCATCTGCCTAGCCGCCCTCGCGTTTGTTCAATCAGGGTCTGCCCAGAAGGAAACCAGGCCAGTTGCCGGCGGAGGATTCACGGTTGTTGTGGATGCGGTCATCACGGACAGCAACAATCACATCGTGAAGAACATCCGGGCAGAAGACCTGGAGATTTGGGAGGATGGAGTCCTTCAGACTATCGATCGCTGCGAGTTTCTCGGCAGGGAGGAAGAAAGAGGCAGCCTCGCGGGTATTGCCGTGAAGCAGCCGGACTCTCAGGCTACCGCAGCGCCCGGCGGCGACAAACCGCCCGTACAGGCCCGAGCCGAATACCGGCAGGCCCGGCGCGTAATCGCTCTGCTCCTTGACTACGGCGGCTCGGACGTCACCGGCGCGAGCCTCATTGATCAGGCGTGCGAGAAGTTCATCAACTCCGACGTCGATGAGCAGGACCTGGTTGCCATCTTCACACTCGACCCCGGATTCCGGCTGATCAGTGATTTTACGAGCGACAGGACGGCACTCAAAAAGGCGTTAAGCCGGCGACGCATGTCGGGAATTGCTTTCAGAAGGCTCGACCCCAGAGACCTCAAGGACCTACTCCCTTGGACGTCGGCCTTGTCTGCCGCCGACTCCGACTTCCAGGCCCGCCAGCTGCTCAGTTCCGGTGCCCTGACAGCGGATGTAAGGCATTCCGGCGATGCGTACCCGGATCTCCCCATCGACATTAATGTTGCCCTACCCGCGGGAGCAGGCGGCGGTTCGATCGGACAGACAAGCCCAGGCGTCCGACTCATGATTCGATCCTTCCTTACGATGCTGACCCACGTCCAACGGGGACAGGCGAATGAGCATCTGTCAGCTTTAAGAGCGATATTTGCCGGGCTTGGCCCGATTCAGGGGAGGAAAGCCGTCATCTTCTTCTCTCCCGGTTTTGTCATTGACTCGACCAATGAACCGGAGCTGCATCGGACCATCGCCGCTGCCAATCGATCGGGGGTCGTCGTCTACCCGGTTGATTCTCAGGGCCTACAGACTCGGGGAACGTCCAGCTCGTACGTGCCTCGCGGGGACCTGGCTTACATCGGCTCGGCGCACCAGGGGCCGGAAGCCGTCGGCGGGGAATCCCTGTTCGACCGTGCCCGGACTGCTGGTACGGATGCCAGGGATTCGCTGCTTCGTTATGTGGCCGCCCAAACCGGAGGCTTTGCGATCAGGAATACCAACGACCTCTACCCGGGACTGACCCGCATAAAGGAGGAGGTCGAGAGTTTTTACATGCTCAGCTACCGGCCCCAGCGACAAGCCTACGATGGTTTGTACAGGAAACTGGACGTCCGGAGCCGAAAACCAGGTTTGACAGTGAGATACCGGCCAGGCTACCTGGCGCTTCCAAAGGGATACGAAACGCTGACGAGCGAGGAGTTCAGGCTGGTCCAGTCAGCCGAGCAGAACGCTCCTTCGCGCTGGCCGGTCTTCGTTGAGGCCGGCATCTTTCATCCTAAGCAACTCGGCCCGAATGTCCTTGTCACCATCGATGTTCCTTTCCGGCAGCTGCAGCTGGTCGAGGAGGAGGCAAAGGAGAAGTCAAAGCAGAAGAATCAAGGTCCGGTTAAGGGCGCGGCTGTGTACCTTGTCGGCCTGGTGCGCGATTCTACAGGCGCCGTTTTGCAGCGGTTTGGAGAACCGGTCAACCTGCACCTGGATTCCAAAAGGATGGCGGAGCTTCGGGACGGCCACGTGAGTTTCACCTTTGATCTCACGCTGCTGCCCGGTCGATATTCGCTGATGCTCTACGCGGGGGACCGCAATGCTCCCGACCGTTACGCACTGGTCGAACGAACCGTGACGGTTGAACCCTATTCGGAGGAACTGCAGACCAGCACCCTGTTGGTCGGGAGGCATGTGGAGCGTACCCGGGAGGCTGTGCTGTCTGCGGCCGGCGGCATCAAGCTGAGTCCGTCGGCAGAGCGGGTGTTCCGGCCCGGGGAAAAAGCCATAGCGTTCTTCAGACTCTATAACGTCGGGTTGGATGCCGACGGCTTCTGCGATCTGGATGTCACGTTCTCCCTGAAGAGACTCGGGACGGAAGGAGCGGTCGAGACCCGTCCTTTTCGGCTCTCGGAAAGATGCACGGAAGGCGGTGACCTGCCGGTTATGCGATTTCTGGAGCTTGCCGGGCTCCCACACGGAGCGTACGTGCTGGAGGCGCATGTGGAAGACAGGCTCAAGCGTTCGAGCCTCTCGAAGGTCACCCAGTTGACGGTAGCGCCCTGAGATGAGAGACGACGATATTGGCAACGCACGCAGCGGATATGACCGCTGGTCGGCCGTCTACGATCATGATGGGAACCCGCTCATCGCTCTTGAAATGTCGTCTATGCATCCGGCGATGATGTTGCGTGGGACTCAGGCGCAGTTCCATGATCCGGATTCTGGCGAAGGCGTCCGCCCGGGAAGTCTTCCGCACCAGGTCAGCGACTTTGTCATGGCCGCCCTGGCTGCGGGCTTCGAGCTTGAGTATCTCGGGGAGCACCCAGCCGATGCCGAGCTGGCAGCCCGTTACCCGCGCGCCGAGAAGTACATCGGCTGGCCCATGCTGGTCGTTTTTCGCATAAGCAAGAACCAGGGCCCGGCCCGCGGATCAACGCGGATACCACGCGGATAGCGCCGGTCATCGGCGTGGTATCCGTGTTCATCCGCGGGCTATAATCCGGTCTATGAGATACTTCATCCTGCTCATCCTGCTTCTCCCCGCGTTTCTAGCCCTTTCATTTACGGCTGATCTGAAAGTCGGAATCGTGGGTACCGACACTTCCCATGCGACCGCCTTCACCCGGCTTTTGAACGATGCTTCTTCGCCGGCTTACATCCCGGGTGCCCGGGTCATGGCGGCTTTCAAGGGCGGAAGCCCCGACGTCGAGTCGAGCGCCACGCGGGTCGACAGATTCGCACAGGAGCTCAAGGACAAGTGGCAGGTTGAGATCGTGCCCGACATCCCCACTCTGTGCAGCAAAGTCGATGCCGTGCTGCTTGAGAGCGTTGACGGGCGGGTGCATCTCGAGCAGGCGCGCCAGATCTTTGCTGCCCGCAAGCCGGTGTTCATCGACAAACCCCTCGCCTCGACTCTCCAGGACGCGAGAGAGATTGCTCGTCTGGCCCGAGAAGCGGGCGTGCCCTGGTTTACCTCGTCCAGCTTGCGCTGGAGCGAGGCGGTCACGCAGGTCGCAGGAACTGGGATTACCGGCGCGATGACGTGGGGACCAGGGCCTCTTGAAGAGCATCATCAGCTTGATTTGTCTTGGTACGCGATCCATCCGATTGAGATGTTGTACTCCTTGCTCGGGACTGGGTGCGAAGAAGTCACCCGGACTTACACGGAAGGCGCCGACGTTGTCGTCGGTAAATGGAAGGACGGCCGGATTGGCGTCGTGCGAGCCGTCCGACCCTATGCCGACTACGGGGCGGTCGTATTCCGAGGCGAGAAATCGTTTCGAAGCTCCCCGGATGCCAAACACGACTATCGACCCCTGGTCGTCGAAATCGTGAAGTTCTTTCAGACAGGGAAGCCGCCCGTGCCGAACGAGGAGAGCATAGAGATTTTTGCGTTCATGGATGCCGCCCAGCGCAGCAAGCCGGACGGCCGTCCGGTCAAGCTCGCACATTGAAATGCCTGCTGGAGCGCAGGCGTCTTGCCTGTGCTCCCAGGAGTAGACGCTTTCCCTCGCGTCGTTGTAGCCTAGCGGTCTATGAACGCGACTGCGCCTTCCACTGGTCTGCTTCGGTCCTTTCCGCGAGTCTTCTGGATTGCCAATGTGATGGAGTTGTTTGAGCGCGCGGCGTATTACGGCATGAACTCCGTGCTCGCCATTTACCTGAGCAACTCCGTCCAGGAAGGCGGCCTGGGCTTTTCCGAGGAGTCGGTCGGTTTTCTGCAGAGCCTGGTCTACGCGCTCACGTATGTCGTTCCGATTCTGGGTGGGGCGCTGGCGGACCGATACGGCTACCGCCGAATGCTGATCGTTGCGTTTTCGCTTCTGGCTGCTGGGTATTTCGCGACCGGCCACATGTCGGTCTACGGGGCCGTTTTTGCCAGCCTGCTCGTCATGGCGACCGGCTCAGGACTTTTCAAGCCGATCATCTCGGGAACCGTGGCTCGGACGACGACCGAGGCGAATTCCGGATTCGGCTTTGGCATCTACTACTGGATGATCAACCTCGGTGCCTTTCTGGCGCCGCTTTTTGTGAGCTATTTGAAAGGCTTCTCCTGGAGCTACGTTTTTACCGCTTCGGCCATTTATTGCGCGCTCATGCTGCTGCCCGCGCTATTCCTCTACCAGGATCCAGCGAGACCAGCCAGTACCTGGACGCTCGCCGAAGTCCTCGGATCCGCGGCCATGGTGCTCGGAGATGCCCGCTTCATGTTGATGATCTTCATCTACTCGGGCTTCTGGATCCTCTATTTTCAGAACTTTGGCTCGGTCCTCTGGTTCTTGCGTGACTTCGTGGATCCGGCTCCTGTCAACCGGTTTTTTGCGTCGATCGGGATTCCTTTCTCCTTCGACGCCGAACACGTGACGTCTATCAACGCCGGGACGATTATTCTCCTGCAGGTAGTGGTTAGCCGGATCGTTAAGAACTGGAAGCCCCTGCCGACGATGATCATGGGGATGGTCATCGGGGCGGGCGGCTTTGTCTGCCTGGCCTTTGCCTCCTCGGCCTGGATCCTCGTCCTGGGGATTGCGGTGTTTTCGATCGGCGAGATGACAGCACACCCGAAATATTACAGCTACGTTGGCTTGGTCGCTCCCGCCGATCGGAAAGCCGTTTACATGGGATACGCCTTCCTGTACGGCGTGATCGGGAGCCTCGTCGGGTCAAATCTGGGTGCGGCGATGTACGAAGCCATGCTCAAGCCGCTCGTGGGCCAGACAGGCATTTCACCCGAGATCCGGAATTTCTGGTTGATTTTTGCAGCGCTCGATGTCGTCGCCGTAGCGGGTCTCGTCGTCTACAACCGGTTCTTTGCCGAGGACACGGACACGAGCAATCGGCTGGCCCGAAGGATCATGATCGTCATCTATGCCGGACTGATCGTCGTCGGGGCCTACTTCTTCTATTCTTCAACGTTCGACGTTGAGACGATCTCGTTCCGTACCCTGGTCCAATCGCTGATCATGCTGATCATAGGGGTTGGCGGGCTGATCATCAGCGGGAAGCGGCGGTAGCGCTGGGAGCGCCGGCATCTTGCCTGCTGGTGCATTAGAGGCGATGCCGTTCGTTCGCACTTGCCGCATGGCGAGGGTTCCCAAGTAAACGACTGAGGGGAACTTGTCGCTACTCGGCACGCCACAAGTGGGGATCGACTCCGGTTCTCCCTGAAGCCCGATCCCGTGTCTGTGTAGATTGTCCGGGCGAATATTGGCAGTGAATTTGATTCACGATCAAATTCGAGATAGCTTAATAGATAAGTAATAGGCGAGGTTTAAGAAACTGTCAATATTGGTGCCCTCGGGGTATTTGGCTTTTCCCGTCGCGCCCCCCTGGATTTGTGCCGACGTATGCGTATCAAAAGCCACCGAGTCAACTATCCGCGACTCACCCTCCTCTACCTCACTCTTTTCGTAGCGATGACCCTTTTTCTCTTCTCGAGCGCAGTGAGCACTCTGAGCGAGAAACAGGCTGAGGTGATGAGCCTCAGGGTTTCTAATATTGAGCTGAAGGGAGAGTCGCTTGCGGCTGAACTGAAGCGCCAGATCTGGAAGCTGTCGGACATCGCCCTCAACGATGTCGCCTTGCAAGAACTGATTTCCCTACAGCAATCCCCAGCTTCAGCGAGGGAAGATCGACTAAGTCGAACGCTTTCCGAGCAGATCAGGCAGCGACACCCGATCGTCAGGGAGGTGGTAGTTGTGACGGATGAGCGGATTTTCGCGTCTGCTTCACTCGGCTCGGACTCCCAACGGGCGATTCGAGAGCAGACGGCCTTGGCGGAGCGCGGCCAAACGAGTACAGGTGTGGTTCTGATCGACGCGAGTTACGGCCAGCTTTTCTTCAAGGCGATTGGCGGTCCGGGAACTGTGGGCGCATTCTTGATCAACGAGCGGTGGATCGGCGAGGTTTTGCTGCGCGATGTTTCTCTGTCTTCCGGCTTTGATGAAGTGACCGCCGGTCAAATTCGGCTGCAGGACAGCAAGCAGGAAAGCTCGGGCAAAGTCGTCACGATTCGACTGGCTGGTTCGTTTCCTGCGAGGCATATTGCCATTCCCGAACAGGCGATTTCGCGCCAGAAGGCGAAAGCCGCCCGTGAAACCGTTTCCCTGATGATAGCTTGTCTGATCTTCTTCCTCGTGCTCGGGGCGGGCCTGGTGCTGATCTTGCGGGTGATTCACGATTTGCGGGCGAAGAAGTCACGAGCGGACTTCATGAGCGCCTTCTCACACGAATTGAAGAATCCGCTGACCTTGATCCGGCTCTACAGCGAAATGCTCCAGGAGGAAGCACTAGAGCCGGAATCCCGGAAGAGCTACTGCGACATAATCGAGCGGCAAAGTGACCGGCTGTGCAAGCTCCTGGGGCGGCTGCTCGACGCTCAAAGTTTGGAAATGGGACGGAAGCAGTATGTCATGGTGGAAGGCGATTTCGCCAAAACCGTGGCCGACACTGTCAGGGAGTACGCGGAGCATCTCGAGCTGCGAGGTTTTCATCTCGACATCGAACTCGCCAGGCGGTTGCCGCCTCTGACTTTCGACAAAGAAGCCGTTTCCCAAGCTGTACTGAATCTGATGGACAACGCCCGAAAATACTCCGGCGAGAACAAGTACATCGGCGTCCGACTTTGGCAGGAATCCCGCAACGTGATCTTGGAAGTCGAGGATCAAGGCGACGGGATACCGCCCGATCAACAGCAGAAGATCTTTGAGGGATTCTACCGTGTGCCTTCGGCCTCGATTCGCCAAGGCTTCGGGCTGGGATTGTTCCTGGTGAACCATATTATGCTCGCTCATAAGGGGAAGGTCGAAGTCGACAGCAGGGTTGGGATCGGCACCCGCTTTCGGCTCGTGTTCCCCACTTCAGAACCGGGCATCCGCACGTTTCTCCAAAAGCGCCTCGCAGGCCTTCAGGGCTCTATTCGAGTACCGCAACGCACGCTCAGGCAACGTCCAGACAAGGCCGCCTAACCTGCCCGCCCGGAGACCAGAAATTCTGGCAGCGGACAGGCACACTTCGTTAGAGCCGCGCACGACGGCGCGTCAATGAGCGAAGTTAGCGGACCACCCAATCCGCGGATCCGCCCCGATCCGCCTGGAGCCGCGGGTACCCACCGATTGTTGCTGGCTTGACCTTTGTGTCGAAGTCTATCGCCATCCAATGGAAAGCCTGAAGATTCCTCACAAACTTTGACGCCGATCTGACAACAGGTCGGTTCAAGAAGCGGAAAATTGCAATTGTGAGAGCAGACGCCGCAACAATTCTACTGGCAGACGACGACGAGGATCTCCTGGGGGGTCTCAAGATCAGCCTGACGCGCGAAGGCTATCAAGTGGTCACCACGGGACATGGAACGAAGGTTGTCACCCTTGCGGCCAGATTCAAGCCTGAGCTGATAATCCTCGACGTCATCATGCCTGGGATGGGCGGCATCGAAGTGTGCCGGGAGATTCGGCTTCGAGGCGGCCGGACCCCCGTCCTCATGCTTACCGCGAAATCGGAGCGGGAGGACCGGGAGGCTGCTGCCGCGGCCGGCGCAAGTGCTTACGTGACCAAGCCATTCAAGCTCTCGGACTTGCTCGGCACGATCAGACAACTGATCGCGGGGAGCAGTGGGTTGAATTTTTGAGCGTTGGTCGAACGGTGGGACAAAGGGGAATACCACCTCTGTCATCTCACCAAAATCGGTTTCCTGGAAAGTGAAAGGAGAAAAACTATGTTCACGTATCTCAAGGCGCGGTTGGTTGAATTTTCAAAAGATCAAAGAGGAGTCACGGTCATCGAGTACGCGCTGATGCTGTTCATGATCGCCGTCGCAGTAGCCGCCACCCTGACTCCTATTCGTTCAAGAGTCATTGCGATTTTCAGCACCGCATTGAGCGCGCTGACCTAGGGTCAGTTTGCGAAAACGGTTGACACGCCAAGTCGCAGAAAGAGGGAGCCCGTAATCCCTCTTTCTGCTTCAGGGGCGTCAAGGGGAAATCCACCAGTAAGCCATTGATAAGGGGCCTTTATGAATCGCTTCCGCATGACGGTTATCGCCGTCCTTGCCCTGGGGTTAAGCGTCCTCGTTACCTTCGTTGTTTACCGTGCTCTTAACAAGCGATTGAACGCCTCGGCAACCGACACCCGTGCCGTGGTCGTCGCCGCGGAGAAGCTTCCACTGGGAACCAAATTGGAAGAGAGGCATCTTCGGGCGATCGCCTGGCCATCCGCTTCTCTCCCCGAGGGAAGTTTCGCCAGCCCGCAGGAGCTGGTTGGTCGCGGGATTGTACTTCCGGTGGTCGCGAACGAGCCGATTGTGGAATCGAAACTGGCGCCGCGAGAAGCTGGTGCCGGTTTGACGTCCGCAATTCCGGAGGGCATGCGGGCGGTGGCCGTTAAGGTAAACGACGTTATCGGGGTCGCCGGGTTCGCTCTCCCTGGTACGCGTGTCGACGTGATCCTCACCGGTTCTGCCGGTGAAAGGGGGCAGACAGATACCTCGAAGATCGTCCTGGAGAACGTGCAGGTGCTTGCAGCCGGCCAGAACGTTGAGCAGGACGCCAGCGGGAAACCGCAAAATGTCCAGGTCATCACCCTGCTGCTCACTCCGGAGGATACGCAAAAACTGGCACTGGCCTCCGAGGACGGCAAAATCCAACTCGCGCTTCGGAATCCCCTTGATTTGAAAAAATCGGATCCGGAGCCGGCCCGGAAGAGCGCTCTTTACAGCCGGACTGTGACACTGCCTGAGAAACCTGTCCCGGCAGTCGCGGCGGCGAAGCGGAATGCGCCTGCCCGCAGACAGGTGACCGCTATCGTATCCACCGAAACAGGACCCGCGCCGCCCCCTCCGCCTAAGTTGCTGAACGTGGAGCTGATCCAGGGCAATGAAAGAAAGAGCGTCTCGTTCGAGATCAAGACAGACGAAAAATGAACAAAACGGAACCGACAACCATGCAGAAAACTAGCGGCTCACTCGTGTGTTTTCTTCTCGCATTTGCACTTCTTACACTGATCCCGGTGCTTCCGGGTACCGTTTTCGGGCGGACGGAGGGCGTCCCACAACAAGACCAACCGGTCCCGAATATCGCCCAGGGTCCTCTGCCCGCGCAGGCGGAGACAATCGAAGTTCTGGTGAGGAAATCGGTCGTGCTAAATTCGGGTGAAGTCCTGAAAAGGGTCTCGGTAGCCGATCCGTCCTTGGCAACGGCAGTCATAATCTCTCCGCAGCAAGTGCTCATCAACGGGTTGGCGCCGGGCGAAACCACCCTGGTTCTCTGGAACGAGGCGGAAGAGCCCCGGACCTTCGACCTTCGCGTTCAGTTCGATCTTCGTGCGCTGCGCCAGGCGATTGACTCCTCTTTCCCCGACGCCGAGATATCCATCGGTCAATCGAGAAACGCGATTGTCCTCACCGGCACTGTTGCCAGCCAACCGACGGCCGATCAGGTCGCGGCCCTCGCCAAAACGGAGGCGGAGAATGTCGTAAACCTCCTGGCAGTCCAGAAGCGTGGAATGGAATCGGTATTGCTCCAGGTTCGTTTCGCCGAGGTGAACCGGGCGGCAATCCAGGAACTGGGGTTCAGCTTCTTCAGCACCGGGTTTGGAAACACGATGGGTTCCATCACGACTCAGCAGTTTCAGCAGTTTGGCGCCAACGTGGGCGCCCTGCCCCCAGGTGTCGAAGGCGGTCAAGCGCCACAGCTGCCGAGTCTCGCCACCGGCGGCATCGGCAACAAGCTGTCCGGCTCCCCGGCGATTTTTGGCCTTTCGGATCTCGCCAACATCTTTCTTTTCCGGCCGGACGCCAACCTCGGCGTCACGATCCGCGCTCTGGAACAGAGGAATCTGCTCGAGATCCTCGCCGAACCGAATGTCCTGGCCCTGAACGGCCGGGAGGCGAGTTTCCTGGCGGGCGGGGAATTTCCTTTCCCGGTGGTCCAGGGAGGCGGGAATTTCACGGCGGTCACGATCGTTTTCAAGGAGTTCGGAGTGCGCCTGAGGTTCAAGCCGGACGTCCAGGACGACGGGACGATTCTGCTGCACGTGGCGCCCGAAGTCAGCTCGCTCGATTTCTCGAACGCCCTCACCATCTCCGGCTTCGTCGTGCCCGCTCTTTCGACGAGGCGGGCGGAAACCGAGATTTCGCTGCGGGACGGGCAAAGTTTTGCGATCGCGGGTCTGATCGACAACCGCTTGACCGAAATAGCCAGCAAGGTGCCCGGCCTCGGTGACATACCGTTTCTCGGCAAACTGTTTCAAAGCCGCTCCAAGAACCGAGTGAACACGGAATTACTCGTTCTTGTAACGCCTAAACTGGTGCAGCCTATTCCGCCCGGTCAAATGCCTCCCCTGCCTCAATTCCCGAAGCCATTGGGAACCGACGAAAAGTTCGAGAAACAGTTCGAGGGTAACTCGGGTGAGGCGCGTGAGAAAAGAGACAGACAGTAGAGAATTACAGTCGAGTGAAAGGGCCATGCGAATAGACGAAATAACGGGTGCGGTTGTGTCATCCAACCCGGAAAGCCGGCGGTCTCTGAGCAACCAACTGACTTCAACCGGAGCGGTCAGAATACTGGCCGACTGCGACTATTGCCTGAGTCAGAACGACGTCGCCCTGCGCCGCTTGGTGGAGGCAGGCCCGAAAATTGTGCTGGTGGACATGGAGGATGCGAAGAAGGCCATTGCGAGTCTGAAAACCATCCAGCATGCCCTCCCAGCCGCTTGGCTCTTGGTTGTTTCCGAGTCAATGGAACCCCAGTCCATCATAGAGGCAATGAGAGCGGGCGCTCGGGAATTTCTGCCTGCTCCCATCGCTTCGAAGAACCTGTCCGAGGCGTTGCGCAGATACGTTGACCATTCTTTGAGGTCAAGTGAAACAAGCCTCAAGGGGAAGATCTTTTCGGTGATCAGCGCCAAGGGCGGAAGCGGAACAACTTCGGTCGCGGTGAATTTATCCGCCGCCCTGACGTCTTGTCCGGATTCAACCGTGGCGCTGGTCGATTTGAACTCCCCGATCGGCGACGTGGCTGCGTACTTGAACCTGCGAGCGCAATACTCCTTGTCCGATGTCCTGGAGGCCGGGAACCGCCTCGACTCCGTGCTCCTCGGAAGTTACATGAGCCAGGCGAGCGGTATAGCTGTCCTCCCCGGGCCGCGGGAACCGAATGCTGCTCAGAAGCTGGACTGGCAGGCTTTGCCTCACGTCCTGGAGCTTTTAACGCACTCTTACAACTACGCGATCCTGGATCTTCCTTCCGGGATGGACCCTGAGCAGCTCGATTCCATCAGTCACTTCAGCTCGGCAGTCATCGTCGTCCTGACACCGGAATTGCCCGCATTGTGGAGGACCGACCGGCTTCTCCGGTTTCTCGAGAAAGCTCACAGCAATGAGAAGGTGAGGCTGGTCGTCAACCGGACGGCGAAAAGTGACGAGATCACGGTTAAGGAGATCGAGAACGCTCTCAAATACCCGGTCTTTAGCCAATTTCCCAACAACTATAAGGCCTCTATACAGGCCATCAACTCCGGTATTCCCTTTGTCTGCGTTAACCATTCATCGTTGGCGCATTCCTATGCCGTTCTTGTGGAGAGACTGACCGGCCATGCGATTCCTCGCAGGCGCCGGTCCGTGTTCGGACTTTTCAGATAGGCGGGAAAACAGACTATGGCAATAATGACAGTTGGTTCGAACGAATCGAGATACTCGCAAATCCGAACCAAGATTCACACCCGCATTCTTGAAGAAATCGACCTTGAGAGTATCAACCGGCTGGCGGAGGAGACTCGCCAGGAGCGTGTCAGCCAAATGATCCGGAGCATGCTTGAGCGTGAGAACACTCCCCTCACCTTTTCGGAACGGGAGAGGATCATTGGTGAGGTGAGCGATGAACTTTTCGGATTGGGGCCCCTGGAGCCCCTTCTCGCCGACCCCACGATATCGGACCTGCTGGTCAACGGCGCCCACCGGGTCTACATCGAGCGCCGCGGGCTGCTGGAGTTGAGCGACGTCCAGTTCAGCGATGATCAGCACCTTATGCGGATCATCGAGCGAATCGTGTCAAGAGTGGGCAGACGGGTGGACGAATCCTCTCCGATGGTGGATGCGCGGTTGCAGGACGGTTCCCGGGTCAATGCCATTATTCCGCCCTTGGCCCTGGATGGTCCGGTTCTCTCCATCCGTCGCTTCGGCCGCGACCCTTTGACTGCTGACGACCTCATAGAGAATCAGACGTTCACGCCGTTCATGCGCGAGTTCCTGGATGCCTGTGTCCGTGGAAAGATGAACGTGCTGATATCCGGCGGAACCGGAGCGGGCAAGACGACCCTACTGAACGTGCTGTCGGCCTTCATCCCGCCGAGAGAGCGGATTATCACAATTGAAGATGCGGCCGAGCTCCAGTTAAAGCAGGACCACGTCGTGAGGCTCGAAACACGTCCCCCGAACATCGAGGGGAAGGGAGCTGTTCGGCAGCGACAACTGGTGATAAACGCTCTCAGAATGCGACCCGACAGGATCGTGGTCGGCGAGGTGCGCGGTGAGGAAGCGATTGACATGCTGCAGGCGATGAACACGGGTCACGAGGGATCCATGACCACGATCCATGCCAATAGTCCGCGAGACGCCCTGACCCGGTTGGAAACGATGGTTTCCATGGCTAATCTCAACCTGCCCGAGAAGGCCGTCCGCCAGCAGATTGCTTCCTCCATCCACGTCGTCGTCCAGATCTCGCGTTTGACCGACGGGACAAGGAAGGTTACCAGCGTCTGCGAGGTAACCGGGATGGAGGGCATGACCGTGACCATGCAGGATCTGTTTGTTTTCGAGCGCCAAGGTTTCGATGAGAAATTCAGGGTAAAGGGCCGCTTCAAACCGACAGGAATCCGAACCAAGTTCAGTGAGCGGTTGTTTGGAGCGGGAATCCAATTGCGCCCGGAAATCTTCTCGGCGGAGATCTCTCAAAACCGCTGATACCTTGAGGCCGTTACGAAAAGGGTGAACTGTCATGCTTACAGTCGTCGTCATAATGGTTTTTCTCGTGGTATTAGGACTGTCGTTGAGCGTCACCTACTTTCTTGTCGAGGCACCTGCTTCCCGTAGATACCTGAGACGCCGGGTCGAGGCGGTGCGAGAGACGGGGTCTACAAGCGCGCTGGTGACGGCGGAAGGCTTGGTTTTTCGCGAAAACGTCCTCAGCCAGCTGCCGTTGCTCGATCGGTTCTTGTTCAGCCTCCCAGGGGCTGCCCGCCTTCAGCGTTTCGTCCAACAGTCAGGCATTTCCATGACCGTGGACCGCCTGCTCCTCATCTCTCTGGCTCTCGGACTCGCGGGAATCGTAGCCGGTCTCCTGGCGCTCTGGTGGCCCGGGATGGTCATGCTTGCCGTGGGTCTGGCGGCGATACCGTTCGCCTTGGTTGCGGTAAAGCGCCAGCGACGACTCGCAAAATTCGAAGAGCTATTCCCCGATTCGATGGACTTGCTCGCGAGAGCCGTCAGGGCCGGGCACGCATTCACTACGGGGCTGGAGCTCATAGCAACGGACATGCCAGAACCGATCGCTGGTGAATTCAGAACGACATATGACCAGCAGAACCTGGGATTGCCCTTGCGTGACGCCTTGGCCAACCTGTCAGTCCGGGTCCCCTTGCCGGATGTGCGAATCTTCGTTACGGCCCTGCAAATACAGCGCGAATCGGGAGGCAATCTCGCCGAGATCCTCGACAAGCTCGCATATGTCGTCCGTGAACGCTTCAAGCTCTTCCGCCAGATTCGCACTCTTACGGCTGAAGGCCGGATATCGATGTACTTCTTAATGGCTTTACCTCCACTTACAGCCTTGGCGCTGGCTGCCACGAGTCCGGATTACCTCGTGCCTCTTTTTGTGGATCCCTTGGGCCATCGGATGCTAGTCATCGGTGTTTTCATGCAGCTGTTCGGTTACTTGGTGATCCGCAGAATCATTCGAATGAAGATCTGAGAGGAAATTGAAATGGAAGCGACTTTGCTTATAGTGGCGGGCCTACTCCTGTTCGTCACAATCTTCGCTGCGGGCTGTGCACTGTTCGCCGAAAAACGCAACCTGATGAGACCGGTGCAGGCCGAGACGGTAGGCACCCGGCCGAGCGTCGGGAGGAGGCTGCTCGCCCGATCGGAACGTGTTCTAAAACCACTCGGCCAGCTCATACCGCGGCCCGCCGAGGAGATGTCGAAACAGGAACTGCGACTTGTGCAGGCGGGCATCAGGAGAAAGGACGCCCGGCCCCTCTTTTACGGTACCCAGGTGGGTTTAGCTCTCGCGTGCATCGCCGCTTTTGCTGTCACCGGGTACCTGGCAAGTAACATCTTTCTGTTCCTGGTCCTTTCGGTCTTTTTGGGCGCTCTGATCCCCGACGCCTGGTTACGTAGTCGAACCGCTTCACGCAAGGACCGTCTGCAGCTTGCTCTACCTGATGCCTTGGACCTGATGGTCGTTTGTGTCGAGGCCGGGCTCGGCCTGGACCAGACCATAGTAAGGATTGGCGAGGAGATCCGAGGTGCTCACAAAGATCTGTCGGATGAGTTCCGCCTCTACAATATGGAAGTCAACGCCGGGCGGAGTCGGGTGGATGCCCTGCGGAACCTGGCTCGCAGAACCGGCCTTGAGGACCTCAGAAGTCTAGTCGCGGTGCTTATCCAGACCGATCGGTTCGGGACGAGCATCGCACAGTCTCTGAGGGTGTTTTCCGAGTCGATGCGGGTCAAGAGGCGGCAGCGAGCAGAGGAGAGGGCGGCTAAGATGGCGGTCAAGATGACCGTTCCGATGGTGTTTTTCGTTTTTCCGACGATTTTCATCGTGGTACTCGGCCCCGGAATAATCAGGACGATACGGGACTTCTTTCCGATTATCAACCAGTGACGAAAGAGGAGACCGTCAAGATGCGAACGCATAGAAAACCGGGCCGCATCCCTAAGAGCAAGCTGGACAAGCTTCGTCAGCGATCCTTAGCAATGCTGGTACTGGGGTTGTTGGTCGTTCCTTCCTGCGTCAAACAACCTGTCGTGCACCAGGCAGGGGGTACGAACGGTTCCGATCCTTCAGCCTCTCCTCTGAGTCTTTCCGGATACATCAGGACCGTTCTCAGGATATCTGCGGAGCCGGAAGACAAGCGATCCTCCCTCCCGGCGGGTGATGAAGACACCAGGTTGTTAATCATGGCCGAGAGAATGGACCGCGATCAGCTGGCGCCGGATGATTTCGTCGTTTTGGCGGAAGCCTATAGGAAGCGAGGAATGACGGCTGAAGTGCTGAACGTCTACGAGGCGCTCGCGCGAAAATCGCCCGGGAATTACCAGGCGCACTTTAGACTGGCCGAGATATGGCTGGAATTTGGCGACTTGCGTGTCGCCATGCTCCACGCCGAGCAGGCGATCACTATAGACGCCAGCCGCTCAGAGGCCAGAGAGATAGCCGCAAGAGCGAGCCTGCGGTTAAGAGAGTTCGATTCCGCCATCAACCACATGTTCGAGCTGCTCCGTGCTGAGCCGACGAGACCCGATCTTCTCTGCAACATTGGCTATAGTTACCTCTGTCTCGGGGACTGGCCTCTTGCCCGGCATTATCTGGAGAGCGCAATCACCGCCGATCCCGACCTGGCAGAGGCCAGGAATAATCTGGGCATCGTGCTGGTTCGTCTCGGAGATGACCAGGCCGCGCTGGAAGCCTTTCTTGCGGCGAACCCGCCTGCAGCCGCATATAACAACCTTGGTGTGGTTTACATGGGCGAAGGGCGTTGGCAGGAAGCTGCAGCCGCACTGCGCGAGTCGTTGCGGCTGGATCCAACATCTGAGAAGGCGCACGTCAACTTCGCCCGGGCTCAATCCCAGACACCGCCTCCGTCCGTCGTTTACCTTGGCCTCTGGAGCGTGCAGAACCAAACGGCTTCGGTCATCGATGTGGGCCCCGGCCCAGTCAACGCGGACCAGCCCGTGATCGCCTCGTCGATTCTCGAGAGAGCGGAGACGACAGAAAACAATGGCGCCGAACGAGCGGCTTCTGCGCCGGCGACAGTGCCCAACCCGAGCTGGGAGAGCGATCTGGGGCCGGAAACCGATACAGTGGCCGAGCCCCTTGTTCAAGAATCGAAAGCGATCGCTGCATCCCCGGCCGCGTCCGCGATCCCGAAAGAGACGCCTGCTTTGATCGAAACGGCGGCACTCGTGGTCCCTGTGTCGGACCAGCCACTCGGTCCCCGTCTGCTCGACTTGGAGGTCACACCAAAGAGCTACGAGAAACCGAAGAGCGAACGATCCGAGCCGACTCAAGCTCCACAAAATCTGATTTTGCGCTCGGAGCCCGACGACGCGGCGGCGGCGCAGAACCAGGAGGCTGTGCCACCACTGGAGGCGACAGACTCCGAAGGCATTCGAGCGGAAATCCTCACTGCAATAAGACCAGTAACAATAGAGACGGCACCTCGGAACGCGGTCATCGTTTCGGTCGACACGGTCGAGGCAGACTCGCTTCTGTCCGCTAGGGATGACAAACCGGCCTTTGCTCCAAAGAGCTCACGGGTGGCGTTGGTAACGCTTGTGCTGGCCGTAATCGCCCTCGGTATCGTGCTGCTCCTTATTTTCGGTACCTCAGTCGGTATCGTCATCTATGTCGCCTTGTTTGGCATTGTCTTCTCCATTCCCGTCGTTTTCTGAAACGGGTCGAGGGGGTCCCACATGCTTGGTCACTACCTGTTGACGAGCGGCGTCCTTTCGCAGGACCAGTTGAAGGCGGTTGAGGCGCGCCGGACTGTGGTCGGCGGCCACCTGGTAGAGAGTCTGCAGGCGCTGAACTTGATTCAGCCGGAGGAACTGCAGTCCTTTCTGCGCCAACCTCCTCAAGTACCTTTGAGACTCGAGGACACAGGACTAGAGGAGCAATTTCTTTTGAACCTGGTCCTTAAGGCGCTGTTCATCACGCAACTGCAGACGGTTCCGCCCTTGGCGGACCTGCTGAAGCTCTCGCAGGGCATCGTGGATCGACTCCTCCAAACGCTGAAAAAACAGGCGCTTGTCGAGGTGCCAGGTGTCTCTGATCCTGGGCTCTTGCTGCTGCGCCACATCCTTTCCGAACGGGGGCGCGAGCGCGCCCTCGCCGCTCTGGCCCAGTCGCAATACGTCGGTCCCGCGCCGGTGTCTGTGTCCGAATACAACCGACAGGTCGAGAAGCAGTCTGTATCATTGGAAGTCATTGATGCGGGCAAGCTGAGGCAGGCTCTATCGATGCTTGTCCTCCCCGATGACCTTATCACGCGTTTAGGGGAGGCCATGTGCGCAGGTCAAGCGATCCTCCTGTATGGACCGCCAGGTAACGGGAAGTCCTCTGTAGCGCAAGCACTGGGTCACGTTTTCGCTGACGATATCTATATCCCTTACGCGATCGAGATTGACGGGCAAATCGTGAAGGTCTTTGATCCCGCGATTCACGAGGAGGCGGAGGCCAAAGCGCAAAGGGAAGGGCAGAGATCGACGGGCCTCGTTCAGTATGCGCATGACCCGCGCTGGGTGCTCTGCCGCAGGCCGACCGTCATTAGCGGTGGAGAGTTGACACTGGGTATGCTGGATCTGGAGTTTGACGAGATCAGCAACTACTACGAGGCTCCTCTGCAGGTCAAGGCAACGGGCGGGGTCCTGGTCATCGACGACTTCGGCCGCCAAAGACTCCAGCCGAGCGAGCTTCTCAACCGGTGGATCGTCCCACTCGACAAACGAGTCGATTACCTGACACTCCATACGGGGAAGAAATTCCAAATCGCTTTTGACGAGATCGTAATCTTCTCAACGAACCTGCCGCCTCGAGATCTAATGGACGATGCGCTCCTGAGGCGCGTGCACTACAAACTGAGGCTCGACCCGCCTAACCTCGAACGCTATGGTTTGATCTTGGATCAGGTCGTCCGGGCTAACGGACTGTCAATCCCCGAGGATGTCCGGACGTTGATTCTGGAGCAATTGTACGGTCGGCAAGGCATCCCCGTAGCCGCCTTTCACCCCAGGTTCATCGTCGAACAAGTTTTGTCGGCTTCCAAGTTCCACAAAAGTCCGCCGGTTTTGAACAAGCAGGCGATCATGAGAGCCGTCGAGAACCTCCTGGTAGAGTGAAGGAATCTAGTTGCATACCGCCCCCTATGAGCAGCGAGGTTTTCAACCTGAAGAAGGGCATCAGTCGACCCGGTGCTGATGAATTCCGGCAAGGCAGGTATCGCCTCGCCCAAGTGGCACTGGCCTCGTTCGCGCTCGCCTTCCTCGCCTGCTTAAGCCTGCCTCCCCGCTGTTATACGGTCGATCTTCAGGTGGAATACCTTACAGCTTGTGCGCTTCGAGATGGTCTTGACCTGTTCACGCCGCTCACTGACCTGTCTTCACTTTACTTCCCCGTGACTACGACCAATTTCCCCCACCCGAACCCTCATCTGCCCATCTTGTCGCTGATATGCCTCCCCTTGACGCTCTTGCCTTTTCCAGTACTGGTGCCACTGTGGTTAGCGTTCAATATCGTTGTTCTCATAGCTGTCGGCCGGCGGCTCGGACTCTCGCTGCTTGGAAGTCTGGCTCTCGCCGCCTGGCCGCCGCTCTGGTTCATGCTCTTCATCGGACAGTACGAGTTGCTGGTACTGATTTTTCTGTTGTTCGGGTGGCAGGCCGGTCGGGAAAGTCGCGATTGGCAGGCTGGTTTCTGGCTGGGTCTCGCAGCAGTAGTCAAACTCTACCCAGCTTTGTTATTACTGCCTTACCTGATTCGGCACCGGTACAGGGTTGTATCAGCGGCTGGCCTGGTCATCGCCTTAGGTCAGCTTGGCAGCTTGGCAGTGGTCGGGCCTGCTGGTTTCGTACGCTACTATCGAGAGGTTCTGCCTGAGGTCACAGGCGGGTATGTAAGGACAGGATTGAATAGCTCTCCTTACGGCGCCTTGCTTCGCATCTTTGGGGGCGCCACTGATGTGGACCCGTTGGTCAATTTGCCCGTGATCGTACTGCCGGTCTCTATCATCTTATCGACCATCGCCATCGTTGGGCTCGCCAAGATGAGACCCGAGGCAGGGCCCGTCGCTCTCCTGGTCGCTCTTCCCAGTGTTTGGTGGTACCAGGTGATTCTCGCGCTACCCATACTCGTCTCGCTTTTGCGTGAAGCGAGCATCAGGCGGTGGGCTCTCCTGGCGACTGCCGCCGCGAGCCTCGTCTTACCCCTTGTTAACCTCAGCTCGAAAGCTCTGACGCCGATTTTACAGTCGGTCGGAGTCAGGACGGCGACAGTCGCCTGCCTTATGTCCGTTATTCAGACCATTGGATTCCTCTGGCTGCTCATCCTGACTTTCAAGCTGTACCGTCGTAAGACCGACGACGCGCGTATCTAGCCACCGGACGGATTGAGGCAACGTGACTGCTACGTTTTGCTTAGCACCCGGGGACGCAAAGACCGGAAACGGTGGGTAGTGGCTCAGTTTCAATTTTTTGGATGTCGTCC
>Ga0209593_10000311_pt1 | contig 24826 bp, 21 predicted proteins | sample PPLLaktember2015_3_FD_187260 | JGI IMG/M metagenome (GOLD analysis project Ga0209593, IMG submission 187260) | Freshwater sediment microbial communities from Prairie Pothole Lake near Jamestown, North Dakota, USA - PPLs Lake P7 Core (6) Depth... | ecosystem: Environmental > Aquatic > Freshwater...
GGTTCCAGCCATCTCCGGTACCATCTGGGCGGCATGGCCCAGTATCGCCCGACCCGGCGATTTGGCGAGGCCCGACAGGCTCGACACCGCCTCGACCGTCTCGGGGTCGACTTGCCGTCTGGCACGCGCCTCGTTCAGGCCGGAAAGCTCGGTCGATACATTGAAGAACTTCTCGGCAGCGGGCAGGCCGGCTTTTTCGGCATAGCGCGCGCCGGTGCGGGCGATATCGCCCTCGACCTTGCTGGCCGAAGCGCTCATCAGACTATAGGCGCTGCTCCATGCGCCCTTCTTCTCCTCCTCACGAAGGATGGGTGCACGCACCTCATTGAGAAACGGCATCTAGCTCACCTGAGAGAGGGGAACATGATTTTCAGCGACTTATTGAGTTCCAGCAAAATCTCGTCGATCACCGACTTCGAGACGGGTCCCTTGGTGACCTCTTTCACGGCCGCTTCGACCTGTGCCCGGGTGGGCGGGCTGGAACGACCCCCGACTGCACCCTGCCTGAGCCGTGGCGTGAGTTTCTTCACCACCGTGCTGACGACATCTCTGACTGCCTGCTTCGTCTCGTTGTCTCCCGGCCGCAGCAAGGCAGCGGTAGCTCTGGCTGCCTCATTGGGGAGATTGCGTGCCGACGCCGGCTGGCCCTCGCTCGTGCGTTTCGGTACCGGACGGCTGGTATCGAGGCGTGGACGGCTGGTCGGGCCAGAACTTACCTTGGCGGTGCGCTGCTCGACACGCGGCGGCTTGGGGCCGCCTCTCGTCCTGTTGACCGATGTTGTGCCTTTCGGTCTGGTCTGCACGGGGTCACCCGGCTCTGACTTAGGACGCTTACCGAGACTTGGTGTAAGATAATCACCAATTCCCGGCCCTTCCGGCTGCGGCCTGCCGCCGGCTGGCTGCTTGCCGAGATAAGTGGCTTTGGCACCGCGATCCGTGCTGCCGAACAGCCTGCCCGCTGCTTCTGCAATGGCAGCATTCTGGGAACTGAACTGCTCCCGGTTCAGCTTGTCTTTCTTTGCCAATTCGTCAGCTTCGTTTTTGTAAGCCTTGAGCTTGGTAGCCGTCGCCTTGGCCATGTCCATCTGAAAATTGACAATCTTCTTGAGGTTCGGCAGGGCTGATTGCGGCAAGTCATAGGTCTCGCCGTCGGCGGTGCGGATGGTCAGGCCGCCATCCCGCTTTTTGGTCTTGGGGTTCTTGTTCTGCCGAACCATGAACGGCTCGCGCGTCGGGTCGGCATAATCGACACGGGCGAGCTTGGCGGCGATCTCGGCGGCATTGCCGGGCGACAGGGAGCCGTTGGACTGGATCACCAGATCCGTGGCGATGTCAGTAACCGCCTGCTCCACCGGCTTGACCAGCTTGTCGTACTTGGCCTGATCCTCGGTCGTTGCGGTTGTACCCGCCTCTCCAAGGGCCGGGTCCGCTTCCAGTTGGAACGGTCTGGGCGCTTCACCGAGCTTGAGATCGTTGGGATCAAACAGATTACTGGCTAACTGCTGCTTCACCAGATTGACCGGTTCACCGCTCTCCGTAGTCGGCGCACCTTCAAACACACCGGTAAGCTGACCGGCGATCTGCTTACGATCATCGAGGTTGCGGCCTCTGCCGGTGTCCTTGCCCTCGGCTGCGGCCTCGTCCTTGGCGGTCATGCCCTCGCCAGCAGCATAGGTCATGGCTTCGAACCATGCGCTGCCGTCTTTAAGCCCCTTGACCGCAGCGGCAAGGTTCTCCGGGGTGGGATCGAGTTCAGCTTTAATATTGCCTTGGGCGTCACGCAGCACGTAGAGACCGTTCTGGTCCTTCAACAATGTGCTGCCGTTCGGTATGTGAGTGTTGAACGCCTCGGTCACAATTTCCTCGGCCTTGACGAAGTCACCGGCCTGAAGGGCCTGCTCGCCAGCCATGCCGAAGGTCGCGGCAATCAATCGGGAACGCTGCAGGAAAGACTTGGCGTATTCCGTGCCTTTCTCCGTGTCGCCCTTCGCGACAAAATAATCATAGCCCTTGGCGAGTTTCTCAAGCTCCCGCAGTGCCGGGGCCAGCCTGTTGTTGGGATCTATCTGCTGTCCGATAGCCTCGTCTTCCTCCGAAGTAAGCGGCTGAGTACCCTTCCACTGGCTCTGTACCCGCCCTTCCTGCCCTCCCGGCTGCGGCGCACCGATAGCCCCGCCGGGGCTTGGCTGCTGCAATTCGGGCGGCGGCTCCGGTGCCTGCGAGGCACCGGACTTGGCTTCCGCAGCTAGACCTTCGAGCCCGTCCTTTATGGCCTTGCGGGCGCTGTTCAACGTTTCCTGATCCACCTTAGCGCCACGCAATGCCTCAGTGGGCTGGCTGCCCATCCGCGACTGATCCTTGGCGGTATTGATCTTATCCTGCGGGGTCTTGGGCGAGCCCAGTGTCGGGGCCGGAGCCGGTGGCTCCGACTTCATGATAGTCGTTTCGGTCGGCGGTAACTCGACCGGCGGTGTCGTGGTGCGGTAGCGCCGCTCGTCCTCCTGCTGCACCCTGCCGCCAGCGGCGAACTGCTGGATCGCTCCCGGGGCCGGCTTGGTGTGGTACATATTGGGATCTGCAGCCATGATACTGGTGCGCCCCGGCAGGACCCGGGTCATGTCGCCCGGTGCAGGACCCCTTGGCGGCAACGTGGCGGGCTGCGCCATGAATGGCGTAGGGCCTAGCGGCTGCGGCTGAATAGCCATCGGGCGCCGTATTGGCTGCTGCATCGGCTGCTGCATCGGACGCATACCATGCTCGCCGACGGTGCCGCCACGCATGGGCCGCCTTAACGTGCCAAGCGCACCAATATTGGGGTTCCTATAGCCGCCACCCCCATTGTTAAACCCTCGATTGAGCGGCGGGGTTACCTGTGCAGGTAACGACGTTTGCTGGATTGCACCGCCATTGGCATAGCCACGCGGCCTGACCATGCCGCCTCTGGCATAGCCATATTGCTGTCTGGTGGGGTCTTCTTCCTCTGTTATCCCCGCATTGACATCTACACCTTCGCCGAAGCCGTAATCCCCGCTGTCGCCCAGATCTGCAGAAGGGTCGTAGGTACCGCCGCCACCGCCACCCCTGCCGTTCTTCTCGGGCATCCCGAGCCAGCCTCTGGGTCCCGGGTCCGGCTCGCCTTGAGCCCTGAGCAGGCCGGGGTCGTAACCAGCCTTCGCCGCCGCTGCCGCGACTGCGATGTCATTGTCTTCCAGACCGTTGGCGATCAACGCCTCGCGATAGGTCTTGGTAGCGGCGGCGTTGGCCTCGGCCGTACTGGCCATGCGGCCCTGATAACTAGCGGTGCTGGCGGCGCGGCCCCGGTTGGTAGCGGCGTTCTTCTCGGCAACGCTCAGCATGCCCCCGCGATACTCGGCAGTGGCCTGATCGGCTAGCTGTCTGCGCAAATTCTCAGCCGCCTTGGCTTCTTTGTCGTCTCTAAGTTCCCGCGCTGCCAATCCCAGCTTGGCACCCTGCACGCCGCCCGCTGCCAGACCCGACACAAGCCCTGATATCCAGTCACGCATTTGAGCCTCCTAGGCGGTTGCCCGCTGCGTTGCGGGCATGGCGCCCTTCTTGTTCATGCCGCGCGAGCTTTCGATGAGCTTCCAGAAGAAGTCCTCGCCCTTGCGCCGCACTACATCCTCGGGGATCACGAACTCGCCTGCCGACGCCATGATCGGCACGTCGTCGACTTCTGCGCCGCCGGATGGCGACATGTGTTCCGGGATCTCGCCGCCCGTGGCATAGAGCGCACTCATCCCTACACCCGTGCCGCTGCCAGCCGTGCCAGCGGCAGCACCCGCCGCTGGTGCGAACAACGACGTGCCGCCGGTCATGTACGCGCCCAACGCCGTGCCGGCCAACTGGCCGACCGCGTTAGGCAATACAGCATCGGCTGCCGTCTTGGCGTTGTACCTGTCCATCAATGCCTGCTGCTGCTGGCTGAGAATGTTACCAGCACCCTCAATCGCTCCCTGCGCCTGCTGACCCCACTGCAAGCCGGTGCCCATGGTCTGGGCGCCTGAAGCTGTCGTTCCCAGTGCTGCTCCCAATGCGCCGGCACCCTGCCGTCCGGCCATCTCGGTCTCGGCCAGTGACGTGGCACCGTAGCGGGCACCGACCCCGATAGCCTCGGACCTGAGCTGCTGGGCGCGCAAATCAACGGCCGCAGCCGCCTTGTTGGCCGCAGCCACCGCTGCAGCGGCCGCCTGTGCCCGTACAGCGATATCCAGCGCTCCGAAGCGTGTCGATGACGGGTCGACGCCGTAGCCCTCCAGCGCCCTCTGCGAGGCGGCGCGCGAGCCCTCCATAGCGCCATAGACGTCGGACGCCGCACCGGCTGCCGCCTGCGCCTTGCGCTCCGGGCTGTCGTAAGACATGGCGTCGGAAAGAAGTCTGTCCTCGGCGACTTGGAACTGCTCCTGTCGGGCTCGATCTTCAGCCGCCCACTCGTCCTGCGAGCCCATGCGCTGCAACGCTGCTTGGATGATTGGCTCCGCAAGCGCCCGGTCCTTGGCATAGGTCTCCTTGGCCCATGCCAGTTGCGCTGCCGAGTTCTCGGCTGCTGACTGGGCTGCTGCCGTCGACTGGGCCAGCAGGGCTTGGTATGCCTTTTTGTCTACTTTCGGAGGATCTGATTTCTTGCCCATCTAAGCGGCCTCTTTCATAGGAGAAGGACGTGTGAGCCACCGGCACTGTATGGGGGTGGTCGCCATCAAAATCAGATCGCCGTCTTTATAGACGCCGGGCACGCGTGCGACTTCGTGGAACCCCAAGCGCGACGCTATACCTATAGTGACCGCATTGCCAGACGAGACGGGCGCCAGCAATTTGTCAGTGCGAAGCTGGATAAACGGGTAGTCGAACAGCACCCACATGATCGCCCGGTTCATCCAGCCGGGTCTGATACCCGCCATGTGCACTGTTATGCAGGGGCCGGTGTAGTCGGTGAAGATGAACCCGCCCATGAGCTTGCCGCTTTTGTCGACGCGCGACAATACAGTGTGCATGCTGGGGACGTAGGGTATCCCCAGCACGGTGCCGAGTTCGATGCCGTGCCGTATGTTGTTGAGGTCAAGCAAAGCTCACCACGATCAATCCATTGCCACCAGTTTCAAGTACGGCGTTGTTGGTTTTGCCTTCGCCGACGTCGGCGAGGTTACCGAGACAGTATCGTCTTGCAACGTAATCCAAGTCACTGCTATTGGGTGGGGTAGTCGTAGTCGAGGCCGCCGGGCTGGTCGACGTCGTCGCACTCGCGTGGACAAAATTAGTGCCGCCGCGCCCTCCAGCATTCCCGCCAGAAGCAGTAAGCCAACCACCGCCAACGTAACCACCGCCGCCTGCCGCCTTCTGGTTGCTGCCGTCATAGGTCCACGGCAACCCGGTCATAAACGCATCGTCAGTGCCGGATACGACACCATTGCCACCGGTAGTAGCACTAACAGGGCCGCCGCCTGCGCCCTTCTGCCCGCCCTCGGCGCCGCCACCGCCACCAGCGATAACCAGTGCATTGGCACGGGTTATGACATTGATAAACACACCGCTCAGCCCGCCGCCGGAAGCTCTCCGCTCCTGCGCCTGCCCGCGTCCGCCGAAACCCATGATGACGTCTTGGGACTTGGACTTGCCGCCCTCGCCGGGAAGCAGCCACAGCATGTCACCCTGCTTGATCAATGCCGCTGATGTTCTGGTGCCAACCGTGAAACTGGCAGAGGCATAGCCGCCCGGACCACCACCGATAGAGCCGCCATCGTCCTTGCCACCGCCCGCACCCCATACCTTGAAGCTGATCGTGCTGCAGACCGGCACCCTCAGGGGTTGCGGATAGCGCGAGAAGCCAAGCCCGGCATACATCTTGGTCTTGCCAGCGAGGTTTAAGGGGTCGATCTCGACGTCATACATCCACCAGCCCAATGCCGTGCTCTGGGAGGCGATACCACCATTACCATTATAGGCGATGCGAACGATGGTGCCGTCGCCGCGCCACTCCACCACGTCGGCCTCGCCGGGCCGGTCACCAACGATAACCGGCGGCAGGCGCTGCCCGGGGGGCACAAAGACAGACTGGTTGCAAACGACGTCATCGCCGGCGGCGGCGTCAACGATCTGCACGAACTGCGCAAAATAAGTCTCGGGCGTGCGATGAAAGCGCTGCGCCTGCATGCCGAGCCACGCTGATCCGGAACTCCACTGGATGTTGCCCGGCGACGCCCACCAGCCGGTCGCCAGATTGTCCGGCACGCCATTGCGGAAATTAGGCGTCGCCAGCAATACCGGCCGCTCAGTGAACGTGCCGCCGCGTGCCGCGAAGTCGACAAAGGCGGCGTCCATCGCGGTCAGGTTGATGAACGTGCCGGTATCGAACGTGCCACCAACCGACTGCATGTTGGAGAAGCGCGCATCATAGGCACGCAGCAGCCCGTCGCTACCGGCCCTGTACCCCAGTGTCGGAATGCCGCTACCGTCGACGGCGTAGTTAACGCTCTTGATCTCGTCGTTTACGATTACACGGTTGATGAAGGTGTTCGCACCGATCACCGTGAAGGGGTTTGCGAGCCCTGTATTAGTTGCCGAGACGATCTTGAACTTATCGGCCTGCACGATGAACTCGGACACCGAACCGCCAGCATTGATCTCGAACCCGGCAATGTGCCCATTGGCATTGAGCACGACGCTATACTCAGCCATCAACCCGTCAATGCTGGTCGCGTGCTCGGTAATCGTCGAAGTATGGCCATCGACGGTCGTGCTTACGAGTTCTATGTCGTCGGCAAGCGCGCTATCGGCAGCGGCACGGGCGATTGCTTCTTCCTCAACCAGTGCTTGGGCGTTGCCGCCGGCATTTGCTTCTATGCTTTCGATCTGGTTGGCCAGCGCGCCGTCGGCATCGGCGCGGGCAAGCGCCTCGTTGGTGATTGCTGTGCTGTTGCTGGCAACTGACGTCTGAATGGTAGTTATCTGTCCGGCTATCGCCGTATCGGCATCGGCAAGAACAATTAGCTCGTCGTTGATCGTCGAAAAACCGTCATCGACAGCGGCGGTGAGGTTAGTGATATCCTGAGCTATCGCCGTATCTGTATCGGCACGGACAGTCTGTTCGCTGATAATAGCCGCTGCGTTAATGTCGATCTGCGCATCCTGCCGGTCGGTCCACGCACTGCCGTCCCAAACCTTCATCAGGTTGCCGTGGGCGGTGTCGAGCCAGATGTCGCCAACTGTCAGAGGCGCACCCACCGTGCCAACCGGCGGCGTGGTCTGAACGAACGTATGCTGCCCCGAAGCGATGGCGGTGATCGAGTTGATCTGTATTGCCAGCGCTTCGTCTTCCGCAGCGCGCGCCACTGCTTCCGAAGTGATCGCAGCAGTGTTGCCGTCAACACCTGCCTGCACAGTCTCAATTTGCCCGGCCAGTGCATCATCGGCGGCGACACGCAATGCGGCTTCCGTGGCGATCCCGGCGATTGCGCCCTCGTCATTGGTAAGAATGATGGCGTCGACCTGCGTCTGTATCAGCGCGTCGCCGTCGATGCGCGCCGCCTCCTCCGCGTCGAGCAGGATCTGGAACTCGGCAAGTGCCGTCTCCTGCGAGTTATTGAGATCGTTGGAGGCGTTCTCCAGCGCGTTGCGCAACTCCAGTAGAGCTAGCTGGGCGGCGGCGCGCGCTGCGGCGATAGCTGCGGTGACGCCGGATGGCGGGCCGGTGGGCGGCGGGGGAGTGCCCGGCACTGCCGGCACCGAGGCACCAAACACATAAGTCAGGTCGTCTGCGGTGAGCGCCTTGGCATTGCCCAGACTGCCGCGCGCCCCATTGAGCAGCTCCACCGCCTCCTTGAGGGCGCGGGTGGTCTCCAGCAGGCTGTCGACGGTGCTGGCCGGATTGGGGATGGCTGGATAAACAAGGCTATTCACGGCGTAATTCCGCCACCGATGTGGCCATCTCGATGTTCTGGATGATTACCCGAGAGGTAACTTCGAACTGCCACTCCTTCTTTTTGAAGCCGGACGGTAGCCGCATGACCTGTGTCGGGTCCCTTACTTCATGGGTGACGATGTGGGTGCCGTTGGCATAGACCTTGATGAGCCCCCACTGGTCGGCAGCGAGCGTCTGATCGAGCGCCGGGTTCACCACCGGGTTAAGCGCTGTTGTCCCCTCCGGCACGATGAAGTCAGCCTGCAGGGCCGAGAAGTTTATCGGGTGCGGCAGATGGAAGAGCTTGGACCTCCACGTATAGGGCTGGATCACTTTTATATCGGGTGGGTCGATATGCCAGACCTTGCCGGAATAGACGACGAATACCTCGCCGCTCCACGGGTCTTCGGTAAACGTCTGGATCGGACGCGGGTCATCCAGATAGGCGTAGGACGCATTCTGGTTGGACGGATCGACGACGACACCCCGGCCGGCGCCGGCGCGCGGTGCGTTCACGCCCATGTAAGCCGTCCCGAAGCGGCAGGCGCGCAGTGTCCACGGATTGACAATCTGCTGCCAGTCAATGCGCTCCACCAGATTTGAAGTGATATTCTCGACGTTGCCGGGCTGCCAGCGCACCAGTCCGTTGGGTCCGGCGTAATAGACGCCCTCCGGTGCGGTCATGATCGAAGCCCGCGACAGGCACGGCTCGACGGTCTCGATCTTAGTCAGTGTCATGCCCGACGGATGGATGCCGGATGCCGCATGGGGGACGTTAGCGGTGGGGATCACCAGCGTCTGCCCGAACACGGCCAAGCCTACAATCGGTGCCGACGCGACGATGCCGTATTCAGCAGGCCAAGAGTGCGGCAGATATGGTTCGCAAAAATAAATATCGGCATCCCGCCATCCAGCCAATATCCCGTTGGGCATCGCCACGATGCCTTGAAGGCTGTCGACCGGCGCTACGCTGTTCACCGAAGTGAGTATGCCGTTATTGACAACCTGAGTGCTGAGAAAGCTGTCCACGAAAATGGACTGGGTGACCGGTATCTCGACGACGAAGAAATACTGCCCGATCAGCGCCTCGCCCGTGATAGTGCGATAGATGCGGATGTGCTCAAGATTACGATCAGTAGCCTGCCCCGTGGTTGGTGGCGCCACGGTGATCGTCCACACGCTGTCGGCCTTGCCGGCAGCAATGGTCGCCGTCGACGGCGGGCCCTCCTCATCATAGGCGCTGACATAGGTATAGACATAAGCCCGGGTTTCCTGAACTTCCGAGGCTGTTGCGCTTGGTGAAACCAGCGGCGCAGTCAATGGCTGCGGAATACCTACCCTGAAGCTCGCCTGCCCGGCCTGAATGCGCGCCAATGTATTGTAGCGAAGCCCAGTTGAAGGGCTCGCCCAGTAATAGCGCGCGAACTGGTCCTGAGCGACCGGCGAGCGCACCACGTCGGTATCAGGATCAGTGAACTCCATCCAGATGGAGTTGCTGAAATTAACATCGGGCTTGGTGTCGACGTCCAAGGGGATGCGGAAAACCTTCTTCGCGCTTGGGTTGGCAAGAGTGCGGATTTCGCGATCTGGTTTGAAACCCGTAATATTGCCGCCATAGAGCGAAGCGTTTACCGCATCCACTGCGTTGTTCTCCGGCAATAGCTGATCGTCTAGCAAGGGGATCATGCCGGAGAATTTTTCGACCTTGATCAGCATTACTTTTTCTTAGACGTCCGCTTCGCCGCTACATCGCTCACCGACACAGGTTCAGCCGCCTTCAATGCATAGAAAGCATCTTCGGCGTCATGATCCGGCAGGCGTGGAAGATCAGGCAGCGAGTTGGCAGGGACCGACGAGAGGATTTCGTAATCAACTGGCTCCTCGCGGGTCTTCTCCTTGGCGGCTTCCATACCCGCCTTGTGCTTATCGAGTGCCTCCTTGCCGGCCTTCATCTCAGCCTGCGTCGATGCGCTCAATGACGGCGGCGAGGCTGGCGGCAGGTTCATGCCGGGCAACTGCCCACCTGCCGGTGTCCGCGCTGCCGACTGTATCGGGTCACGCGCCCAAGCTTCCTCGGGGGTTTCTGCTTTAGCCAAAGTGGCTATGTCGACATTGCCGGCATCGCGTTCCTGCGCATTCTGCACCTTCGCGGCCTGCCGCTTGGCACCCATCTCGCGCAGTTCGTTCTCCTGAGCCTTGCGCTCCTCTTCGGTAATCACTTCGACATTGGGCTCCAATGCGGGCATTCCTGCCGGCCGGGGAGCGTCATGTGTTCTGTTCGTTTCGTTCGTCGGTTCGGCCATTTTCGTCTCCTTGTTTAAGTTCTGCACGTTTCGCAGCGCGAGTAGCTGCAATTTTTGCAGGGTGCCCCGGTCGGCTGGAACCACCTTGCGTAACACCTATATACGGCTGTCTGGCCGTGTTAGCCTCAACAAATCTCAGGCCCGGAAAACGCCGGCCCAACCCGTAAAACTTGAACGGGTCCTTGGCTGTCACTTGACGCCCTTGCGAATTATTTTCTTAGGCGGCGGCGCCATGCCCTTGAACGGGGCCTGCATTTCACGAGCTTTGGTGCCTTTGGGTGCTGCCATTGGCATTGGAGGTTTCTTAGCCATTTTACTTACCTTTCTTAGAGCGCCCTGCCTGCCGCAGAGCGATTGCCACGCGCTGCTTCGGATTGGTATAGCCTTCCTTTTTTAGCTTGCTGATGGTCGATGAAACGGCTTTGTTTGATTTGCCCTTGTTTAACGGCATTTACTTCCTCCTCTCTCAGTTGGTACCAGCCCTTGTCCCACAGGGTCATGAGGCGCTCGAAATAGGTCTGGTATTTCTGGCTGATCACCTGCAGCGAGTAGTGATCCCAAGCGTGCTTGCGGATCGTCCACGGATCGAGATACCTGACCAGCATGGCAGCGTCGACGAAGTGCTGGAACGTCCGGCAGCGGTAACCGGTGACGCCCTGAACAACCGTCTCGGTAAATGCCCCCCAGTCGGTGCAGATCACCGGCGTGCCACACGCCTGCGCCTCGACAGCGACGTTGCCGAATGGCTCGACATAGATGGTCGGCACGAACACCGCCTGCGCGTTGCGCATCCACTCGTTGCGCTGCTGCGGGGTCACCGCTCCGACATACTCGCCATAGGTGGGTTCGTCGCCGGTACCGGCAACCACCAGACGCTTGCCAAGGTGCTTGCAGACCTCCTCGGCGATGCGCCAGCCCTTGCGGTCAATAAGCCTGCCGATGAAGAAGAAATAGTCTTCTTTCCGGTCGTTGAACGGGAAGTTGTCGACGTCGAAATAGCCGGGGATCACCTCGTCGTACCAGATGCCGTCGGCCTTAGCCGGCTCCTGAGCCGTAGCGCCATAGCAGGTGTGCATCCACGCGTAACTCTCCCACACCCGGTACTTGGCAAATGACCCGGCATAACCGATGCCGAACTCGACCGTCATGTGATTGGGAAACGCGTCGGCGAGGGGTTTGTTGATCCACCCCGTAATGACGCATATGAAGTCACGCTCTTGGATGCGCCGGGCAATACCCGCGATGGCGTTGCCGTTCAGGGTTACCCAATGAGGTAACTTGGGGTCGAACACCGCCTGCGTATAGTGCCTGCCCCCGCAGGCAATAATCTGCTCGGTTTCGGTCAGGCAGGGAATGTGCTCGGTGCACGGCGTCGTGTTGTGCTCCCCGGAATAGAGAAACACTTCGTGCCCGAGGTTCATCATCATGACGCAGAAATTGCGCACTTTCTCAGTAAAAGCGCACGCCGGAAACTGATCCGTCGTCTGGGTGTGCGGCAATGATACGACGTGGAACCTCATCGCTCCACCTTATTGGTATAGGCACTTAAAGTGCCCGGCTCCAGATCGATCACTCTGTCTGTCACATTCTCAAAGCGTACCGAGACCGTGTCGGCGGCACTTACCCAAGCCCTCATTGTGATACCTTGAAGGTCCGTGGAGAAGGACACGACAACATGATCGTCAAGCTCCGCACCGGCCACGGCAACCGTCGCGGTAACACCTTCGCCGCTTGCCAGACTGGGCATGTCGTAGGTGACTGATTTACTGTTTGCCATCACTTAACATCCTTCTCAGGCAGCTTCGGCGGAGGTACGTAGGGGGCGCTCATACGCCCACCGGCAAAAGCAATTGCCGCCGTGAACGCCATAGTGATTAACTCTTTCCCAAAGTCCTTTAAATCCGTACACACTGGCATTGCACGTCCGGTCACAGCGAGATAGGTGCATGTGCCCATCCCCAGCAGCAAGATGATCATCATCGTCGCGATGATCATCGCTACCATTAGAAATGCACCTTTGACTGTGTCGAACTGTGCCATTCATCTCCGCTTCCGCTCCCAGACCGTGTGCCAAGAAGTATCGACGTGCTCGATGTCGATCAGCTTCCAGCCACGCGCACCCATTTCGTTGAGGTCCGCCTCAACCTCGTCCGTTACAGAAGCCCTCATCACGTAGTCATATGCCGGGTGATGCGGCACCTCTGGATGTAACGGCGGAGCCCACTCACCACTCGGCGGCTCAGGTCCGTCTACCGGTGGAGGATGCTCGCCCTCTTCGGGCGGCGTAGTGATTTCGTCTGGGTCCACAGGATCGGGCTCACCATAGTTTGCTGCTCGTAATGCCTGCTCAAAACTTTCAGCGTATCCAGCGAGCATGTCAGCGCGGTCGGTGCCATTAACCACACGACGGGCATTATAATAATCTGTGACGACATCATTAACGTAGTCACCTAATTTTTTTCCAGTGAACCAACCTTCGAGCATCCCCCTGTAAATTATTTGCGAAGCGATGACCGGATCGAGCGCTAACCCAAAATCCTCCAACAGCGCACCATCAAGCGAGCACTTACTATCGGCTTTTTCATAATTTTCGGCCCAAGTAAGCTGCACATAACCACGGCCATATGCAACTTGGTTATCGTACTGCGGACATGGTTCACCATAGTCATGGCCTTGACCTTTTCCATATTCCTCGATTGGCAGCATCGTTGCTGCCGTTTCGTGCCAGCTCGTAGAAAGTACATAAGCGAGCTGGTTCATCGGCAGGCTGATTTCTTCGGCTGCATCGAGCAGAGCCTCAGTGCCATCAACCTGCGACTGAGACAGCGAGCCGAATTCGCTTCTCATCACATCGAAGAAAGCCGCGCGATCCATTTGTTACCTCCTCAGGTAATACCGGCAATGCTGACGGCGGTACGCTGACCCGAAGTATCAGTCGTCGCAACAATATCGGAAGTTACCCCCGGAGTGCCGGCATCCAGTATGTTGCGAATGGTCACCGTCGTGCCGGCGACCGTCACCTTACCAGCAGAAACAGCGAGCAGCAGGCGCAAGGCACGGCGCGGCGAGATCCCGGTGACGATACCATCGACAAGGTTCAGATACGCGTTGGCAATTGCATCGCGTTCGGAAACAGTGAGCGCCATTGCCGAACCAACCGCTGCAGGTGCCGCTGGAAGGTTATCGGTTTTGGATTTAATCGCCGCGATATTGGCGGTGTCCGTATTGATTACCGTCAAAGCCGCAAGAATAGCGTTTAGATCGGTTGAGCTAGTGTCCATCTGGACTTGGGTTGCGGTCGCAATCGTAGCCGCTGTTTCCGGAACCGCACCTCCAACATAGGCGCTGTCGACCCTCTGGTGCCCAGCCTGAGTTTCAGTGGGGCGCAGGCGGAACGCTCCAGCTACGAAACGGACTGTCTGGGTATCGATGGTAATTGCGTCTATAACGACGTTATAATACGACCCCACCGCCCAATAGCCGGTGTCGCCGGTGCTGTTATTAGTGTCGACGGCAAAACCGTGAATGCCTACCCCTGCCGCATCCATACCCGCACCGAGCAAAGTAAGGCCGTTGGTTGTAGCCTTGGCGGTGAGGCCATCTTTGAAGACTTTTATGTCCGCTATTGCGAACCCAGACATAGTGACGCTGGCACCTGTTTCTCCCGCGAAGGTATCAAACAGGAAAGGGATGCTTTTCCCTAATGGCACATCCATGTAGTTCATCCGAGTAACCTTCCATGTAAGAGCGGGGAGTTAAGAAGCCGGCCGCCGACAAGCTCCGGTGCGCCCTTGCTGGGCGTAGCCATTATTACCAGTTGACCGTCCGACTTATGGACCGGCAGAGCCATGGCGTCCAGAAACCAGCCATTGAAATGCTGACCGTCTTCACGGCCACCGAAATTGAGCTTGGTCGGCGTCGGTGTCTGCGTATTCGCGGCGGTGACGACGGCGGTTCCGTCCAGCGACGCGCTCATCGTCGTGCCATCATAAGAAGCCGCTATTTTATGTATCAACCCGTCATTGGCGGTTGCCGCCATTACCCTGAGCACGGGGGAGGCATCGTTCAAAGTCGCCAACCAGTTATTGCCCGCAGCGGCGTTTGTGGCGTCGGCCTTGCCGATAAAGAAACTTTCGCCCGCTGCAGTCGAGTTGAAGCCGAGAGCCACCGCCTGCTGGTTAAGCGTCTTCGCTCTCACCCTCGCAAGAAGCGTGTTAGTCAGCGCTCCAACAGGTATCTGGGTTGCCAGCAGGCTCACCAGATCTGCTCCCCGCGTTATCGCCCCCGTAGAAGTTATAATAGGCGAGGTACGGAAGGCCCCGATTTCGTTCTGCACCATATCCACGGCAATGGCGTCGCCGCTCGTTGCAATGCGAAAACCCACAACCGGATTAGCCAGTGTCTGACCCGGTATTTCAACCGGCAGCCATTCGCTCGTAACTGTAATCGGCGTCCATGTCGTGCCACCGTCCATGGTCATCTCGACGACGCCGGAACCGGTGATCCGCTTGACATAAGCAGACAGCCAGCGCGTTGCCGACACTATGGTGATCGTTTGAAGGCATGTACCGTTTGCGCCGGTGGCTGTCAGCGAAGAAGACTGAGTGGCAAGTCCATCAACACCTGTTTGATCTTTTACCGCCGTGATGTTGGTTTTAACCCACGCGGCGTTTGTCAGGTCGCGGTTCCACAAAACAATATTTATCCGCGCTTCTTCCCGTAAGAACCCAACTTTACCGTTCAGGCGCGGATCGTAATCGCGACGCAGGCCGCAATTGGCAATAGTAGTCGTAGGTCTATAGGGCGATAGCGTAAGAGTGCGTTCAATCTGCCCGCCCCACTCGAAGCGGGAGCCGTTAGCTTGTCTGGTGGTAATCCCATTCCCCGTTACAGGATAGGTTCGCGATGCGACGGAAGTCCCCGTCGGAAAAACACCTGAAACAGAGCAACGATACCAACCATTACCAACATCTTCTACTAACGCGTTAGTAAGTATAGCATTCCCGGTTACACCCTGTACCCCCTTCACCCCCGTTAAGAGATTAACATAAACAAAAAGATTGATGGCGCCGGCGGCGTAAGCGGTTAAATTTATCCAGTCGCAATTATCCTTCTTTATATAGCGAGAGACCGTAACAGGCGTACCGGGAAGTATGGGCTTAGCACCATTGCTATCGACAGAAGCATTTCCGGCAAGAGCTTGTGTTAGCTGGTCCGCCGTAAGCGTGCCATTAGGCGCAGTATTATTGGTGGATACAACCGTGGTATCTGTTCTCTGCCAAGAAATATTGGTAAAGTCCTCAGACCAAAGCTCCAGATTTTCCGGCCCCCACTCCAGCAATCCCAATTGATTGTGTTGGAGCGCGCTAACCGTCCGCACCGCCGATGTAAACTTCGCATTCACCGTACCAACATAATTATTGGCAGGCGTCGTCGTATCCCGGATTTCCATGGAGTTATCGGAAGCCGAGATAGCTACGCCGTTGGTTTCCGCACCTAATAAACCCGAAGCGCTCATATAACGTAATCCCTAGTCATGCGACGTAAGTGTCGTAAAACTGCTTCATGAACATGTTGCCGCTGCCACCATACTGATAAACGTCACGCAAGTAAGTGCTAGCTGGGTCCTTGCTGACATCGACGCACAGGTTGAGATCAGCAAACCACCATTTCATGTAATCGATAGCGGCTTGGTTTCCCCAACTCCCCAGCTTCCCGGCAACGTGCGACCAGATGTACTGTCCAGCCATGCCGCGACCTTGCAAGTACAAGTAAGCCCCGGACCGGAACATGATCTGGTTGCCAGTGCCACCGGGATCACACGCCTGATAACGGCTCATGACATAGCCGGCGTCGGAGTTGGTGCCGCCAACACCGTTATATTTTCCATTCGGATCGCGATGGCTGTGATTGTCGGAATAGGGCGGGTCGCCCGGAGTGTTATCGCCCATCATCGGGTAATTAGGACCAGTGATCGACGCCGGATAGCCAGCCGCGTAACCAGAATATGGCGTAGTGGAGTAATAGTACGAGAACTGCTCGCCAAAGCGTGGGGAGCCAGCGCTGCCCGCAGTAACAATCGCAGCGAAGCTCGTATCCTCCAATAGCCAGCCAGCATAGAGAAACGGCAAAATTCTTCCGACACCGAAGCCAGCACCAGCTCCACCCCAGTGCTGAATGCTGGAGCCGATCCCGTTCGTCTGATTGATCGCTCCTTTCATATCGATGCCGTACTGAATTATTCGATTAGCCAAGGTCTGCGCATCAGCGAAATTGCACAGGCTATAGACAGCCATCTTATTGAGGTTGACAGCGCGATAGACCGGATACCACTCGCAAGCCGCATCCGGCATGAGGGCTGCTTGTTCTTGAGTATTGGTGGAGCCGCCACGATCCAGCCAAGTCCCGGTCATGCCCTGCTTGGGGTTGCTAAAATCCCACTTTTCAGTAATGCCGTTGGCAGGATCACAAGGGTTAAGCGGTGGCACAAGGCCGGGTAACAAGCTGTAGTTAACCTGTGATTTGGAGTAGAGCGTTTTCGTGGTGCCACAGACCGCCGGACGGAATGTGTTAACCGAAGGCAACGTGTCCACAACCGTGAAGACTGCCACCTCGGAGATGCAGCGCGGGTTGGACCCGCCTTGCGAGGCGAGCAACTCCGCATAAGTCATTGCCGGCGAGATGCTGATTGAGCACAACAGGCTGTCGCCCGCCGCCAGCGCCGTCCCAACCGTGTAAGTCGTAGCGGCATCATAGACACCAACCCGACCGTCCAACCCCTGCTTATGGAAATCATTCGGGTTAACCATTGCGCCGTGGCGCTTGGTTACGCCTGAACCTTGTGGAGCAGGGCTAATGGCAGAAATTGTAACCGGCGCTTGGATGAACCAATCGCCCAAGAAATTCTGAATGACCGGGCGCGGGCTGGAAAAACTAACAGTGATGCCGTCCTTCATAACCGAGCTTAGTGTTACGCCACCCGGTGCAGACAGTATGCCCATAACATCAAACTCCCCGGTATCCGGATCAGTCGTACCGCTGTAAGTGCCCTCGACTTCCTTGGGCGCACCGCCATCCGGCGTGACTATGCCCTTGAAGCTGCCGCTTACCTCGACAGGTAACTCCGGCGGATCAATAGGACCGCTAGGGCCGGTAGACCCCGGTGGATTTTCCGGTTTTTTCTTCGACGCCGATATTGTTATTCTTACCATCGCCGCCTCGCAAATCCTTCTTCCTCGGCGATGGGCCGGGGCAGCAGCGCAACATTCGGAGCTGGCGAGAGATACCGGTTACAATTGTAGTTATCTAAATTTTTAACAGTAAGTAGGTTCTGTACGGCAATCTGACCGGGGCCAAGATTGGCCGGGCTCACATATCTGTCGTCGGTAACAGGATATAATGGACGATTTCCACTCTGATCGACAAACCACCATCTGCTGTCTGCAATAAGCTTAACCTCGCCTGCCATGCGCGAAGGGACGTAAAACCAGTAATATCCACCCCCAATTGAAGGCATAACGGATTTCCAAATCCTAGGAAATGTGTCGAGGAACAAGTAGCCGCCGGTCCATGTTGATTGCATCTCGCCAACATAGTTGAGAAAGTACGTACCGGGGCCGTACTCAAACGTCTCGCGATAGCCATCCGCCACAACCGCGTTATTGGCTGTCTGGGTAAATGTTACCGTCCCTGTACCCGACTGAACCACAAAGATAAAATTTGCTACATCCTGAGTGGAGTACATCCCAGCAGGGGGCGTACCTGCGCCAACGCGCGGCACAACACTGGTTACCAGAACTAAATCTGAACTATCCAGATCCTCATCGCGTTCGGTCTCGATGGAAATTTGCGCCAAGGCTGCATCGAAATCCGCCTGTGTCGGTTTTGCCAGCCAAGGCGCGGACATCCAAGGCGGTGGCGGAATGGCACTGAACTTCAACGCCGGATATAGGTTCATAGCTGTATTGCCTTCGTTTCGTATGAAGGCATACGACTGCATAACCTCGTCTTCACGAACTCCGGTAACCCAACCAAAATATCTGTTGAGGGCATCCGGAAACGGATCAGGTGACGCTGTTGGGTCTTTCGGTGGCAGTTTTTCGCGTGCATAGAGAATAGTCAGATACCGCTGAAAATGTATCTTGTATGGGGCGCCATCCACCATCCTATCGACAATTTCCATAGACACGCGCAGATAATACAGGCCGAAAGTTTTATACGGATCGCCCCACAATTCATAAAGCTCGCGCACTGCCGGGTCGTTATTGAAGCACGGCATGATATCGTCCAGCGCATCATCCCATGTAAACGACCCGGTCTTTAATTTGCGAATGCCATATTGAAACCCCACCATATCGGAAAGCCAGTGATCGTTCTGTTCGTACGAACCCCCGCGCACGCCTGAAGCATGGAAACCATTATAGCGTTCAAAATAGCCGGGCTTAAGCCGACCATTCATCATCGGCTTCCCCTTGAACCAATCTTGAACACCCCAATATTCCCGCATCATGACAACATCGGCTTTGGCGCCGTGCCCATCAATAAGCTGCGGATAGGTTAAGCTACTCTTGTTATAGCCGAGGGCAACCTGCACATAAACGCCCGGGCTTACGCTAAAACTTGGCGGCAGGGCGTGGAAGCCATAACCATAAATACCAACCTGCATATCAGGAATGCCGGCGTGCGCCGGATGCGTGCCAATCGGAGTAGTTCCGATACGCATTCTATCAACAACCGCTTTAGTGTAGGCGAAAATTAAATCAGACGACTGCTCGTCGCCATCAGTCGCATCCAGATGAGTGCGGTGTCCAAGTACTATAGAAGCTTTATCCATTAAAAGCTGTGCCGCGCTAATCATTACAAGATTATCAAAATCAGCGCCCGTTACCGACATATTCAGGTAAGTCGGTTTGCCCGATATACGCAATTGTGGGTTAGCATTAAAATAAGCTATGTTGGCGTTAATAATCCCTTCCCAGCGATGCCCCGCCGGAAAATAATTAATAAGCACATTATTGAGGGTAGCCCACTTGCGCTGGCGCCTCTGAATAATTGCCGTGCTGGCGCTCAACGGAGCCGCCCAGTTATGTCCGTAGTTGGTCAAAAAATAATTATAGGGCATCCAGAAACGCGTTCTGGCCCGGGTAAGATTGGTCGGGATCGACGTTGGTCTTTTCCAAAACTCCGGGTTCGGTGTTGGCCAGCGAAAACCCATAACATACATGAGTTCTGAAGCCGCGCTCTCGCACGCGAGAACGCTGCCGCCGAACACTACAAGCCCATTATAGGACCATTCATCCTCCGCATATCCCTCGACGATTATCGGTACGACCGCAAGCTCTGGATCAACCGCTCTTATCTCGTCGCTGAAGTGCTCTGAAATTACCGTAAGCCCCTCTACCGGGTCAGCCGGAGGCGCTGGGGGCATGTTCGCCCTCTTGAACTTTAGCGCAATAGAAGTAGCCATCAGGTCAAACTCACCGTGTAGCCAATCATGTTGCAGTGAAAAGTTGCAGACGCAAGAGTACTAACACTCCAAGCCGCTGCCGCCGAACCAAGCAGCGCCTTAGTAAAATTGATATTTATCTGACCATTGGCAGGCAAGACAAAAACCATCTTGGTCACACTACCGTCGCGAATATAATATGTAGTGGCGGTGGTGTTGGTTAACGAAAGATGCGTCAACGCCACCGCGATCCCAATTGCCTGCTGCGGGATGACAATAGTAGGTCCCAGAGTTGCTACAGGTGAAATGGTTCCGGAAATAACCGCGCTGGCGCCGGGTGACACACCGACATCGCCGGGGCTTTCCGCCGCCACCTCGATGTCCTGAAGCGAAGCAACCATCGCCGATTGCGCCGTCAGCGTGTTGGAAAGATATTCGCTGATCTGTTTCAGAACAGCAATCATCGTAGCCGGTGTTGCGTCGTTAGCCGGGTTCTTGGGATCGGTCGGAAGCCCGACACTCTTGATCAACTTGGAAGTCGTGGCGACTTCGCGAGTTGCCCCCGCCTCGTCCTCGATAAAAACTGTATCGACTTCAGCCATGACTGGTTCCTAGGTTATAATCGGGGCGTATTGCGAGTTGGTGGGCTTCGAGAAAATCAGTCCCGGAGGGCCACCATTGTCGCCAGTAAACGGTTTCTGGATCAGGACACCCATCAGGCAAAATACCCCGGTGCGTAATATCGGTTAACGAAGTAGCCGCCATTCCAGTAGCGGTCGACCGTAGCAGAGGCGAACACACCTTTGGCTAAATAGTAATTATAGAGGCTAAGAATTTCTGCCGGGGTCAGAACACGATCAATCGTTCCGCCTGCGCGAATGTCCTCTATGGCACCGGTAACAAGAGATGGCATGCCAAAATCATGCAGGGAGTTAGCTGAACTTGGGGTCGCAAGTAGCGATCCGCTACCAACTAAAACGCCATTCGCATAAATTTTGGCGGCGTCACCAGCGCTAAAAGTAGCAACCGCCATAACTACCGTATCAACCGGCCAGCTCCCTGCAGATATTGGGACAGCCTGTGCAACCGTCGTTACACCATTAGTAATATTGGAGCGTACCCGGGAGTTTGAGTTTTGTCGAAAAATGTTCATCCCGGTATACGAATTATTATGAGTATACTTATTACCGATCATATAGCCGTCTGCACCCCCCGCAGTGCTGCCAATGACCCACATAGTCCCGCCGGTGCCGTTATGCAGGTAGTTGAACAGGCCCGTCGACGCCGCAACACTCAATCTGTCGTCGACACCATCGGAGAAAAATGTTCCGGCAGTACCGCCACCCTTATAAAGCGGACGGCTCGTTGCTACGTCTTGAGTAAGGTGATGAACCCCACGTTGCCCGCCCATGTAGCCGATAGGGTCATCAACAGCCACCACAGGTACAAGAGCAGTGTTGTCCTGATACAATGCGCTGCGATCAGCCGCTTCCCAATAATCGCCCAGCGCGTTGGGGCCATACAGTGTGTCGGGCATGGGTGTGGCGCTTGCCTCCCAAGTCCCCAGCAATGCAAGCGCAACCCACTCAGTTGCATTGATCGCCTTCAGTGTCACGGTAGAACCGACGTGAGTGCTTTTTATATCTTCGAAAACAGTATCACTAAGGCGAACAGTGTCACCGACAACGGGAATTATCGTCATCCCGTCGGCATCCTGCACGACGAAGCTGTACTGAAGACCCTGCGCCGCTGCGGGTAGCCTGAAGTTTACGTTCACAAGAGCGCCCTCGTTGGTGAACGTACGGCCGACATCGATTGTTGTGTTGAGCGTATGACCAAACGGTGCAGCGGTGACAAGACCAATACCGACACCGGAAGGACCGGACGGTCCCGATGGCCCTGACGGTCCCGATGGCCCGGACGGTCCCTGCGGCCCGCTCAATCCGCTCGTAAGCCCTATCCAGCTCGTGCCGTCGAACCGCCAGCTACGCGGGCCGGATGTGTAAACTTGTCCGATGCTGGGGTTAGCGGGGAAATCGAGTGCCATCCAATCCCCCTAAAACACTGCCAGCATGCCGGGACCGGCAAGCTCATAAATCAGCACAACCAATCCTGACTGCCCATTGCCAAGCGCAACACCGCCATTGCCGTTACCAGAAACGTAATCTGCATCGGCAGCATTGGCTACGGTACGCCCAGAACCGGCAGTCCGCGTGACAAGGGTCGCGGATGCGTGCGCGAAAGAGCCACCGCCGCCACCGCCACCGCCGCCATCATTCGTCCCGGCCCGCTCACCACCACCGCCGCCATGGTAGCCAGCCCCACCGCCACCGCCATGAGTATTAGCCGTACCAGCAGGACCACCGCCGTTCGTGGCGCTCGTAGTGCTGGTGCCGCCGCCAGCGTGGCCGCCATAATAGAGCCCGTCGGTATCGCCGGCCTCACCGTCAGTCTGACCGCTGCCACCAGTGCCACCGGCACCGGGTGCCGCCGTGGTGCCACCCTTGCCGCCATTGCCAGCGCCAGACCCTGATCCGGCCAAACCGTTCGATGCTGTTGTGCCATTGCCGCCGGGACCGCCATTGCCGCCGGGACTGTCGCTATCGTGAGCCCCGGCGCCACCGCCCGCACCGGCCATGCCAATGACATCGCTGCCGTTCATGACGGCCGTATAGCCACCGCCACCGCCAGCGTTGCCATTATGCTGGCCACCGCCGCCGACATAGATGGTCAACGCGCTTATGGCTGACACATCGTAGGTCAGCGCAACAAATGCACCGCCACCGCCATATGCAGTGTCATCGCTGCCGCCACCGCCCGCGCCCCATAATTTTATGCGCAGCAGTCCTACGAACCCGGCCGGCTTGGTCCACACCGTGCCAGCCGTTGGGTCTTCGAATATGTCCTTGGCTTGGGTCATAGCTGTTGTTGCACCGCCACGACATCCCAGAACAGATCATTGGCGTTGTAGATGCAGCCAACATAGATCGTCTTGCCAGCAACCGTCACTGTCGGCAGCGATACACCTATCGCCCGATAACCGCCCGCCGCCGTGTTCCACGTAAGCGTACGCACGACGCCATTATCCTTGATCCGGATGATCAATTTCTGACCGTTGGTCGGCGTACCGCTGGGTGATGCAAATGATGCGTTAACCGCCAGCGCCGTCACAGTGTATTGGTCGGAAACGTCAGCCGTCGGAGTAATTGGCGTCCCGCTCGACACCGTGTTGGTGCGTGGGGTTACCCGCTTCTCCGTCAACGTCTGCGTATCAGTCGTGCCGACAAGCGCTCCCGCCGGGCTAGCCTTCGACGCCCCCCACGCGGTCCCAGTTGATACAGCAACGCCGACAGCGGGGTAAACCGTTGGTCCTGTCGGTCCTGTCGCCCCCGGCGTTCCCGATGCGCCGGGCGTCCCAGATATGCCGGATAGCCCCGATGCGCCGGGCGTCCCAGATATGCCAGATACACCTGACGGTCCCGATGGCCCTGACGGTCCCGATGGCCCTGACGGACCTGACGGCCCCGATAATCCTGACGCCCCTGACGGACCCGACGGTCCTGACGGACCCGACGGTCCTGACGGCCCTGTTGGCCCATCCGGTCCTGACGGTCCCCCGGGCAACCCCGATAACCCCGACGGACCTGACGGTCCCGATGGTCCCGATGGCCCTCCGGGCGTCCCTGACGCTCCCGACGGCCCTGTCGCCCCTGTCGGTCCTTCTGGCCCCGACAATCCGCGCGCGCCAGATGCGCCGGGTGTTCCAGATACGCCGGATACGCCGGATACGCCGGATACGCCGGACGGTCCCGATAGGCCCTGTATCCCCTGCTGACCCTGTATCCCTTGCTCGCCCTCTATTCCCTGCTCGCCCGATGGTCCTGACGGCCCCGAGGGTCCAGACGGTCCTGACGGTCCCGAGGGGCCAGATGGTCCCGATGGACCCGATGATCCTGTTGCGCCGGGTACCCCCGACACTCCGGACACGCCTGAGGGCCCTGTGGGCCCTTCCGGCCCCGGTGGGCCTCCGGGTATCCCCGAAGCTCCGGAGGGCCCTGTGGGCCCTTCCGGCCCCGGTGGGCCGCCTTCTGGGCCCGAAGGACCGGATGGGCCGGGCGATCCGCTGACCTCGACCCATTGCTGGCTATTACCGTCGTCGTAGAAAATATGGAGCTGACCGGTAACGCTGTTGAACCACATCACGTCGGGCGTGGGGTTCACCGGCGGCGTATCGCCGACGTAGGTGTAAAGCTCCATGATCGAACCGGCGGTGAGCCGGTGCGAGACCACGGCGTTAGCACCGAACGCCTTGGCTGTAGTGCCCTCCTGCGCGCGCACCACGGCGAGCAGGTCGCCGGAACGAGACGTCATCTTGACGATCTCAATCGACGTCGCCGCGACGTTTTCGAGCGTCAGCATGGCGAACTCGCTGCCCTGCGGAGACGGGAAGCGCATCCCGCCTCCGGGCAGCAATGTCAGCGTCGTATCGGTGGTGCCGATAGCGCTCTGCAGGCGGGAACTGGCATTGTTGGTGAATACCTTACCCGTCATGGGTCATGCACCGTGAAGACGATGTAATCGCGCCGCACCTGCCCGCCGCTGGTGCTGATCGTAACCAGCATATTGTAGACCTCGCCATCGACGCCGCCACCGACGAAGAACACCAGCGATGTGGTGTTGAGAATGCTGGCGCTGGAGATCATCAAGTCAGCCGGATCACTGCCAAGCTCGAAAGCCAGCAGCACTTCCGGCGCTTCCAGCCACTCGGAATAGTCGACCTCGAAGCGAAGGTTATCGACGGACGTTTTGGTGAAGGTTCCAAGCCTCATGACACGCAGTCCCTCTTGGCTGGAATAACAAAGCTGGTGCACAATGCCTTGGCGATGAACGTCTCGCAGGCGGGCGGCACGAGAAGCGCCGAGATACCCCGTATGATGGCCTTCATGCGCCCGGCATGGATGCAGATTTTATATCCGTTATCGAGCGTATAGATCGCCGCCGCCAGATCGGAGTTGATCGTTACGGCGTTAATCTCGCGGCCATCGATATCGCCCGGCCTCATCGCTGTGTCCCCCGCGCAAAGTTCTGCGGGTAATTCCACACCTGCCCACGATACAGATATTGCTGCGCCCGCTCGGCGCGCACCTGCGCCGTCAAAGCGAGGAA
>Ga0209593_10000313_pt1 | contig 24764 bp, 23 predicted proteins | sample PPLLaktember2015_3_FD_187260 | JGI IMG/M metagenome (GOLD analysis project Ga0209593, IMG submission 187260) | Freshwater sediment microbial communities from Prairie Pothole Lake near Jamestown, North Dakota, USA - PPLs Lake P7 Core (6) Depth... | ecosystem: Environmental > Aquatic > Freshwater...
CCATTCTCGGCGACACGACTGGAACATGGGCGAAAGACAATACTAACGGTATGGCCGTGTGGTGGACGATCACCAACAATTATACGACCCTTGAGGCCGTCGCTGGTTCTTGGGTCAACGGCAACATTATTGCACCTATAGGACTGTACAACGGCACGGCTGTTGTCAACGCTCTCTTTGAACTGGCTGATGTTGGTCTCTACCTCGACCCTCTGAACACGGGCCGCGCGCCGCCTTGGCAGGCTCCGTCAATTAGGCAGGCGATGTTCGATTGCCAGCGCTATTGGCAGAAGCAAGCGACCTCCATTGGTATTGGCATAGCATCGACAGCAACACCGGGACGATCTTCATTCGAGAGTCAAGCACCAATGAGAGCAGCACCGACCGCATCATTGGTTGGAGCAATGCGTTCATATGATGCAGCTACAGCCCCAGCCCTTTCAACTGTTAGCGTCCAGTACTCTAACACGTGGTACTTTGAGAACAACTACACTAGTGCTGCTGCACTGACGGCGGGTCGAGCGACGTTGATCCTCGATACGAACATGACGACGATCTACATGGTGCAAAATGCGAGGATGTGATGCCTTACGTGAAAGCCAGATACATGCCAGCCGGTCCGATCGATCCTCCAGATATGGCTAGACAGATACAGGCACTGGACGATCAGGGCGGATTGTGGGCGCTGCGCGAGGACAGCGAAGTTGGTGACTGGCTGCGTTATGTCGAGGAAGGCGGTACGGTTGATCCGGAGGGAACTGAGTGGCCGGAGGTAGACACATTGCCAGAAACCAAGCCTGCAGGAGAAGAGGTCGTACCAAGTACGACCATGGCTGAAATGGCTGAACCGACACCTCAGGGCGAGGTGCCCGAGGGCCACACCGTGGTGCCGCTGGAGGCGACCGAGGCAGTCTACGACGATATGTCCCCGCCAGAGGAGGAGCAGCCATGAACATCAATGTCACTGCACAACCGACGCCTGATGCGACGCGGGCTGGCGATCTCTATGTCGACCAGCAGTCGAGGCAGCTCTGGCTGGGTGTCGATCAAGCAGTCGACCCGACTGGCTCAGTGCTGATCTCCGACATCGAGTACCTCGAGAATGCCATCGACGCCTCGCTGGTCGAGGCCAAGGCGTACACCGACACGCAGATCATCACGCGGGCGCCGACCATTCACACGCATACATCTTCGCAGATCACTGACTTCGACGCGGCGGTGACCGCCGTCGCCTCGGCCATTCCCGGCCTGCAGTACGTCAAGGGGATGATCATGATCTTCTCCGGCCTGCTGACCGAGATCGGAGTTGGTCCGTTGGCAGGCTGGGCGCTGTGCGATGGCTCCAACGGAACGCCTAACCTGCGCGACAAGTTCGTCATCGGAGCTGGCAACAAGCTGCCAGGAGCGGCAAACACGCTGGCCAGCCTGACGACGCCTGACGCCGGTTCGCATATCCACGTCAATACCGGCACGGCGCTTACCGTCGCGCAGCTGCCATCCCACAATCATGGCGGCATTACCGGTTACATCAGCCATGACCATGCACATAGTTTTAACGTTAATAGCGGCACCGAGAGCCACGACCACCAGCATTACATCGGCCTCGGAAGCTGGACGGTGAAAGGCGAGAGCTGGTCGCTGAGGCCGGTTGGCAGTGACAGCAGCGGCATATCGTCTGGCCGCACCCAGGCGCACTACCACAACGTAGCTGGCAGTACGGGCGGGGTTCACACCAATCACTACCATGCCATTCCTGCTGAGGGCAGCGGCGGTACGCATACCCACACCGTGCAGGCAGGCGGCATCCACAATCACGTCATCGCTCAAAGCACACTCAGGGAAGCCATTCCTTTTCTGGCCTACGCCTTCATCATGAAGCTCTAGGAGGACGCCATGTCCCAGCGGCACAAGATCGAGAACTACAACACTGCCTCGAACGGCGAGGTGCATGCGCAGGGCGTCGTCGCTGACTCGATAGCGGCGCAGGTCGACCCGGAAAACTACAACGTATTGCTGCGCGCGCCGGGCAAGGCGACCCAAGTCCCTGAAGGCGGCTACGTGGTGCCGGAAGGCCCGTCTGGAGGTCCGCTGCAGGGCAGCTCGATGAGCGGCGCCATTCCTGAGAGCGTGCAGCCGGAGCCTAATCCAGAACCCGAACTGCCAGCCCCGGTTCTCAACTCGATCGATCCGTCGAGTGCCATGATTGGTGACGAGGATCTGACCATGAACGCCAACGGCTCGCAGTTCGTCGAGGGGGCGGTGATTGTCTTCAATGGCGGCGACGAGGAGACGACGTTTATTTCCGACAGTCAGCTGTCGACCATCGTCAGGCCATCGACCGCCTCGACGCCCGGCGACTATCCGGTCGGGGTGCGGAACCCGGACGGACAGGGAACCGAATTCAAGACGTTCACCTTCACTGATCCGCAGGCGGAGCAGCAGCCGACCGCCGAACGTACATTTCCGGGTAATCCGATCACCATCAATTCCATCGAGGATCATGACGATGGTCTTCGGTTCAATCTTGCCGAAGGCGATGTCCGTGTTGGTGACGCGGTGCTGGTCGAAGCGACCGGCAACACCTCGGTCAACGGCAATTACACGGTGCTGGCGGTGCTCGAGGTACTTGAGCGGTCCGGTCTCTCCGTCGTCGTCGACAATAACCTCGAACTGCTGACGCCCATCGAGGCCAAGGGAAGGCTGACAGTTACCGGAGAAGCGTGATGCCACAGAGATCGCAGCGCCATAGGCAGGAATTTCAGGGGCAGGCCATGCGGATAAACTCGCTGTCGCCGAGTACCGGAGTGCAAAGCACCCAGATTACGCTTCAGGTGCTGGGCAGCAATTTTCGTTCCGGCGACGTCATCGTCTGGAACGGCTCTCCGGTAACCACGTCGTTCGTCAGCACGGCCCAGCTCAACGCGACGCTGACGCTACCGGCGACGCCGGGGGCAATCCCGGTTATGGTCAGACGCGGCTCAGTCGATACCAACCAGGTGACTTTTACGGTGACGTGATGCCAGTCCTTCGGGTGCAGGATTTCGGTGGCTCGATCCCGGTCTCGGGCGATCGCGCGCTGCCGGACAACTTCGCTGTGCAGTCCAAGAACACCTGGCTGTACGGCAAGGAGTTGCGCGGCATCCGGCCGCCAACGAACCTAATCGCCATTCAATCAGCATCGCGCCGGGTGCTGCGTATTCCAACTACGTCAATACCCAGCGATGTGACTGCAGCCAGCACCTGGCTGCAGTTCACCGATCCCGACACCGACATCCTCAAGGGCCAGCTGGTCGAGGACAGCTTCCAGCGCTGGTACTTCTGCTCGCCGACGACCGGCCCGATGTTCAACACCTATGCTCGCCTGCAGGCAGGTCAGCCGCCTTTTCGCCTCGGTGTGCCGGGGCCGAACGTCACCGTTGCCGCTGACGGCACTAACGCAGATAAACCTACGATCACTTCGATTACCGGCGGCGCAGCCCCGGTCGCGACTGTCGCCTACCTCTATACGTGGACGAATGAATTCGGCGAGGAGAGCGCGCCGTCGCTTCCCATCACCGGAGCGGGCAACGCCAACGGCGTCTGGAACATCGGCAACATCAAGAACCCGCCAGCCCCGACGACCAACCCGCTGCAGCCGAACTGGAAGCACAAGACGCTGTATCGCACGGCGGCCGGCACCGGGCAGTTCTACAAGGTCAACACGATCACGTTGAGCGCCGACGGTCAGACCGGTGCGACAACCTATGCCGACAACCACGCGCAGATCAGCGACGACGTGCTGGTTGGCAACCTGCCTCTCGAAGCGACAAGCTGGCAGCCGCCACTGGTCACCATGAAGGGCTGGATCGCAATGCCGAACGGCTTCCTGATCGGCTTCGACGGCAACAATGTCTACATGTCCGAGTCATACCGCTGGCACGCCTGGCCGACCGAGTACAAGTATGCGACGGAAACTCCGGTCGTCGGTCTCGGGGTTATCGGCCAGACCTGCGTAGTGTGTACGCAAGGCTATCCGGCGACTGTCACCGGCACCAAGCCGGCCACCTGTTCATTCACCAAGGCGACGACCGGCGAGCCGTGCCTGTCGCGAGGCTCAGTCGTATCGACGCCGAGCGGCGTCATCTACGCCTCGCAGAACGGCCTGATGCTGGTCGGGCCGAACGGCATGAGCAACATCACCCAGCAGCTGATCACCCGCGAGGAGTGGATGAAGAGTTACGCACCGGCCTACCTGAGGGCGGTGCGCTACCAGAACGGCTACCTCGCCATCCGTGCTATCGGGCTGCCGAACAACTCCGGCTTCTTCCTCGATCCTACCGAACTCAAGGTGGCAATCACCGAGCTGACCGACTTCGGGGATATCGCCAATATCAATGTCGACTTCTGGTCGGGCGAGATATTCCCCATCAAGGTGGGGCAGGTGATGCGCTGGGACCCGCCGACCAACGACCTGATGGCGACGAGCTGGCTGTCCAAGGAGTTCCAGTATCCGTACGAGGAGAATTTCGGCGCCTATGCCATCTACTGGGACGACGACAGATATTCCAATTACAACTGGGGCACCTCGATCATGCCGACAACGGAGAGGGTCCGCTTCATCGTCTATGCTGACCGTACTGTCGTCTACAACGAAGTGGTGCCAGCCAACGGCGAGCCGATACGGCTGCCGTCCGGCTTCAAGACCGACATCTGGCAGTTTGAAATCAGGTCGCGCGCGCCGGTCTATTCGCTGCACGTCGCCTCCACCATGAAGGAACTGAAACGTGTCTAACACCAAGCCACGCAATCTCAGGCGACGTGTGCAGCCGACTATTCCCGAGCCGCTGGAGAATGTTCAGTCGCTCAGGGAGTCGGTCATGAGCCTGAAAGAACTGGCAGAAACACTGGCGGGTCAGCGTGGACAGGCGTATGACATCGCTGTGACCTGGGGCGATCTTATAGACCTCGGACTGATAACTGAGCACGATCTACCTTATCGCTTTGGACCAAATACTATTCAACGATAGCGCCCGTGGCGAAGAGATCGCCAAGGCTGTACGGGCGGACTACAATCCAAGGACTTGCGTAAGCATCGTCCGTGTGCGTGACGACGTTTTGCTGGGCGGCGTCTATTTTTTTAACTACACCCGTGAGTCGATACATATGCACGTCGCCGGTTGGCATCCGTTCTGGATCAACCGCGACATGCTGTTCCTGACTTTCGACTATCCGTTCAACCAGTTGAAGGTAAAGCGTATCTTTGGGTATTTCCCGGAGACGAATGTCGACGCCTATGAGTTCGACTACAAGGTCGGGTTCCGCGAAGTGGCGCGGATAGAAGGCGTGTACCGGCACAACGTCGCTCGCATCGTCATGTGTCTGGAGCGTGACAACTGCCGGTTCCTCAATGTCAAACCGAGGTTCCACAAGTCGAACCTGCATTAGGGGGATATCGCCATGGGCGATGACGACGACGCACCGGCCGCACCTGACTACGGGCCGCTTATCGAGGCAATGACCAAGTCGTCGAACATCTCCAACGAGCGTGCGAAGGAGATGTTTGACTGGGCCAAGAACGCCTACAACGAAAACAAGGCGACCAGCGACATTTTCACCGACAAGGCACTCGGCGAGATGGACAAGCAGATCGCCGATAGTGACCGCTACCGTCAGAGATTACAGAACATATTCGAGCCTCTCGAGGACCAGCTGGCATGGGAGGCCGAGAACTATGCATCACCGGAGCGACAGGAATTCGAGGCCGGCAAGGCCGAAGCCAATGTAGCGGCGCAGGTTCAGCAGGCCAGACAGACCGCTGCAGACCGCCTTGAAGCATTTGGAGTGGACCCGTCACAACTCCGGCAGGGGGCGCTCGATCTCGGCACACGCGTGGCGGAAGCGTCCATGCAGGCTAACGCTGGCAACGCGGCCCGTGCGCAGACTGAGCAGATTGGCCGCGACCTCCGCACCCAGGCCATAAATGTTGGCCGTGGTTATCCAGCTACTGTCACTGGTTCGTCGCAGACCGGCACAGCGGCTGGCACTGCCGGAGTGAACTCCGGTTTGGCGACCACTGCGTCAGGCGCCCAGACGATGGGCACCGGCACCCAGTGGACGGGGCTTGGCAATCAGGCTCTGGCCAGCGCTGCCAACATCCAGAACATGGGCTACCAGAACAAGCTCGGCCAGTGGCAGGCCGACCAGAGTTCGTCCTCGGGGTGGGGAGACGTACTCGGTACGGTTGCCGGGACGGCGCTGAAGTTCCTGCCATTCGAGGAAGGCGGCGCCATTCCCGACCCGGAGTATGCCCAGATGTTCGCCAATGGCGGCGGCCCGATCCCTCAATCTGCGTCGCCATCTGGAGGTGCCATCCCTGACGACGTAGCTATGCCGATCGTCGGTCAGAGCGGTGAGGTGATGCCATCGCAGCTCAACGCCGGGGAGTTCGTAGTGCCTAAGGACGTCGTCGGCTGGGTCGGTGAGAAGGGCATGCAGCAGATGATCATGAAGGCGCGTAAGGAAATGGCTGGCGGCGACCAGACCCGGCCTGCGCAGCCTGAGGTGGGACCAGCACCGGGAGGGTCGCCGCAATGAGCTTCTCACGCGAACTGAAAGACTTCGCTGCCGGGTTCAGATCTGGCGCGCAGATCGCCATGGACTGGAAGCGCACCGACATCGCCGGAGAGAAGTACAAACCTTTCCCCGAGGATGGCGGCGGCGGTGACGATTTCCCGGCAGGCGGCTCGCCGCAGATCCAGACACGCAAGGGCGGCACTAAGACCGATCCGACGCAGACCAGCTCGACTGATACTGGAGTTTCCAACCGGGGCGACGGGTCGTTCGTTCAGCAGGCGTATGATTACTACCGGGGCAAGGGGCTGAGCCACGCAGCGTCAGCAGGTATCGCCGGCAACCTGATGCAGGAGTCAGGTGGTCTCAGTTCAGTGCTGTCTGGCAATCGTCGCGGCGACAGGGGTGCTTCCGGTTACGCCGCCCAATGGCAGAAGGAACGCCTCGCCAATCTCATGGCGTTCACCAAATCACGCGGCCGCGACAGTCCGTCTTTGCAGGACCAGTTCGATTTCGTCCTCGAGGAAATGAACCCCGACAGCCCGTATGTCGACCAGCTGGCGTCGAACATGTTTCCTCAGCTTCAGGCAGCCAAGACGGTTGAAGAAGCGACGGCACTGTTCAGGAAACATTTCGAGCGTCCGTCGGCCGACGACCTCGGCAGTCGTACCAAGTACGCCCTGCAGGCGGTCGATAGCGGCGGCGGTGCCGGGACATTCAGCTTCGGCAAGACATCGGCAGCAACCTCAGGGGGAGGTTACGATGAAGACGAAGAGGAAGACGAAGACACCGAAGACGAAGACACAGGTGGAGGCGGCGGCGAAGAGGAAGGCGAAGGCGAAGACTTCGCGCAAGCCGAACCGATCCCGATCCCGGAGGGGGTAGAGGAGCAGGTCCAGAACCCGTTCGCCATTCAGGTTGCCATGCAGCCGATAGCCGGGCCGCCGCAGCCTTACTACGGCGAGGAAGCGCAGCCAGCGGCGTACGCCGGAGCAGGCGGGGTTCTTCCCGAGCCGCAGAATTTTCAGAATGGAGGCATGCCGATGCCTAACAGATCACGCATGGGCGGCGGTCAGTCCCTGCCGCAGGGGGGAGCGATCCCCGACGCGCAGTATTTTCAGGGTGGCGGCATGGGCATCGGCGTAGCGCCAAAGCAGAGCGTGCCGTCATATCTGCAAGCCTACGATCAGGTGCGTGCGATGCGCGCCGCGACGCCGACGGCGACCGGCGGCGGCACCGCGATGACGCCGCAGCAGATCACCACAGCGGCCGGGCGTGGCTACACGCAGCCGTGGACCGGCACCTCGAATGCTGGCAGCCCGGCCAGACGGGTGAACCTCAACATCGACTACAAGAACCTGGGTTCTGGGCCGACCGAGTCACAACTGGCGTTCCGCAACAAGCCGAAGCCTGCAGCACCGCCGCCACCTCCTGCGGCAGTAGTTGAAAATAAACCCCAGCAATCGCCATACGTATGGAGTGCTTATCGAGGTGGTCCACAAGGGAAGGAAACCTTCCAGACGTTTGGCGACTTCTTCAATACCATTAAGACCGGCAAGGCTCCGCCAAGAGTTCAATCTGGCAAAGAGCGTTACGGCAGCCGCTTGAAGGGTGGCATGGTGTACGCCAGAGGCGGTGCCATCCCCGACTTCGACGAGCTGCTGAGGCAGGAGAAACGCAGAGGCGACATTGGTGGTGAGAGTGCTCGCGACCGCGCCGCCAAGCGTTACAACAGGGCTGCCAAGGGTGGACCTACCTCGTCGGCGTATAGCGACGACGAGGGCTACTTCCGCAAGGCTGGCAGGAAAAGCCTGCAGAGCAGCGCGGGGACCAGAAAGGCCGAGGGCGCCAGGAAGGCTGATACTGGCGGCAAGGACAAGACCAAGACTTCCTCGACGCCGAAGACGGGCAAGTCGCCGGTCGCCGAGCAGAAGGACGAGCAGCGCATCCGCCGGCAGGGGCGTGATCCGAGAGCCGAGCAGATGGAGGAGCAGCGCCTGCTGCGCGACCGGGACGCGGGTGCAATTCCAGAGCCATCAGGCGGGCCGACTGTAGGCGGGTCGACCGACCGTCCCGGCCGCCTGTCGCCGGAATATGGGGGTGTACCTGGTACGACCCCGTCGGTTGGCGGTAGGGGTACGCCGGAGCGGCTTACTCCGACTGTCCCATACGGGCCAGGCAGCGGCACGCCGACTGGAGGCTACCAGCCTGCGCCGCAGCAGGGACCGCCGCAGCCGCCACCACCTCTCTATCCGCCGGAGCCAGCGCCGACGCAGGGACCGCCTGCGCCGGGCACCTACCGACCGCAGATAGACATGCCGGACACGACCTTGCCGGAAGGCTCGCGGATGTCGCCTCCGCCATCCGAACCTGAGCCATCCGGGCGCACCGTTTATCGCGATCCCAGTGGGGTGCTGCGCTATTCAGACAGCGGTTCGCCTGTCGAGGAAGCAGGCACGATGCCTGGCGAGCCGGAGCTGTACCGCGACGAACAGGGTGTCGTTCGTTATCGGGAGACCGGTGAACCCTACCACACAGGCGGCTTCGGATTTGCAAGGGGCGGCGCAATACCGGACGAGACGGACCCTTTTATCTCCGAGCGCGCCAGAAGCGCGGGCTATACGACAAGGGGACCGATCAACGACGTGGCGCTGGAGCAGGAGCCTACAGAAAGACCGGCCGCCCCCGTCCGCCAAGCAAGGCAGACGCCGCCCGCAAGGACTGAGCAGGACGAGGACCCGGTCTACGACGACGTCAAGCCGACTAGGGGCCTGATGGACGAGGTGTCGCGGGCACTCGACGGTGGCATCCGGTTCCTCACCAGACATTTCGGCCTCGACTCGGACCGTGGTGGCATCCCGACGCCGGAGGGACAGGCCGACATCGAGCAGGGCGCTGCCCGCTTCGCCCGTGGCGAAGGCGCGGCGACACACGAGGAGCTTCAGGAAGTCGACGATGTTGTCGATCCCAACCGGGGTCTCAGCGAAGACGACCGGATGCTCAGCCGCTACGCCAAGATGGTTAAATGGTATCAGGGTCGCGGCAACAAGGAGATGGCCGAGCAGGCCGCTGCCTCGATGATGCAGTACGGCGGCGAGAAGTTCTCGCAGCTGGGGACGTTCGCGCAGGCTGCCTACCAGGAATATCTCGATACGGGCGACCCCCATGATCTCGACAGCACCATGCGCTTTCTCGAGAAGGCGTACCGGATGATCCCCGACGGCGCCAAGGTGGACATCTCGCTCAACTCCGACACCGGTGCGCTGGAGGTAGCGCGCGAGGATGCCGACGGCATGCTGCAGTACATGGACATTTCCCCCGACGACCTGCCCGGCCTGATCCAGCAGGTGCAGGACAAGTCGATGTACTGGAACCGCATCTGGAGGATCGCCGACAAGGAGGGCTACAAGGAGCATCGCGCCGACCAGCGTGCGCTGGGCAAGGAGGAACGTCAGGCCGGCCGCGAGGAGTACCGCTTCCAGCGCAACCTGTCGGCCAAGGAGAAGGCGGCCGCTGCGCGCGAGGCGGCTGTCGAGAAACGTTCGAAGCGCAGCCTGTCCGCTGCCGACGAGCGGGCGAGGCTGACCCGCGAGGGCACCGAGCGGCGCTTCAAGCAGCAGCAGAAGCGGCTCGACGAGCAGTTTGAGAAAACACACCCCGAAGTCGACTGGGATCAGATCACCCCGATGCTGCAGGAGGCCGAGGAGGCGCAGGAGGCGATGGCTGTCGGTGAAGGCGAGGAAGCCAATCCGCGCGCCGTGTTCGAATTCAATCAGGCGGTGTCGCGGCTCTACGACATGCTGCCGAAGACCATGGATCGCGACGAATGGATCGGTAACCATTTCGAGCGCGACAGCTGGGACTACGAGCGGCCGCCGTATCAGGGTAAGACAGCGCCGCCCGACAAACCGGACGCCCAGCTGGCGCCGGATGGCTACTGGTACGAGGGCAGCGACGAAGAGGGCTGGTCAATAGTGACGGACTGAGGGTATGGCTGGGCTGCGCAAAGTCGACTATGATCCGTTCGCCGACGAGGAAGCGGATGTCCCCGAAACTGAACCTGCCTCGGCGGCTTCGGCTCCTAGTACCTCGCCCCCCCGCGATGAGCCGGAACCGGTCGAGCCGGACGACGAGCAACCCCCCACAACCCCCCAGCCCTCCCCGGCTCGACCACGTAGCACCGGCAGCAAGCGCGTCGGCTACAATCCATTTGGCGAGACGGCTCCCAAGGGCGACGGATCGTACCTCACAGAAATCCCCAAGGGCGTAGCGGCTGGCACCGTCGGTACCACCGGCACCATGCTGAAGGGCATGGGGGCCACCCGTCAGGCCGACATCACCACACGAGCACAGGAGAAAGCTCGCGCCGGAGTGCTGCCGCAGGAGGAACTGTGGCCCGGCGAGGTGACGCCGATAACCCCCGAGCTGCGCCAGAAGCTCACTGCCGCCACCAAGGGCGTGCCGATACCGGACGTCACCCAGGACCCGTTCTATCAGGCCGGGCTGGCGACGCAGAAGTGGAGCGACGATACCTTCAAGGCGGCGCACGACTTCGAGGACAGCTGGACCAGGAAGATCTCCGAGGGTCTCGGCTCGACGCTGCCGTTCCTCGCCGCCAACCTGGTGCCCGGTTTCGGCGCCGTCGGCACTGTCGCTGGCGGCTCGATGATCTCAGCCGGCGAGGCAGTCGACCGCGCCATTCAGGCTGGAGCCAAGCCGGAACAGATCCTCAGCGCCATCCAGCTGGGCGCGCTGCCCGGCTTCACCGAGCAGCTGCCGATGGAAGTCATCTTCGAGCGGGTGCCATTACCCCAATGGGGCAAGCTCCTCGGCTACGTCACCAAGGTCGGCGCCAAGGCATTCGCCGAGGGCGGCCAGGAAGCCTTCCAGCAGTTCGCCCAGAACCTGATCGCCAACTACGTCTACAAACCCGATCAGGATCTGATGGAGGGTGTCGTCGAGGCGGGCGCTATCGGCGCTGCTGTCGGCGGCATCATCGCCGCACCGACGACGAGGGGAGGCCGCAAAGCCGACGAGACGCCGGACACGGCTGACGACGCCGAGCCTGAAGGTGTGCCCGGCGAACCACAGGCGGTCGTGCAGCCGCAGGGTCCGGGCGGGCGCGGTGAGACCCCGGCGGCGCCGCAGAACGTGCCAGCGACGGTGACCGTCGAGGCGGGCAAGGAGAAAGTAGCGGGTGAGGGAGCGAAAGTTTCGACAACCGCCGTCGACCCGGACGCCGCAGCGGCGCTGGGTGCGCCGGTCGTACCGGATACGACCGACGAGGAAGAAGAGGAAGTCGCCGAGACCGAGTTCGACGCTGGCGAGGGAGTGTCATCGGCGATGGCAGCCGCCGTGCAGGCGGCGCGCGGGCAGCGCGACGCGGCTGCAGCGGCCAGGGCACCGATCGTCACCACTGTCACCGGTACCGACCCGGCCAACGAGGCGGCGCTGACAGCCAAGCCGAAGCGCCAGCGCAAGCCTAAGGCGCCCGAAGCACCGCCGCTGGGCACCGAGCCGACGACGGCCGTCACCCCGGTGACGGCAGAACCTGCAGGGACACCGGAGGCCGCCGCCCGGCGAGCCGCCGGGACAGCGCCTCCTGATGTCCCAACTACCCCTGTGCAACAGGAGGCGGCCGGCGTTGCCGGTGCGCCGCAGCGGGAAGCGCCCGCTGCGGCTCCTGCAGTTCCTGCACCTGTGTTCGAGCAGCCTGGGCTTCGTTCGTGGAAGGACATCGAGGACGAGGCAGTGGCGCGGGAGGCAGCTCCTGCACCGCCGATGCCGCGTCAGGCCGAGGGTTTCCAGATAGCCCCTGAAATCTCCAGGGAGGCTCCTACAACGCGTTCTCCGCTGGCTGACCTGCTTGCCCGGTCACGCGGCGAAACCGCGCCAGCGGCCACGCCTGTGGCGGAGGAGACGGTTCAGCCGCCAGTCGAGCCAGTCGTTGAGACAGTAGCGACCCCGGAGGTCGTACCGGATACGACCGAAAAATTACCCCCCAAGGTCAAGGAGGTCGTCCAGAAGGCAAAAGCCAAGGCGAAACCTAAGCCTGAACCCAAGCCAAGGCCGGAGAAGACGCTGACGCTGCCGGAGAAGGCCAAGGCGGCAGTCGAGAAGGCCAAGGCGAAGGCCAAGCCGAGGGTCGAGGAAGCCAAGCCGGTCGAGATCAAGGCGGCAGAGAAGGGCAAGACGGTCAGCAAGGGCGAGGCCAGGGTCGAGGAGGTCAGGCGCCGTGTCGAGGCGGCGGAGAAGAAGATCAGGGAAGAAAGGAAAGCCGAGCCGGTGCTTGGCGAGCAGGCGCCAGTCAGGCAGGTGACGCCGCACGCCGAGGCGCTGGCCGACGCCATCAAGGCGGAAATGGTCAAGCAGGACAAGGACATCTTCTCGCGCGGCGACGCCCATGAGATGGCTGACAAGGTGGCTGCCCAGTTCACCGCCGGGGTCGACGAGAAAACCTCGACGTCGAAAATCATCAGCGAGCGCCTTCAGGCAGGCGTGGCGCAGGTCGAGTCGCGGCTCAACAAGCGCGCCGCCGAGGAAGAGAAAACCAAAGCCGCCGAGGAGGAGACCAAACACGAACGCGCCCGGCAGGTGAAGACCGAGCGCCGGGTGTCCGGCGCACCCGAGGATCGGGCGCGGGCCAAGGAAGGCGGCCGCGCCAAGCAGTCGGCGGAGGTGGCCAGCGAACACATCGAGAAGGCGGCCAAGAAAAAATCCCTCATCGAGCACGGCAAGCGCGAGAAGGGCGAGCCGCATATCCCCGAATACGCCGAGATGGGCGAGCTGTACGGGATACGCAAGGTGACGCCGATAAAACAAAAACCCGACATCACCCGGCAGATAAAGGCAAAGCATCAGGCATTGGTCGAGCGGCTGGCGCGCGAGGAGAAAGAGGCGGCGCCTGCCGAAGAAGCCGAGACCAAGCCAAGCGAAGCCGAGGTGGAGGCCAAGACCAAGTCCGGGCCGGAGCGCTGGAGTTATGTCGACCCGGTGATCCAGGAAGCCATCAAGCCGCTGCAGGCGGCGCTGCTTCCCGGCGAAGTGAGGACGATGCTGCAGATGCGGCAGCAGAAATACGGCCTGCCCGCCATGCTGCGGACATTCATCAAGCAGGTGCAGGACGGACTGCGCGAGCTGTCGAAGCGCGAGGGCGTCGAATTCAAACTGCACGACCGCATCGATCCTAAGAAAAATTCCCCGGCCGAGAACTTCGTCGCCTACGCCAAGGCGATCGCTTTCGAGCGGCGTCGCGGCGTCGAGGGTTTCGACATCTGGCAGGCGCTGGAGTTCCTGCGCAACGGCAAGACCGACGACTTCACGGCGATGATCGGCGACACGCAGCTGACCGCCAACAAGGATTTCATCTCGCTGACCGGTAAGCAGGGCGAGCAGCGCGGCGTCGTGCTGGGCGACGACATCGCCTACCTGGCGCACCGCGACATGAGCGAGGAGGAACTGGAGGATCTGGACGAACTGCGCAAACTGGAGGAGGCGGCCAAGCCCCAGTATACGGCGCAGGACCCGTACTTCACGACAGACTTCGGTGAAAAACGGGTGGCCATGCGCTTACCAAACGGCCAGGAAGTTTCTGTCCCCTACAGCAACAGGAGCAGCGCACGCGCCGCGCTCGAGGGGGCGAGAGCCGGACTGGAGGAAGAGTTCGGCGACACCGTCTACTCGACCATTCGCAACTTCCTGCATAAGCGCCTGATCAAGCTGGTCGGCGACATCGACGTCGTCTACGCCAGTCAGAGCCAGCTGAACTTTCTGGCTGGCAGCACGGGGGTCCAGGGGCTGTACTACAATCCGGGCACCAGGGCGCAGCTGTCGGGCTGGAAACCCATGGTGCTGATCTCCAACGAGGTCTTCCACAGCGCCAGCCCGGAAGCCTACCACCACACGCTGACCCACGAACTGGTGCACGCCGCCACCGTCTATGCGCTGGAGACCGACCTAAACGGCACCCGTGATGTCATCCAACAACTGCGCGACGAGCTGGAGCAGCAGCTCAAGCGCAGCGGCGTCTGGGAAAAGTTCCCACGCAGCACCTGGTACGGGCTGACCACCGACAGCAACGCCGAGTTCATCGCCGAGGTGTTCACCAACGAAACACTTCAGAGAGTGATGAGCGAGACCACGATACGACAGGCGCCGCGTTCCACGCTCAATGCCCTGCTCAAGAAAATCCCCATGCCGACATGGATGCAGGCGTTCACCAAGGCGGTGAGCAATGCTCTTGGCACATGGTCGCCGATGGAGCGGGCTGGCAACAATTACCTCGAGCAGGTGATCAGGCTATACCCGACGGTGTTCCAGTCGGTCGAGGAACAGGTGCAGTCGATGCGCGAGAACCCGCTGAAGAGACGGGTCGCGGCGCTGCGGGAGTCAGTCGCACCGAAGGACCCGTGGGACGTCGAGTTCTACGCCCATCAGACACAGCAGAATGCCGACGCAGTGAGGGAAGCCGCCGAGCGCGAGCCGTTCAACACCCGCGCCAACAAACGCTGGTACGGGCTTTCAACGTCAATGGAAATCCGCCGCCGGGCGGAGCGCTGGTTCGGTCCCGACAGCGCCATCTTCGGGCTGATCGATGCGCTTTTGTCGGGCAGGAAAGACTTCGAGAACGAGCGCCGTCCGGGGGCTGAGTTAACGGCTGAGTTAGCGCGATATGCCGACGCCAACCCGGCTGTCTACCGGGAGATGGAGGACATCGGCCACGATGCCACGGTCAACGAACTCAATCCGTGGGACGCACTCGGCACAGGAAGAAATTCCCACATCAAGGTCAAGAAAGGTAAACTCAAACTGCATCTGGTGCCGGCCTTCCGGGACCTCAACACCCGCGTCAGCAAGCTGCCGCAAAAGGCGCAGGACCTTCTCAGAAAACTCGACAGGCACTACGCCGACCAGCACGACAGGAACGTCAGGATCACCGTCGAGCAGATCATCGCCGACGCGGTCGAGAACCTGAAAGTGAAACTGCCGGCTGGCGTCAGCCAGGCCGACGCCGCCGCGTGGGTGCTCGACGGCCGCATCGACCGGCCGGCGCCCAAGGACCCGGCCAACCCGACCGCCAACGAGCGTACCCAGTACGACCAGGACCTGCACGATGCGCTGAAGAACACAGCCAAGACCCTGCAGGGGTCGAAGAACATGCGGAAGATAAAGGGATTTTATGTCCCCCTGATGCGACAGGGGAAATACTTCTTCACCGCCACCAAGCACCTCGACACAGCGGCGCTGGCCAAGCTCGGCGGTATCGTCGACACCGCCAAGGGGCGCGAGAACCAGATCCTGTTCCCGAACGAGGCCGACTACCTCGACTTCGTGAAGAACAAGAAACCCGCCGACATGCACATCAACGACGTCACCGTCGACCATGTCGATCCCAACACCGGGCTGCCGACATGGCCGGACGGCAAGAAGGTGTCGGCCAAGGACGCCAACGCGGTGTCGATCTATCGGGTGCATGTGCAGAACCGCGCCATGGAGATGAACGACTCGGACCGCGCGCTGAAGAAACTGCAACGCCAGTACCATGCCGACGGCTACGAGGTGACCGGCATCGACGAGGTCGACAAGATCCAGCATTCCAGCAGCGCGCTGCTGCCGACGCAGGTCAACGCGCTGTTACGCTCCATCGAGCAGGCGAGCGGCGACAACGCCGGACTGAAACAGCGCGCCATCCAGGGCGCCGTAGTCTCCGCCTACCACCGGCAGCTGAGCGGCAACCGGGCGGCGCATCGCCGCCTCAAGCGGCAGAACGTCAGGGGCTACGCACGCAACCTCATCCACGCCATGGACACCACCAACCGGACCATGGCCGGGCACATCATGAACCTCATCAAGGCGCCGAAGATCGCCAAGCTGGACGCGGCGCTGGCCGAGGAGATGCGCAGCTCCAGGTATGCCGGCAAAGGAGGCCAGCTGGCGCGGCGCGGCATCGTCAACGAGATCAGGAAACGCATCGCCGCAGCGGGCACCCGCTCCGAGCATTACTGGGGGGCCAGCGTCATCCGCAACGCCATGGCGCTGTCGTTCCTCAGCCACCTTGCTACGCCGGCTTACGTCTTCGCCAACCTGACGCAGCCGTTCGCCACCACATGGGGGGTGCTGGCCTCGCACTGGAAGGGCGGCCGGGGCGGCGTGCTGGGCGAGCTGACGAAAGCCTACTGGGACCTCGGCGCCGGACGCATCATGGGGCGTGGACTTATCGAGACCGGCAGGCAGGCATGGGACGTCGGCAAGCGGTTCAGTCGTACCCCGTATGACTTCCACCAGAGAACCCGTAACCAGATGGCGCGGATGCCGCAGGGTCCCCTGTTCACCCAGGCGATGGACCTGCTCGAGCAGCTTGGCCTGTCGGCGGAGAGCGGCACCGAGCTGCCGGAAGTCTCCGAGCTTGGCATGAACGTCGCGTCGCGTACCCTGAACCGCATCGCCGAGGTGTCGCGCACGCTGCCGACGGCGGCCGAGGCGGTGAACAGATACGTCACCCTGATGGTGGCGATACGGCTGGCCAAGCGCGGCGGCATGTCGGACGAGAAGGCTATCCAGTACGCGGTGTCGATGGTCGAGAAGACACAGGGCGGCTACGCGGCGGAGAACAATCCGAATTTCTTCTCCGGCAAGTACACGCGGGCGCCGCTGCAATTCAAGAAATATGCCGAGCTGTACGGGCAGCTGTACTACGGCGCGCTGATGGACATGGGCATCGGCCAGGACAGGGCGACAAGAGTTCAGGCGGCCAAGCAACTGATCCGCATGTCAGCCTCCGCCGTGGTGCTGTCCGGTGTCGGCGGCATCGCGGTGATGGAGATCGCCAAGATCGGCGTCATGGTGGCGGCGCTGCTGGGTATCGGCGACGACGACTGGGAGGACTGGGAAAACGGCATGCAGGAGTGGTTCGGCGAGATGCTGAAATATGTCGGCGGCGGCGAGGCGTCGGCCGAGGCGCTGATGCACGGCGCGTCGCGCTTCCTGCAGTTCGACACCTCGTCACGTCTCGGCAACGACAACATGGTCTTCTTCGGCGAGCCGCAGAAATACGACGAGGCCAACACCAAGGCGTGGGCGCTCGACATGGCCATCGGCGCACCCGGCGGCATGGTCTCTGACGCACTACAGGCGGTTAACAACAACGACTGGGAGAAGGCCGCACTGAAGCTGCTGCCAAAGATGTTCACCGACCTCAAGAAGGCATACGACCAGTCGCAGGAAGGCGTCGTCACCAAGACTGGCAAGCAGGTGGTCAAGCCGACCAGCAACCTCGAGACCTTCTGGCAGGCGCTGGGGTTCAGGCCAGCCAGCATCGCGCGACAGTTCGAGGCAGGTGGCGGCGGCGCCCAGTACAAGAAGGAGAAGCGCTCGAGCGAAGCCAGAACTGCAGTCATGCAGATCTACAGGAATGCGCCAGCGCACCAGCGTCAGAAGATCTTCAGGAACGAGATCGCCAGATGGAACCGGGCGCACCCGGACCAGCGCATCGACATGGGCGACCTGAGGAAATCGCTGGCGAGGAAGAAGTCCGAGGAGAAGAAGGCAAGGAAGCGCGAGTATGCCCAGTAAGCCGGCTAAGCAGGTGCCGTTCGAGCGCAACAGTCTGTCCTTCGTATACGCGGTGCGGCTGCGGCTGGCGGTGCCGCGCAAACTGATCATTCTGATGAACAGGAAACGCATCCATGCCGTCTAAAACGCCCAAGCAGAAACGCACGATGGCTGCAGCTGCCCACGATCCGGCGTTCGCCAAGAAGCTGGGCATCCCGCAGAAGGTAGCTCGTGACTTCAATCAGGCCGACCAGAAGAAAGGTCGTACCGGGTACGACAAGAAGAGGTAGCCATGGACAAGAAACGCATGGACGAACTGGTCAAGCTCAACCTGCAGGGAGCGAGGACGGCGACACGTCCCGACGATGTGCCGGCGCTGCCCGACACACTGGCTGCGCCGCCGGGTGTAAGGCTCAACCGTGGCAAGAAGACCCGGCCGACCAAGTATCGCAAGGGCGGCATGGTTGGTCCTGGAAGCAAGGGCCAGAGCCGGGACTACTGCAAATGACCATCGTTATGAAGCACTACGGCATCAATAGTGGAGAACCTAAGATGGGCACTGGACCTGACAGTCTGAGAGTTACCGACAACCTTTCCAAGGCGGTGCAGAAGACCGAGAACCGCGTCTCACTCGACTCGCTGCAGGAGAAGATCGTCGACGAGGAATACATCCACCCTGCGATCATTCCGCACATGACGATATGTATCCTACTAACCGACAATGGCTATGCACTGGTCGGCAAGTCGGCTCCTGCCGACGCTGAGAATTTCGACAAGGAGCTGGGCAGGAAGTTCGCCAAGGAAGACTGCATCCGGCAGATGTGGTCGCTGGAGGCGTATCTGCTGCGGGAGAGGATGTCTCTGTAATGCCTGAGAAAAAATACCAGACCGCCAAGGACATCCTGATCCCGAAAGGCACCCGCGTGGTGCGCGTCAGCAAGATGAGCCAGCAGGTCAACAACATGGCGACGGTGCTGATGGGTGTCGGCAAGAACGCCCATTACGACTGGCTGATGTACTTCGAAGATGCTGTGGCAACCGGGATGATCGAGGAAGTGGACCATGCCGACGCACAATGAACTGCCGCCACAGAAACCTAAGCCAGAGCCGAAATACGACACCCCGGTGCCGCGTCCGCTGTCGGCGGACCGGGTGATGTGGGTAGTCGTCGCAGCCATCCTGCTGCTCGTCGTCGCAGTGTTCATGTTCCTATGAAGTACAGCGATGACAAATCGCTGAGCCTGAAGCTGGCGGAGAAGACCAAGGAAGCCAACGAGCTGCGCGCCAAGCTGCGCAAGAATGACAGCAATCTGCGCAAGATCATTCGCCAGCTGGAGCAGATGCTGGACGAGGCAGGCATCCCATGGAGGGACAAACTGCAGTTGGAGGAATGAGATGCCATTCGACCGCAAGGTATTCTTCGACGCAGTGCGCAGCTCGCTGTTCGGCGGCTCGATGACGCAGACGCAGGTCGACGGCATGAACTTCAAGATGGATCAGTGGCGGGACAAGATGTACTCCCGCGATCCGCGCACTGCTGCCTACTGTCTGGCGACGTCGTACCACGAGACCGGCGCGATGATGTCGCCGATCAGGGAAGGCTTCTGCAAAACTGACGAGGAAGCAAGGGCTTACGTCAAGAAGAACGGCTACGCCTATGCCGAAGTCGACCCTGTTACGGGCGAGGTTTATTACGGCAGGGGCGATATCCAGACGACGTGGGGCGACAACTACAAGAAGGCCGGACAGGAGACCGGCAGAGGTGACAGCCTCTATCTCGATCCCGAGCAGATGCTCGACCCCAAGATCAGCGCCGACTGTCTGTTTCAAGGCATGTTCGAGGGCTGGTACCGCAAGTCGAGCGACGGCAAGCGGCAGACGCTGGAGCGTTACTTCAACGACACGAACAACGATCCCTACGGTGCCAGAGAAATCGTTAACGGGGACAAGTCGAAGGTACCGTCATGGTCGAACGGCGTCAGCATTGGTAACCTTATCAAGGGGTATCATTTCAAGTTCCTCGACGCGATCAACGCAGCGTGGACGGAAGATGTAGTGCCGCCCGAGCCAGAGCCGGAGCCGACGCCGGAAGCCGTGGTCGTCAACGTAAAACCCGGCACCACGGTGATCGTCAACGGCCAGACTGTCGTCGCGGTGTGACCTGAAGGGAGGGAGAACCTATCCAGACGTGCCGAAAATTCATTTCAACAGGAGGTAAACATGCAGCCGTTCTTAGCACTGATTACGCCCCTCGCCAGCACTGGCGAGCCACAGCCTCCGGGTATCTGGGGGCCGACTGATCCACGACCGAGCCATCCAATCGCACCGGGCGGTCGTCCGCCGGGTATCTGGGGCGGTCCGCCGCTCTATCCCGATCAGGGTCTGCCGGGGCCGCAGCCGCATCCCGAGCATCCAATTGTCATCCCACCGGGTTCGCTAGGACCGGGCGTGCCGACGCATCCGATCTACATCCCGTCGCCGCCCGTTCACCCCAGCCACCCAATCGTCATCCCGCCGGAGGCCATCGCTCCCGGCGTGCCGACGCAGCCGATCTACATCCCGCCGGGTATCTGGGGACCGACCGATCCACGTCCGAGCCATCCGATTGCTCCCGGCGGTGGCGGTGGACAGCAGCCTCCGGGTTACTGGGGTGGTGTCGCGCCGCCGCTGCCGACGCATCCGATTGTCATCCCACCGATGCCGCCAGTCGGCGATACGGACAAGGCGCTGGTACTAGTGGTTACCGGTGAAGACAAGCCGGTCTGGTTTCTGATTGACGAGGCTGGCCAGATCAAGCCGCCGACCCATCCGCAGCCGAAGCCTTCGACGGAACCGGCGAAGAAGTAGGATGAATGCCGACCGATCAGCCTCCACCGGCACCACAGGACGGCAGAATTCTGTCGTGGCTCAGTGCTGTCAAGGGGCTGACGGTCACCAACGTACTGGTGATCGCGATGCTGGTGGTCGTCGCGATCCCCGCCTATTTCGTCTGGAAGGCGCTCAACGATCAGGTATTGCTCGACCGCTTCCTGTCCAACTACCGCGAACTGTCAGCGCAGAATGTCGCCTGCGCCATCCGTGAGGCGAAGTACCGGGGTGGCGCGACGCAATGGTCGATCTCCACCGGCTTCGCCATTGCCGGACGGGATCGCTACGTCGTCGCCGTGGTGATGGACTACTACCCGTCCAATGAGGAACTGCATTCTTACTGCGAGACGCTGAAGCTGATTGCCGACACCCATCTGAGCGCCAAGGTGGTGAAGGAAGCGCAAGAAGAGCGACCATGAAGCGATTGCTTAGATTTCTTGGTTGGATCGACCGTAAGCCGGGAGACATGTGGCCATTCCCGTTTGCTGCTTTTGAGCCATTGAAGAGCGACCATGACCGTTGAAAAGGATGCTTGTCGCAACCCTGACTTTTGCACTGGCAGCGACCCCAGCTGCGCCGGTCCGCTTCACGGCGGATCAATGCCGGGTATTGCGCCAGTTGAATATCGACGTGACGGGATTGAACTGTCCGCCGCCACGCAAGTCGCAGCAACAGCAGCGCTGATGTTCCTGCTGTCCGGCTGCGCCAACATGTACGTGCCGGGGCTTGAGTTCACGCATGAACAGTGCAGGTTTCTGAAAGAGCGCAGGATCAACACGACGCAGCTGTGCAGAAATCCTTCTGGCGCAACAACGACATCGGCAACGGCAAATGCTGGAAGCTCAGGCAGTGGAAACTCTGATGGTTCTGGTAACAGCGGCGGGAATACTGGTGGTGGCTCTGGCCCTGCTGGTCCTGCTGGTCCCTCTGGACCCGCTGGACAACCGGGCGCCCCCGGCGCGCCGGGAACCCCCGGTTCACCCGGATCGCCGGGAACACCGGGTGCTCCCGGCAAAGGCAACAGCGCACCCGAGTCTCCCGGAAGACCGGGGACTGGGAACAATCCCGGTCAAGGGCATGGCAAAGGAGGAAGACCGAAATGATTAGGGGACTGTTTCTTCTCGCAGCTATTGTGATGTTCACGCTGCCTGCGCTGGCGCATCCCGGTCACGACGATTGCCCCGGCAGTCAGACGCAGTGCGACAAGAAGGAGACCAAGCCATGATCAACGCGCTCGTCAACCTGATCATCTATTTGCTGGTGCTGGGCATCATCTACGCGATTGGTGAGTACGTCATCACCAACCTGATCCCCGACCCGCCCGCCCGGATCATCCGCGTCGTGCTGATTGTGCTGATCGCACTGGCGGCGATTGTCCTGCTGCTCGGTCTGATCGGCGGTGGCACTGGCTTCCCACAGATAAGGGTGCAGTGATGGGCGACAATCCTGCAAGCAAGCGCAACTACAAGCGCGAGTACGAACTGTGGAAGAAGCGACCGCACGCCATGGACATCCAGTACGACCGGGTGAAAGCCCGGCGTGCGATGGTCAAGGAGTACGGCAAGGCAGCGCTGCAAGGGAAGGACATCGACCACATCGTCCCGCTGCGTGACGAGTACAGCGGCGGCGGACGATCCAACTGGCGGGTGTCCAGCCCACGCGCTAACCGGAACTGGCGGAAGGGTCAGAAGGGGTATGATTGACCGGCTCGAATTCGTAGCAGTCGACCTGCCCCAGATCGAACCCCTTGATGCCAGCGCATAGGGTGGCGCGCTTCTCGATGACCTTGTACTCACCGCGCAGCAGCTGCAGTACCTGCCCCGGCTGCCGGTGATGTTCACGCATCCACTTCTGGAAGGAGCGGCGTTTGATCAGACGCTTGCCATCCTCGACGCCCTTCTGCGCCACGATCTCACGGTACTCCGACCTTTCACCGATGTGAGCCATGTTGCTGGCGACACCGGACACCGGGCGTCCGCGCCCGAAGTTTAGCGTAGCACTAACCACACAGTTCTTGGTGCCGATCAACTCGTTGAACATCTCCTCGAACAGACCGATGGCTGAGTGCGTCGTGGTCGTGGCATGGGTCTGATTGCTGGTCTGGTCAGCCCGCATGATGTTGAAGGCGGTGATCAGTCGCTGCTGGATTGCCGCCACGTTGAAACGTGTCAGACCACAGGCGTTGGCGATCATGGCGCCGGCAGTGACGGCGACCATCGTCGCCTTCCAGAACCGCTCGCGCTCATGGAAATCGATCTGCGATTCATACTGTTCGCGCACAGCTTCAAGGATGCCGACAATCTTCGCCTTGTTCTTGACGAGGCTCTTGGCATAGACCGACCCGGCGATGCCGTAGTTCGAGTCCAGTGCCAGTATCAATGACTCGCCATGCACACCCGGCACCCTGACCAGCGGGTCGGCCTCGATCTCGAACACCCGCACGCTGCCAGCGTCGGTGCCTTCGGTTGCCTCGGCAGCCATCGCTGACACCGACTGGTTGGAACAGATCGCCATCAGGGTACGGGCAGCAGCGGCCTGTTTCCGTAACGTGGCGTCCTGCCTCATGCGCGTCTTGTCGCGACCGGAGATGACACGGAAGATGATCTTGACGATCTCCTGCATCTCGTCCTGCAGCTTCAGCTCGTCCCAGTACAGCGGCAGGTGACGGAGCGCAGCCAGCTTGCCCATCACCGAGTTGGTGGTGTCCTGTATCTGGCTCATCTTCTCCGGCTGCGCCCACACCGCCTGCGCTAGGCTGATGCCAGTAGTCTTGCCGTAGCCGGAGGCTGGTGAATAGACCGACAGGATCAGCGAGTACGGCACCATCAATGACACCAGCGGTGCGGCGAAGGAGGATGCGACGAGGATTTCCAGCGGCGCGTTGCCGTAGATCATCTTGTCCATGGCGTCCTGCCACGGCTGCAGCTCACCTTCACGCTTATAATTCAGGTCGATAATTTCGCGTGATCGATAGACTGCCTTGGTGCCGTCCGGCATGTAGACTTCATCGAAGACGAAATTGTCACCCTCCCATCCCATGCCTGTCGAGCGGATGGTGCGCTTGGCGCCCAGTTCGTGCAGTCTTCCGACGAAGCTCATCATAAACCCCGATATTGGTTTGGGAGGAATGAGCATTGCGTTGTGCGTCGCCTTGGTCCAAGCCTCGGCGAACCCGGTAGACGTTTGCTTGGCCAGACTGATAGTTCCGAACTGCTCCTTCCCCCCGGCTAAGTATTTGATGACAGGTTCATTGGTCTCCCCATCGAGAAAGGCATCGAGCAAGGGGTAGGGAATGACCATGAAGTATTTATCATTGGGCAGCTGCCCGATGACATGATTGAATTTGTTACGGAAATATCCCGACGGCATGATCTCGTCATCCTCCTCGGTCGGCTGGACCGTAGGCACGTCGGGCTGTGCGAAATGAAATGGAGATTTGCCTTGCGACCTTAGTGGACAGGTCTGGCAGGCAGCGTGGTGGAACTTGGCGCACTCAGGCCAGCCGAGATTACCGGCTTTGATGGCGATCTGTTTCTGTTCCAGCTTCTTGTCGGTCAATGCCGGATCGTAGTCGGCATGACCTTTGGACAGACGGTGCGCCGCATCTTGTGGATCGGAGGTGTGAGCGGCGAGGAAAATGTCCATCTGCCATTCAGGCTCACGCTTGCCAGCACCACCGTCAGCAAGAGTCTGCGCCGTCATCGGGCAGTTCTTGGCCACGTCATCGATGGACACCGGCGGTATTTTGCTGGTCGTACCGGCGGTGAAATTGGCAGCGATGCCTGTCACCGTGGCCG
>Ga0209593_10000314_pt1 | contig 24727 bp, 17 predicted proteins | sample PPLLaktember2015_3_FD_187260 | JGI IMG/M metagenome (GOLD analysis project Ga0209593, IMG submission 187260) | Freshwater sediment microbial communities from Prairie Pothole Lake near Jamestown, North Dakota, USA - PPLs Lake P7 Core (6) Depth... | ecosystem: Environmental > Aquatic > Freshwater...
AGGTTACCCACCAGCGAGAGGCAGTTCATCATCTATGAGGCATTGCGCAAAGGTGGAGACGCTGATGAAATCCACAAAAAAACCCACATAAAGAAATGGTTCATAACACAAATGAAGGAACTTGTGGAAGAGGAGGAGAAGCTGCTGGGTTATAAGGGCAAAATGCTGCCTGATGAGGAACTGATCAGGGCAAAGAAGGATGGCTTTGCCGATAAATATTTGTCAAAGCTGCTGGACCTTCCTGAAAAGGAGATCAGGGCACGGAGGAAATCCCTGGGGATAGTTGAATCATGGGAACCTGTTCCGGTCAGCGGTGTCGAGAATGCAGCCTATTATTTTTCCACTTATAATGCACCGGATAAGGTATCAGTAAGCAACAGGAAAAAGATCATGGTGCTGGGCGGAGGGCCCAACAGGATCGGACAGGGTATTGAGTTCGATTATTGTTGTGTTCATGCGGCTTTCGCAATCCGGGCGGCAGGATATGAGTCGATCATGGTTAACTGCAATCCCGAGACCGTCTCCACGGATTATGATACATCAGACAAACTTTATTTCGAACCCCTTACGGCCGAAGATGTACTGAGTATTTACGAAAAGGAAAAACCGGAGGGTGTAATTGTGCAGTTTGGTGGACAAACACCCCTGAATCTCGCTAAGGAACTTGCAGAGGCCGGGGTTAATATCCTTGGAACCACACCGGAAACAATCGATCTTGCAGAGGACCGCGACCGGTTCCGACATGTGATAACCCGGCTTGGCATCCCGCAGCCCGAATCGGGTATGGCCAGCAATCTTGAACAGGCGATCGGCATCGCAAAAAGAATAGGTTATCCCCTGATGATACGCCCTTCCTATGTTTTGGGCGGGAGGGCGATGAAAATAATCCTTGATGAAACCATGCTGGAGGAGTACGTTGTAAAAGCGGTGGGTGTATCACCCGACCGGCCACTGCTTCTCGACAAGTTTCTGGAGGATGCCATTGAAGCGGAAACAGATGCAATCTCTGACGGAACCGATGCATTTATTCCAACTGTTATGCAGCATATTGAATATGCAGGCATTCACTCGGGAGATTCCGCATGCGTTATTCCTCCTGTGATCATAAGCGAAGCCCATATGGAGACCATTTATGATTATACCAAAAGGATCGCCATGGAGCTTAAAGTGGTCGGGCTGATGAATATACAGTATGCAATCTATGATGATACCGTATATATTCTTGAAGCCAATCCAAGGGCATCCCGGACTGTACCGCTGGTTTCAAAGATCTGCAATATTTCCATGGCGACCATTGCAACACAATTGTTACTCGGGAAAAAACTTGCCGGGTTAAACCTAAAGAGAAAGACCATTCATCACTTTGGGGTAAAGGAAGCCGTATTTCCATTCAATATGTTTCCCGCCATTGACCCCCTGCTTGGACCCGAAATGCGGTCTACAGGCGAAGTGCTTGGCATGGCAGGCTCTTATGGAATGGCATTTTTTAAATCACAGGAGGCAACACAGACTCCGCTGCCTGTAGGCGGAACTGTTCTGATCACAATTGCGGACCGCGATAAGGATCATATCCTTGAATCGGCACAAATTTTCAGGGATATGCGATTCAATATTTTGGCCACAGGCGGTACACGCATTTTCCTGGCAGAGCACGGTATTGATTCCAGGCTAATTTTAAAAGTCCATGAAGGCCGGCCAAATATCCTTGATGCGATCATGAACGGCGAAATCAATCTGGTTATCAATACACCTGCCGGAAGGCTCAGCGAATATGATGATTCCTATATCAGGAAGAACGCCATTAAGTACAAAATACCGTACATAACAACGACGTCTGCCGCTACCTCTTCCGCAAATGGGATCAGGGAAAGGCAGCAGGGGGAATATAAGGTAAAATCATTGCAGGAATATCACGCCGAAATTGAGTAATAATAAGCCAACAACCCATAACCATACTCAAGGAAAGATCAATAGTCCCGATATGTAGAATTTGTCAGAAATACTGGCTGGCTGTCTGCCGAATTCGGATTGCTTGTCCCGATAAAGTCTTCCAGCCAGAAATCTTTAACCTCCTCACATTCTATACCATGCGTAAAAAATGGGGGCAGATCGTTACCCCAGGTCAGTGAAAAACCGATTATGGACAGATTATCCGTGTACCGGGCATAAAATCCCGGAATATCATGCTCAAAGATCTGCCTGGAAGGAACAGTGCATGGCCTAAGGTCGAAGTTCCCTCCATAATCCATGGTTTCACGGCCAAATCTGAGATGCAGGCTCACATTGTTGAATCTTATATTCTCAAGATGAGTCTCATTTAAGCCATACAGTAGAATGCCATGTTCCCCGGTAGCCGTAATGTTGTTGAACTGAACATTTTTTATGCGTCCGACCGGTTCCCCTTCAAACCTTGAAATGGCCGATAAATGGATCGGCTCCCCGTTTCCCCACCAAACACCGTTATGCAGGCGCGTCTCAATTATGATGTTGGAGAAAATCAATTCTTCAATGGATGAGGAATCCCGCGCAAAAATACCGATTCCCCTGTTCGACCCGGAAATCACGATATTGTTGAAGGTCAGTCTCCGGATCGGATGCTGGCCATATCCGACGCGAATTCCCGAAGACCGCGATTGAAGATGGCAGTTTGATACCTGGATATTCTCAGTATAGATGGTTTTGTTTCCGTTAATGTAGCTGTCCTGTTCCTTTGAATTGAATCCGGGTGTATCCTCTATTCTCGCAAATCCGGTGATGGCAATGGCATCATCCCCTGCCACAATATTGCAATTGGAAATCCTCACATTGCGCGAGACAGTCATATGGATGCCGTCACTGTTTGGAATCAGAAGGTTATTCAGCAGGGAAATGCCGTCTACCAGGACATCTTCACAATAGCTGAACCGGATGGCCCACACGGGGGTGTCAATAACCGTAATATCCTTTATGGCAACCTGGTTGCAATGAAAAAAAACGATCGTCATCCCGGGCCTGGGTTTCCTTTTGACAGGACCATCGGTAAAAAACACCCCTTCCGGCAGATACCTGTCCTTCTGGCGGGTATAGTTTCTGTCAAAATCTACGGGAAAATGATTCTGATCTTTTTCATAAAAGTGCATGCCCAGGGCATTCACTGCCCCCTGCCCTGTTATGCTTATATTGGTTGCATCCCGGGCAAACAACATGCCTGAATGCTCTCCGTCAGGCAAAAGAAAATCATTGAGATTCTCACTTGATCTGAGCTCGGATCCCTGTTCCAGGTAAAGGTTAATATTGCTTTTCAGCACTATCGCTCCTGTGATATAGACCCCGGCCGGCACTACCACTGTACCGCCTCCCGCTTTATGGCATGCATCAACTGCTTTTTGAATGGCGGCCGTTGACAATTTGTTCGTAACGGCACCAAAATCATTAATATTATATTCCTTCGCAATGAGGGTTTGGGATACACTCGCTGCAAGCAATAGAACCCATGGAAATTTATTCATGCTTTTTTTATTACTAAGATATTCACCTTTTTTAGATCTGTCCTACTCATTTCTCCAAACTAATGGCTTCCTTTACGGTTAAATTTCTTATACCTTTCTTCAAAACCTATAAGTCAAGGCAAACCCGGTTGACTTTGGCGAACATCTCATTGGGGCCGAAAGGTTATCTAACTTATCCTGGTATTGCCTGACCAACGAGGCAGGAGCCTCGTCCTAACCACTAAACATTCCAAAATATGAAATACCACCATGTCGGGAGTAGATCACTCGTTATCGTTCGCGAGAATGAAAAAATCGAAATCACGGATGATTTTGAGGCCCGGATCACCTCTGGCTATTGGATAAAACAGTATATTTATTTTTAGAAGTCTTAAATTCTACAGAAACATGAGAGAAACCGCGCTCCTTATTCTGGGTATTTTCATTATGAACATTACTTTTGCTCAACAGGATAATACATCCCGTGAGACACTTATAACAGAGAAGAAAACCCGGAACTCCGGAAAAACCAAAGCGGATAGTTCAAATTATGAAAAAATTATCATTAAGGTAAATTGGGATCAGGTAATTCGCATTTCGGAATCCTCTGCCACATTGCAGGTCATACCAAACCCTGCGCACGAACGTAATTCACCGCTTCACAACCCGCTCTGGAACGCTTTACGGGACCTCCGTGCAGATTATGTTCGCTACAGCCCCTGGGGAGAGTACCCCGGACTCAAGATCGCCGCGTTAAAGCCTCCAACAGAGGAAAAAACTTCATGGGATTTTTCTGCCCTTGATCCGATGTTTACTGATTTTATTAATGCCATCGGAGACCGGCCTTACATTATGAATTACCAGGCAATTCCCGAATGGATGCTGATAAATCCCAAACCGGAAAAACTCACACATGAGATTGGGAGCCTGTTCCGTGATCCTACCGGTAAAGAGGTAGCCGGTTACTTTGCCCGGATTGTTGAATGGTACTCAAAAGGCGGGTTCAGGGATGAACTTGGGAAATGGCATCATTCGGGTCATAATTACAGGGTCGGTCACTGGGAGGTCCTGAATGAACCTGACCATGAAAGTATTGGCCTGACAAAGGAACTTTACGCGAAACTTTACGACGCGGTGGTGGAGGAGATACGGAAAGTGGCACCGGAAATGAAGTTTATGGGACTTTCCATGGCTAATCTTCCGCTAGCCCCGGAATGGACAACTTATTTCCTGGATCATAACAACCACAAGCCAGGAATTCCCCTGGATTTGGTTTCATACCATATGTATGCCACGTTGTCTGCTGATAAGAACGATCCGGGGCAATACCCTTACACCGTTTTTGAGCAGGCCGATAGTCATTTGGAAACAATAAGGATAACCGATTCCATTCGTCGGCGGTTATCACCGCAAACCCGGGTGGATATCAATGAGAGCGGGATCTTATTTAAAAATGTTCCCAGGGGTTGGGGAATGATGGATGGTGCTTCCATACCGGATGCCTTCTGGAACCTCTCTGCCGCATACTATGCCTATATCTATGCTGGACTTGCTGACCAGGGGATTGCAATAATCGGAAAATCAACCCTGTGGTCAGATCCGAAAGATTGGCCAGAGGTATCTTTATTAGATTGGAAAACAGGGAAACCTAACGCCCGGTATCGCGTACTGAAGCTTATTAGGGAAAACTTTAGGCCTGGAGACAAACTTATCGGCACGGATGTTGAGCGGATAGACGGAAAGTATCCTGTATTTGCTAGGGGTTTTATTACACCGGACGGTAATCAAAAAATTCTGCTGGTCAATAAAACTAACCGAACCTATCATGTGTCGGTTTCAGGCACACAGAATGGTAGGGCAGAATTCGTTGATCAAACCACATCCTTTGAGCCTACGTCTATAATTGATCTCAAGCATGGATCTCTATTGCTGCGGGGCTTCGGAGTGACTGTTGTAACCCTGTCGAGGTGAGTTAACAGGTTTCTCTACTTAAAAGGAGAACTCGAGGCAACTTTTAAAGAAGATAACTCCTGCGGCGGATAAGCGCCTTTTTGTATATGAAACCGGTCACTATGTTTCAAAAGGTAACTTAATCCGGGAAACACTGGCATGGCTGGACAAGTAACTCGGACCGGTAAACCCTATTCAGAACCAGGAAAAATAGATTATGGATGAGGGAGCAGCCTCATCCGAACGGAAATGCACCAAAAGATTTTTCGGAAAACAAAATAATTCCAATATATTTAGAGTACGTTAGATCAAAGGACATGAAATTGACCGCCGGTTTAAATGGATTGAGAGTACTGAACGATAATGAATTGGATTCAATCATTGAAACCGCATTCAGGATACTGGAAAAAACCGGTTTTATCATTGAGAACAGCAACATTCTGAAACGATTGGAGGAATTTGGTGCAGAGGAGGATAAATCTGATCATAAGGTTTTTATCACCAAAGCTTTGATTGAAGGATTTTTGAAAAAAACAAAGCATAAAAAATGGGGTGAAACAAATCTAAAATATACTGCGGAAGTTGAAATTTATAACGGCCATTTCCTTGATCCTTTAGATAATGAATATAAATCCTGGACACATGACCTTTTGATATCCTATATTAAAATTGCAAAAAGACTCCCCGGTATTAATGGTGCCTATATGCTCGGTTGCCCCATTGCAGAAGTGCCACAGAGGCTGCAACCATTATATGAAAAGCTTTATTGCTGGAAATATGGAATAAGAGGGGGTGAAGGTATTTGGGAGACTGATCTTTGCGATTCAATTTATAAAATGCATAAAATTTATGCCAATTCAGTTAACAAAGAAATCAAGGATGTCTTTCATGGCGTCGTTTATCTGATTTCTCCCTTGAAACTTGCCAAATATGAGGCAGAGCAGGTCTGGTTTTTTTATGAACGCGGATTACAGGTTTCTATCCGGAGCGGTGGAGGAACCCTTGGAGGAACCTTTCCGGTAACCATAGCGGGCGCTTTAGCTGTCTGCCTTGCTGAAAATTTAATGATTGGAATTATCAACCACGTTCTGTTCCGGACGACAGAAATATCATATATTGGCTCAATTTCATCACTTGATATGAAATCCACGGCTTTTCAATATGGCCGCCCGGAAAAATCCATCTCCATTATTGCAGAGGCACAAATAGCAAAGCGTCTTGGATTTGATTACTATGGGCATTCCGGTTTGTCAGATGCAAAAATCCCGGGATTCGAAGCAGGAGTCCAGAAAATGATGACTGCAATGGTGAATGCTTCTGTTTGCGGGAATGGTAATATTGTTGCCGGCTTGCTGGGTGCTGACGAAATATTCTCTCCCATACAAATGATTCTTGAAAATGAATTATCCGGTGCCTTGAACCATGTCTGTAAAGGATTGGATGTATGCGAAGAATCCCTTGCATTGGATACAATTTACCGGGTCGGGCCTGGTGCAAATTTTCTATCTTCCGAACATACAGCCATTCATTTTGAAAATAGTCTCTGGCAATCAAATGTCTGGTCACACCAGATGTTTAACAATTGGATATTAAACGGATCCAGGAATGATACGGATTTTGCGAAAGAAATATATCTGGATATTCTTAACGATCCTGAAGCACCTGAAATCCATTTAAATAAGGAAACAGAAAACAAATTACTTGATGAAATTAACAGGATGACATAACATGGGCAATCCCATAATTTCATGGTTGTGTATCCAATGAGCTGAAATATGGAATATTCTTCACCCCGTAACTGCCTGAAAAGAGCAATAAATCTGGAAGAGACAGACCGGATCCCGTGCTGCTTTATGAGCTTTTCAGTCATGCGGAAAAGGTTTAATGAGAACAGGTATGAATCCTCTCTTGAAGAATTAAAAATGGGCCTGGATCCCATGCTGTTCATCCCGAAAGCATCACGGAATGAACGGCCGCAGCATCCTGATTTGCGCGGACTGCCAATACACATTCACCCGGATGTGAAAACCAGGCACTGGTTTTCTAAACAGGATGGCCTATCAGTTCTGAATAAGGAGTATTCAACACCGGATGGTTCTCTGACCACCGCTGTTAAATTGTCCGCAGACTGGCCTCATGGAAACCAAATCCCCTTTATAGATGATTACCAGGTTCCCAGGACATTGAAGCCCCTTGTTACAGACAGAAATGACCTTGAAATCATTAGAAAGTATTTTCTCATGCCCCCTGACACCACGGAAATTCGCAACTTTAAAAAGGAATACAGGGAGGCAAAAAGATTTGTCGAGGAGCATGATTTACTGCTGACGGGTGGCTGGGGTGTGGGTCTTGACATGGCATTCTGGCTCTGCGGAATGCAGGACCTGCTGTTTAAGATGATGGAAGATCCCGGCCTGGTGAAGGAAATGCTGAAAATCATTCACGAATGGAATAAAAAGCGAATGATCACCATTCTGTCAGAAGGTGTGGATCTGTATATGAGGCGTTCTTTTTATGAAGGATGCGATTTTGTAACCCCGGAATTTTTTAAGGATGCCATTCTGCCCCTGCTGAAATCTGAAACTGAGGTAGCCCACAAATACAGGGCAAAACTCGGGTATATTTGCACCAGCGGACAAATACCGATGCTTGATTTTTACCTTGAATCGGGCATTGATGTCCTCATCGGTGTTGACCCGGTTCAGGGAACGCATACTGAAATGGATACACTGAAAAGAAAGATCGGTCATAAAATCTGTCTCTGGGGAGGAGTTTCAGGTGCCATTACAATTGAAAGAGGCAATGAAACAGATGTGCGGGAGGCGGTTCAGAGAGCAGTCAGATCGCTCGGACCGAACGGCTTTGTTCTATCACCTGTTGACAATATTACGATTGATGATCCGCTTACCTGGAAGAACATCGGGGTCTTCATAGACGAATGGCAGAAACGCGCGGTTACAGGAAGATAATTTCATCCAATGAAAATAAAAATTGCACCCTGGTTAATGTTTTCGGTTCTTGCCATGTTTATGAACGGGATATGGGGTGCCCTGGTTGAAATACCCGAAAAGCGGTTTTCTCCCCCGATTCCTGCAACAATCGGATATATCGCCTGGTCCCTTACATTTATTCCCTGTTCCCTCTATATTCTGTACCGGATAAAATGGAAACTGGAATATCGCATTAAATCAATTATGAATGGCCTTATCATCGGAATTGCGGGCGCACTAGGTTCGGTAGCCCTGTTCGGAGCTCTAAGACTGGGGCCCGCCTATATTATCTTTCCGGTAATTTCTGTTTATCCAGTCGTAACAATTCTTTTATCGGTTATTTTCCTTAAGGAAAGAACACATATTATTGCCGTATTGGGGATTCTTCTTGCCATTGCAGCTATTTTTCTTTTGTCCCTGCAATCTCCGGGTGAAGGCAGCATTACCGGAATTCTCTGGCTTATCCTGTCACTCGTTGCATTTATCCTGTTTGGTTTCCAGGGATTTTATGCCAAAGTGTCGATGAAATCAATGCTTCCCGAAAGCATTTTTGTTTATATGACAATAAGCAATCTGTTGTTAATCCCTTTTGCTTATTATATGACTGATTTTTCGCAGCCCATTAACCAGGGTACCGGACTCTACCTTATTTTCCTGATCCACCTGTTAAATTCGGTCGGAGCCCTGTTATCGATATATTCCATCGGCTGCGGAAAGGTCATTATTGTATGCCCCCTTGCCAGCATGGCACCGATGATAACAACGGTACTCTCATTAATAATTTATGCCCGGATACCTTATTATCTGAACAGCATAGGGATTGTGCTGTCAATGGTTTCCATTTATATGGTCACTTATGGTGAATTATTGAATGAAAAGTCAATTGAATTCAAGACAAATAAAATTTGAAAAATAATATATGAAGTTTGGTCCTTTGAATTGACAAAAAATACAAGTAACCAATGAAAAAGATTGTTCTCTTGGGTGTGGGTAGCACCTATTTTACAAAAGGCATAGTGGAAAGCCTTATCCGTGACGGGGGAGAATTTGACCTCAGGCTTATAGATATAGATCCTCATTGCCTGGATATTGCCGTCGGGTTAGCTGGCAAGCTTGTCATGGAATCCAATGCCCCGATAAAAATAAGCGGATCTGAAGACCGTGAGGAGTTTTTGCCCGGAGCAGATATTGTAACCTCAACAATAGGCGTGGGAGGACGCCGTGCATGGGAAAAGGATGTCACCATATTCAGGCAGTTCAATATTAACCAGACCACGGGCGATACTTATGGGGCGGGAGGCGTATCCCGTGCTTTACGACAGGTTCCTGTAATGGTCAGCGTGGCGAAGGATATGGAAAGGCTTTGTCCCGAAGCCCTTTTTATTAATTTTTCCAACCCGCTCACGGTCAATTGCCGGGCAATATCAAAAACCACAAAAATCCGCACAATAGGGCTATGCACCGGGGTAAAATGGTGGCACCACCACCTTGCAGGTTTAATCGGGGTTTCCCCGGAAGAGATCTGGTGTGAAGCCATTGGCGTGAACCACTTTACATGGATAACAAAATTCGACCGCCAGGGTGAGGATGCATTGGCCCTGCTTCAAAAGAAAATGATCCTTAACAGGAAGGAAGTAGAAAAGAACCCCTTAACCTGGGATCTGTTTGAAACATTTGGTTATTTCCCGGTTGTCGGTGACGGACATATCTCGGAGTTCATCCCGGGTTGGCTGGGCAAGGATGCATATTACGGACATACATTGGGCGTTGACGCACACCACAATTTCGAAGAATACGCTGCAACATTTGATGTGGTATTCCGTGAAATGGCCGAAGAAGCCTACGGGAAAAGACCCCTCACAAGAGGAGGGTATTCTTATGATGGACAGTTCAAGGAAGAGGTAATGTTCGAGAAAATCCTTGCTGCCCTTACAGGTAAAACGGAATTCTATAACTCGGTAAACATGCCCAATGAAGGACAGGCAACCAATTTGCCTTTGGGTGCGGTACTGGAATCGACTGCCCTGTTTAACGGCTCAGGCATCCATCCTATCTGTTTCGGGCAATTGCCGGCAGGTATAACGGCAATTCTACAACGGATCATTGGTGTTCAGGAATTAACCGTTGATGCAGCTTTAACCGGAAACCGGCAGCTGATCCTCCAGGCATTGATTGCCGGCCTGACGGTTAAAACAAAACCAGAAGCTGAGAAGATGCTCGAGGCAATTCTGGATACCCACAGGGAATTTCTGCCGGCATTTTATAAGTGAAAATGACCTGGAATATACCGGATAATGAAAGGAAATACCTGCGTACTCTGGCAAAAAAACAGGCCGGATATGCCGCGATGCCTGTAATGGAGACAAGGAAACAAATTTGGTATGATCTTAACGATGCCCGGCCCGATTATATTCCTCCCGTTGTGGTTGAAACCTGGACTTTCGATCGTGACTTCCTGCCCGATAGGGTCTTTTGCTGTAAAACCCTGATTGGCCGGTCTGTTGAATCCCAACTGTTAAGGAATATCCGGAATTACGAATTTATCGATGATGATAAAGTAATGCCTGATTTCTTCGAGATAAACTGGTTTCTGGATATTGATGAGTTCGGTTTCAAAGTGGCGCGCGAAACACGAAAGGATTCCGGCGGATTTGATTTGGGATACCGGTATTTGCACCCCGTCAGGGATCTTGCAAAAGATTTTAATATGTTAAAACCTGCCGTCTGCAAAGTCGATAAAGAGAAAACAATAGCATGGAAGGAATACCTGGAAAACATTTTCGGAGACTTACTGCCCGTGGTGATCCGGACGAATAACCTGGAATGCACATCTCTGACCAACAGGGCCATCGAATTAATGGGAATGGAAGCCTTTTATACAGCCATGCTCGTGGATTCCGGGAATGTGCACAAGCTAATGGCCTATCTAAGGGACAATGCTCTTTTCATTATGCGCTGGGCTGAATCTGAAGGATTAATCGTTGTGAACAATGGAAACCAGGACAGTTTTGGTACCAGTTACAATTTCACAAGCCATTTGCCGTCGTCTGGATATTCTGGTGGTCCGGCACGACTTTGTGATTTCTGGGGGAATGCAAACAGCGAGGAAACAATTGGTGTTTCACCTGATATATACAGGGAGTTCTGTCTTCCATACTATGCTGCTGTGTGTGAACCAATGGGACTGTTATATTATGGCTGCTGCGAACCTGTTCATCCTGTTTGGGAACATATCAGTCAATTGCCGCATCTTAAGAAAGTTTCCATTTCAAGGTGGTGTGACCAGGATTTTATGGGTGATGCATTACGGAAAACAAATATTGTGTTCTCCAGGAAACCGGATCCAAAATTTCTCGGGGTGGATGTCTCGCTGGATGAAGAATCATGGCGTGCACATATCCGTCAAACAATCAGGGCAACCCATGGTGTATTTGCAGAGTTTATTATCCGGGATGTTTATACGGTACACGGCAATCTGAATAAGGTTAGGCGATGTATAGAACTTGCGAGACAGGAAATTGGCAAAAGGTAAACGCGCCGGATACATCTGATAATTGTATTTGGTTTATGGGCGCTGAAGTTTGTTTAATAAATGACCGAATCCATAAATCAGGAAATTTACTTCAGAATTTGCCAAAAGTCAAGTTTTTTATCCTTAGTCAGCTAATTTAAAGCGACATGAATATCTCATGTGTTACCCGGTATATTTATTCGATAATAAGATTTGTATAACATATACAATGAAACTATCAACTTGTTTCGGCTTCAAAATGTCTAAATCCTCTTGACAAAGGCATTCTAATATTGTAACTTTCTGACTGGCTTTTCTTCCTGCTTTGAAATAACGAACCAAAAACCATACCCAATGCTTCAGTTTTTTTCTGCAAGTACGACTATTGTTGATTCCAGGCGCGCAATGGCTGAATGCCTTGAAGTCGCCCTGGAGGGTGAAAAAACCCTCGATTGTGATCTCCTGATAATTTATACATCAATGGGACATAACTTCAGGGAACTGTTAAGTGAAGCACACAGATTGTCTCCCGGTGCTCAGGTTGCTGGCTGCACTTGTGCGGGGATTATTGGAAAGGATGGTCCCAACGAATCCTTGAAAGCTCTCGCTATAATGGCCATAAAAGGACCGAAAAATGAATTTGCTGTCACCGGCATGAATTCAGCGAGAAATAATGAGCCTTATGAATTGGGACGCCTCATGGCCAAAAATCTTTTAAGCAAATGTTCCGGGATCAACATGATTCTTTTGCATCCATCTATTGTAGTTTATTCCTCTAACAAAATAATAGACGGCATTGAATCCGTTTTTGGTCCTGATATTCCAATCATTGGTGGCCCCTCCATCGATAATGTGAAGTTGATAAGCAGTTTCCAGTTCCTTGGAGAACATATATATGAACAGGGAGCTATCATGATAGGATTTGCAGATCCCGGATTGGAAGTTATTTGTCAGGCTAATCACGGATTTGAAGCGGTTGGTGATCCCTTTGAAATCACCCGTTCTGATAAAGAGTTCATTTATGAACTGGATGGTAAGCCAGCCTGGAAAAGATGGACTGAGAAATTGGGTTTGACTGAGGCATCTTCGCTTACCGATATTCTGGCTTTTGCCCCTTTAGGCAGGGAGCTTCCCAAAGAATTACATGAAGAATATGGTAGCGCATATATCATGTTTGGGACCATGCCAGTACCTGACAAAAGCTTAAGATGTTTGGTGGAGATGCCTGAAAATAACCGGCTTTGGCTGATGCGACGAAATGAAAGCCGGATACACGATGGCGTCGAACGGTTAATGGTTCAGATCCTTGACCGGTGTCAGGGCCGAAAACCAGTGGCGGTATTCCATGCCGATTGTGCAGCAAGAGGAAAACTGCTCTTTAATCGGATAATAAAAGAAGAGATTATAGGTCAATTGCAACATCCACTTTGCAAAGAGGAAAAAATTCCCTGGCTGGGAATATATGGAGGTTCTGAATACACCCCCCTGGCAGGCAGGAATACCATACATGCCTATACCACTTCGTTATACGTTATTGTCGAACGAAAGTCAGCTGTTAATGAAGATAAATCATTGCTGCATCCTGAAATTGCACAAAAATCAGCACTCTTTGAAAATTCGGCAATACGAAATATCAAGCTCAAAAATCGTTTTATCTGGTCTTCTACCTGGCAGGGGAAAGCGAATTTCGATGGATCAAGCTCCCCCGCTCTTATTAGCTCAATGTTGCCTGCTGCCAGGGGTGAAACCGGTTTGATAATAAGTGAAATGGCATATGTTTCCAGAAACGGGATCTGCGCCAATGGTCAGCTGGGTGTTTATGGTGAAAATCTGGTCCCAGGGCTAAAAAGGATGACTGACTTTGTACACAGGGCTGGATCACCGTTGGTTCTTCAACTGGTTCACGGAGGACTATTTTCATTGCCCCTTTTATCGGGGAGCACACCACTTGGCCCCTCACCCATGGAAACACCCGATAATATGATCGGTAAAGAAATGTCTGAAGCAGATATTGAAGAAGTCATAAATGCTTTTCATAATGCTGCTCTCCTGGCCAAGGAGTCACGATTTGACGGAGTGCAGATCCACTCGGCACATGGTTTTTTAATAAGCCAATTCCTTTCACCCTTCTTCAATAAAAGATCAGATGAATATGGAGGCAGCCTGAAGAACCGTTCAAGGATTCTGCTTCAAATTGTCCGCAACGTCAGGGAAGCTGCAGGAGAAGACTTTGCTCTCCTGGTCAAGATTAATTCAGATGATTTCCTGCCGGGCGGTTTTTCGATTGATGAAATGATAGAGGTATCTATAATGCTTGAAAAATACGGAGTTGATGCAATTGAGATCAGTGGAGGTACAATTGGGGCAATGATGACAGGAAACCCCGATCGTTCCTTTTCTCCGGTATCAAGGAAAGATGTCTACTATATTGAGGCTGCCAGACGATTAAAAAGCAAAATCGGCATCCCTGTTATCCTTGTAGGTGGGATCAGAAGTTTTGAAACCGCTGATGAAATCGTTAGATCAGGTATAGCTGATTACATATCCCTGAGCAGGCCGCTGATCCGTGAACCGGAATTAATAAAACGCTGGAAAGCGGGTGACCTGAGAAAGTCAGCCTGTTTGTCGGATAATTTATGTTTCCAGCCAGGGATTGAAGGTAAAGGGGTGCATTGCATACATGCAAAGAATGGGCGATAATAAAACTTCAAAATATGTTACAATTTTTTTCCGCAAGCACAAACATTGTGAACTCCAAAAGAGCCATCACCGAATGTCTTAAAAATGCTCTTCGGGGTGAACCCGATCTCCATTGTGATCTCATCATAATCTATTCTGCGATCGGACACAATTTCAAGGACCTTCTTTCCGAAGCCGGAAAGCTTTCGCCTAATGCCCGTTTAGCTGGTTGTACCGGAGCCGGGGTCATTGGTAAAAGCGGTCCCGATGAATCCATAAAGGCACTGGGTATTATGGTTATAAAGGGACCTCCGGAGGAATTTGCACTTGTCCATAAAGAAACAAAAATGGGAATTGATCCATACGTGACAAGCGTAGAAATGGCTAATGATCTGAAAAAAATAAACCCTGACGTAAACATAATCCTGTTTCTTCCATCATTTTTCGAGTGGATGCCGGTAAATGAAGCATTGGATGGCATCAAGTCGGTTTTTGGAAAAACCATACCCATTATGGGAGGATTTTCAAGTGATAACAGCAAAGGAATAAATTGCTTTCATTTTTTTGATGACAAGGTTGTAGAGAGAGGTGCAGTAATGATTGGTTTTGCTGATCAAACCATAAAAATCATAAACAAGGTTACCCATGGATTTAATGTAATTGAAGATTTATCCCTGACAGTTACAAAAGCCATGCGAGGACGTATATATGAATTTAATGGTCATCCCGCCTGGGATGTATTGGAGGAGACTCTGGGGTTGCCAGAAACTGCTTCATGGCTCGATTTGACTATTATTTCAGGCTTCGCCGTGAAATTGCCTGAAGAACTGCAGGAAGAATATGGCAGCAAATACATTCTTTACATATGCGCCGGTAAAAATGCTGATCATAGTATTGAATTACCTGTTACCTGTCACAAGGGTATGAAGGTGATGCTGACAAAGCGCGATGAACGCATGATGTTCGATGGGGTAGATAGGATGGCAAGGTCTATTATGGATACACTTGGTGAAAAAAGACCATTGGCAGTTTTTCAAATGGATTGTGGCATGAGGGGGAAATTAACTCTTAATAAGATAGATAAAGATGAAATAGTAAACCGTTTGCAGTCTCCCATTTGCAGAAATGAAGACATTCCCTGGCTGGGATTCTACTGTGGTGGAGAATTTGGCATGCTGGGCAGGCAAAGCCTATTCCATAATTTCTCATCATCAATATTTGTCTTTTACAGGTGAAGTCAAAGTAGAAGGTAATTAAACATGGAAACCAAGCCATCCTATGATGAACTGAAAACCAGGTGCGATGGTTTCCAGGCACAGGTCATTCGTTTCCTGAAAGTTGAGCAGGATCTTGTTGATGCCAGAGGCAAACTCGACCGTGATCTTTCCCGGTTCAGATCGATACAGGCATACAGCCAGAAAGTTATCAGCGCAGAGAGCATTGAGGAATTTGCCAATATTACAATTGAATCGGTCGTCGAGACATTCGAAGTGGAATGCAGTGCTTTTTTACTTTATGATAAGGCTAAAAACATCCTTACAGTCCAGTCTTATTTCGGATTTGATGACGAAACCTATCCCGGTTGCCAACTTGATGGTGAATGGATATCTGCAAAAGGTTTTCTTAAAAAAGGGAAAGTCATTATTGAACAGGTCGAACCGGACTCAAATCCTTTCGGTAAAACAGGGTTGTATAAGATTATACTTTCACCCTATTATGACGAGGACGGAAATTTTCATGGTATACTCATAGGTGGAGTATCCCTTTTAAAAAGAGCCTATTATGATGAAATCACAGAACAGCTGATCCCTTCTTTTATGGTATTTACCCAACAGATGAGCGCAATGCTTCAGAACTTCGAAGCCAAAAGATTTCTTGACATGAAAGTCCAGGAAAGAACCGCCCAGGTAATGCAGCAGAAGAAGGAGATTGAGAAGATCAACGAGGTACTGACAAGCCAGAAGGAGGAACTTCAGAAAACACTTGAAGACCTGAAGCAGGCTGAAATACAGCTTGTCCAGTCGGAAAAAATGGCATCACTCGGTCAGTTGGTCGCAGGAATAGCGCATGAAATTAATAACCCTGTAAACTTCATCAGTGCAGGTGTTGATTCATTAACGACCAACCTCGAGGAGATAAAGCAGGTACTTGACATTTATCATAAAGTGACTACCAAAAATGTCGGGGAAAAGCTAAAGGAGGTCTGGGAACTAAAAGAAAGGATCGGATACAGAGAGACCTTGACAGAGATTAACAAACTGATTGAAAGTATTAAAAACGGAACAAAAAGAACTACTGAAATTGTAAAGGGATTAAGGACATTCTCCCGCCTTGATGAGGATATTCTTAAAACAGCTGACATTCACGAAGGAATTGATTCAACCCTCATCCTGCTTCATAACAAGTATAAGAACCGCATAGAAGTTGTAAAGAATTACTGTGATTTACCTCAGGTTGAATGCTACCCCGGACAGTTGAATCAGGTATTTATGAATATCCTGTCAAATGCTGTCGATGCTATCGATGATAAAGGTACCATAACAATCGGTACCTCTGTCAGGGGAGATCATGTTCAAATCAGTATCATAGACAGTGGTCAGGGGATTCCGCAAGAATTAAGGAAAAAGATCTTTGATCCGTTCTTTACGACCAAGGGAGTGGGCAAAGGGACCGGACTAGGTCTTTCAATCAGCCAGAGCATTATTGAGAAGCACCATGGAAGGATTGAAATTAAAAGTAAACCCGGTGAAGGCGCTGAATTTATAATTATGCTGCCTGTCAGGCAGGGTATAAATGCATAGGGAATTTAATTTCTATCATCATGAATACTGTCAAAACACAATCGCCGATCCTCTATGTTGATGATGAGGAGGACAACCTGATCGTTTTCAATTCAACTTTCAGGCGCGACTATGAGATCCACCTCGCGAAATCAGGCAGGGAAGGGCTGGATATCATGAAAAAGCATGAGATACAACTCATTATTACCGATCAGCGAATGCCTGAAATGACCGGCATCCAGTTTCTTGAAAAAATCATACCCGAATATCCCGATTGTATCAGGATGATCCTGACGGGTTTCAGCGATATCGAAGCGATCATCCAGGCTATTAATACCGGTCGGGTTTACCGGTATATTACAAAACCCTGGAAAAGGGAAGAATTGAAGATCAATATTGACAAAGCACTGGAAACCTACCATCTCAGGGAACAAAACAGGGACTTGCTTGAAGATCTGCAGGAAGCAAATAAAACGTTGGAACAAAAAGTTATTGAACGGACCAAAAAGATCACCCGTCAAAATAAGGAAATCAACGATAGCATTCAATATGCAGGCCGGATACAAAATGCACTCTTGCCGCCAAAAGAAGAAATTAATAAATTGTTGCCATCCTCCTTCATTCTGAACAAGCCCAAAGATATTGTGAGCGGTGATTATATATGGCTAACGCGGAAGTACAATAAAGTTGTTCTTGCTGTGGCCGATTGCACAGGACATGGCGTTCCTGGGGCATTCATGAGTGTGTTGGGTATCGCCTTCTTGAATGAGATATTAAGTAAAGCAGGAAACCTCAGCGCCAGTGAAATTTTGAATCAGCTCCGTGAAAAGATAATAAAATCACTTCACCAGACCGGTAACAAGACCGAAACGAGGGATGGCATGGAAATGGCTTTGTGTATTTTTGATTTTCAATCGGATAAATTACAGTTTTCCGGGGCATTCCGGCCTCTTTATCTCATAAGGAACGATGATCTTCAGGAAATAACAGGTGATACCATGCCAATCGGGATTTATGATGTTGAGGAAAATTCCTTTACCAACAAAGATCTGTTATTAAAAAAAGGGGATATAGTATATTTATTCACAGACGGATATGTGGATCAGCTGGGAGGAGAAAACAGGAAAACCTTCCGAACACAGAATTTTAGGAAACTGTTAATGGATATTCATCGGTTTTCAATGCACAGGCAAAAGCTGATGCTCGAAGAAACTCTTGAAGAATGGAGGGGGGATGTTGAACAGGTAGATGATATATTAATTGTAGGCATAAAAATAGAAGAATGATGAACAGGACTATTCAGTCGTCATTCTTCATGAAACATCCGTTAAATTATCTGAAAGCTTTTTGAACATATTCAAAAGGAAATTTCGAAATTCTGGACAACTCTTTTCCTGCCTCCAGCATATCCATATCATCTTCTTCATAATTCCACCGGATGGAAACATTAATTCCTTTTGAAGATGCAACAGCTATTTGCTTGCAAAAATCAAGAATGTATTTTCCGGAAGAAGAATTGAAATAATCAAAATTTAAATCAAAGACGATTGGATCCTGGCTCAAATCAGAATGAGCATAATGTCCGAAGAATTCACCTGACCAGGATAAAATGGGTTCATAAAATTTCGGGACGTCTGGTGGTCTTGATTCACCTGATATTTCAAAATGGTTTTCTTCCGGATCAAAAATGACTTTTGGTGACCAGGAAGTCTCATCTATTATCAATTTCCTCCCGATGTATTTATTAACTGAAATCCGGAGGTCAAAAAGAGAGAAATTATTGCCAGATCCGGTGAAATTATAATCCAGGCAATTCCCTGATTTAAGAGCCATTAGTATAAATCCAAGCCCGGCACTGTTTTCATCCTTTCCCCATTCCTGATTTATTTTTTCATCATATGATGCTTTCAGGGTTTCCTCATCCATCTTATTTATTTGTTTAAGCATTTTATCTAAACGGATTATCTTATCGTGATCCACTGGATTTCCGGTTCTTATGATGATTTTATCATCCTGCCAGGCAATAGAAAGGTATGGTTGTGTTATAGGAGTGTCTGCGATTTCCTTAAACGAATACTTTGAAATATTATCAAGGCACTCAGAAACAATGGCATATACTTTTTTACCTGTAGTTTTATTTAGGTTTTCAAATTCCTTTGTCCTTTTTAGTTTTTTTAATAATGAGCCAGTTGTAATATGATCCACAGAACCACTATAATCAAAGAAAACTCCTGATGCAGTTATTGTATCAGATATTGCTTCTTCTTTTAAAGTAATATTTTCTTCTAACATTAATGAATTTGCTCTTTTCAAACCGCGTAAAATTTCTTCAATAGCGTTGGCCACCTTATTGATCTGATCGCGGTAATAGGATTTATTCAGATTGTCCTGCGGGTGGTCTTCGTGAGACTGCAAGGGACGATTTACCCCGGGAGACCTGTATATAAAATCGATACATCGGAGTACTCCTCCCAGAATGAGTTCACATATTCTGATATCATCAATTTCCAGATCATGTATCCGAACAGGTAGTATCCTGCTTGCCACATTTCCATTGGGCAATTTTATTTTCAATCCGAACCGGTCCTGGGAGGCTTGTTCCGCAAACACCTTAAACTCATATTTCCAGGCAAAGGATCCCGGATCACAGTAAACACGTGAAATTACCGGGATAAAAATGAGACATTTCAGTTTTTGCTTAAGGGAGTCATCCACGTCATGGGTCTCCAGTATCCCGTTGTGTGGATTGAGGTCAAAATATAAGCTGATCTCTTCCTTAAAAGTTGATTCCAGTTCCCGCTTGAGGTGGTCAACAAACTCCGTCACCCAACCATCATTTTTATTATCTTTTTGCCGGTAGCTGATAAAGATGTCGTATTCGTAACCGGGAATGAGACTGGGCATCTCAGATTTTCATTAAAAATAACAAAAAAGTTAGGACATATAATACTTAAAGTCAAGCAAATCATTGAATATTTCGATTTAAGAGCCGGAAATTACATGCCTGCCGACCGTACGGCGGGGTACCCCAAAGGGGTGGCGGGAGTTATATCTAGCCGGGGGATATATAAAAACTGAAAATTTATTCAGGCAAAGCCTGTTTCTCATTCAACTACTTGCCAAACCAGAGCTTTTTATAACGGTAAGTCCTACTTTTTACTATTTTGTGGATTGAAGAAGATTCAACAGTACAGATCTTTAGTATGTATAGCCCCGGAAATTCATTTATCATGGGCCGGGAATCCTGAACTTCATTCATATATAAATACTCCTTCTTTCCCGTCTGCCGTGGCAAATGCCCGGAACATTCCTTCGGTATTAAAAGTCATCGTGATGTTACCCATACGGTCTACCCCGATCATGCCACCTTCGCCTCCTGCCTTTACGAGTTTTTCTTCTATAACCAGTGACGCAGCTTGTTGCAAGCTCAGGCCCTTGTATTCCATCAGGGCTGAAATATCATGCGCAACCGTATAGCGGATAAAATATTCCCCATGTCCGGTACACGAAATGGCACATGTTGCGTTGTTGGCATAGGTACCGGCTCCGATCACGGGACCGTCCCCGATGCGGTTATATCTTTTACCGGCCATTCCTCCGGTGGAAGTTCCTGCAGCCAGGTTGCCCTTTCTGTCGAGTGCCACGCATCCCACCGTGCCATGTTTTTCCATTTTCAGTATATTCTGCAGGTCGTTCCATTTCTGTTCGGTGCGGAAATAAGATGGGGGCACGATTTCCAGACCCTGTTCCCGCGCGAATTGCGAAGCACCGGCCCCGGAAAGCATCACGTGCACGGATTTTGTCATAACGGCCCGGGCAGCCCGAATGGGATTTTTGATATCCGTAACTGCAGCCACGGCTCCGGCTCCCAGGTTGGAACCATCCATAATGGAAGCATCCAGTTCATTCTTCCCATCATGAGTGAAGGCAGCGCCTTTCCCGGCGTTGAACAGCGGATTATCTTCCAGCATGGTGATAACTGTTTCTACCACGTCCAATGCAGGGCCGCCCTGTTGCAGGATCTTTTTTCCTGCTTCCATCGCCTGCCTTAGCGATGCACGATACTGTGAATCCAACCCGGCATTCATCACTTCCTTGCTTAGGGCTCCCGCCCCGCCATGCACCACGATGGCCCAATCCTGCCTTTGTTTAAGCGTATCCGAAGTTCCGGCTATGGGTGTGGTGACGGCTTGTTTGCAGGATGCAAAGGCCAGCAGAAAGGCCAGGCTGATAATTAGCGAAAATGTTGGTTTCATGGAAGTAAGAATTTACTATGGTACCTTAAAAGTAGTGCTAATAAGTTGAAAAGTGGAGAAGAAAGTTATGCTGTTATGCAGTTGGAGAAACTGAATACTCCAAGACTGCATGACTGCATGACCGCAAGACTGTAAGACTTTTTTTGAAATCATCAAATCATCAAATCACTCCATCAATAAATTACTTAGAATACCGAAATTTACAGAAAAAAAGTTATGGCAAGGATTTTTATCACCGGATCGGCCGATGGTCTGGGTTTACTGGCGGCCAAAAAACTTGTGGGAGAAGGACACAAAGTGGTGGTGCATGGCAGGAATGACATGCGAGCCAATGATGCCCTGAAATCAGTTCCCGGGGCAGAGACCACAGTCTCAGGAGAACTTTCCCTGATGAGTGAAACAATAAAACTTGCTGAGAAGGTAAATAAGCTCGGGGGATTCGATGCCGTTATACACAATGCAGGCATCGGCTCCAGTGAACGAAACCGGATCGAAACTGCAGAAGGACTGTCCCAGCTGTTTGCTGTAAACACCCTTGCCCCATATATACTTACCTGTCTGCTTCTGCGGCCCAAACGTCTGATTTATTTGAGTTCGGGATTGCATCGAAGCGGCGACGCAAGCCTGAATGACCTCAATTGGGAAAAACGGACGTGGAACGGGTATAGAGCATACAGCGATACAAAACTGCATGATGTGTTACTGGCCTTTGCTGTTGCACGGAAATGGAAGGATGTACTTTCAAATGCCATGGAACCCGGCTGGGTACCGACCAAAATGGGCGGGCCGGGAGCACCCGACAGTCTGGAAGAAGGTGTCGCAACCCAGGTATGGCTGGCTGTAAGCGTGGAAAAATCAGCGCTTGTTTCCGGGCAATATTTCTATCATAAAAGAATATACAAAACACATCCCGAAGCTGCCAGTACACAAATACAGGATACACTGCTTCTGGAATGCGAAAAATTATCAGGGATCAGGTTTCCTGGTGTTTAACATAATTATTTTCTGGCTAGATTCGCGATTAATAAACCGCCCTTTGTTCATGTTAATACAAAATAAGACTAAACAAAAGTCCGGACTTTGTGGTTATATTTTTTGAGGGAAACTGAACTAAAATAATCTCAATATAACCATGAATTATTTAAATCCAATCCTGATTCTGGTAGTGCTCGGAACATCCTGCATACCCTTGAAAACATCAGGCCAGGTAGAAGGAATGGAGGCTTCCATGCCCTCCGACGGTTTTGTAATTCTAAGCAATGGAGACACACTGAGCGGCAGGATTACCTGGAGAATGAAATATGTCGAAAATAACCCTGTTGAAATAAAATTTACTCCCGAAAACGGACCGGCAAAAATTTTCAACGCAAGTGAAATAAGGGGTTTCGATGATTATGTAAGCATGCCCTCGTTCAAGAAAGGGATGCCAGTCTTTTTAAACAGGCTAATAGATGGAAGGATAAAAGTGTTTCAGAACAGAAGCAGCGCCATCTATACTACAGATAAAATTGAAACAACCTCTGAATTTGATGGCATTGAATTCCGTTATTCCCGTGATGAAGGTTTGACAGTTGGTCCCACGTACAAAGTATCTTCCCGGATCATTGAAAGCAGAACGCGCTACTCAAGCTATTTTATAACGAAGGATGATGGAGATCTTTTAAAGATAGACAAGGATAATTTTGGTACAGGTTTCTCAACGTTTTTTGGTGACTGTCCTGCAATTCAACTTGAGCTGGACAGAAACCCTGATCTTCGGAAATTTAAGAACTTCATGTTGCTGGCAGAGGTGTACAACCATCTGTGTGCATCTTTGTCAGTTCCATAAATTAATTCAGAATGCAATAAATGGTTTAGCGAAGAAAAGGATACCAGTACCACACCCAGGTCAATTCTTATCAAAACGATCACTTTTTCACATTTTATAAGTTTTTGCTCCAAAAATTGAATCCCTGCTCCACAAATTAAATTTTCAGCTCCCCGATTGCTATGCAATGCCTTTCATTCCGGGCGAACTTTGGACTGTGAATCGATTCATCCTATTTCAGGAAAAATGACAGCAACTCACTATTCAAAAAAAACAATTTAAAGAATGGAGGATTTAATCATGAAAAAGCTTATTTCCCTTTTTCCGTTATTCCTGTTCTGCATGTTCATCAATGCAAAGGAACTGAATACATCCTGGGTTGAAACCGATGAGGGCAAGATGGATTGTAAGAAAATCCGGGTAGGGTCCGCCAATGCCAAAGTAACACTGGAGAACGGCGAAAAAAGAATTATCCCGATCGTCCAGATCAAATCTTACACAATGAATGGCAAGGTTTTTACCCGACTGCCACTTTATGAAAGCGGAAAACCAACAGGGCAGTTGGTATTTATGGAACTTGTTAAAAACTGCTATGATTTTGACCTGTACAGGTATGAATACATCAATACAAATCTGAATGGCAAGGTCATTTCCTATTTTCTTTATAATGGGGACAAACTGCATCTTGCCCTGGACGAAAAATCGTTTTCGAATATTTCCCGGCATTTTGGGATCGCCAATACTTCAAAGTGAATTTTTAAGAAGGTATAATGGAATCCTGCTTTCGGGCGGGATTTTTTTTTGACATGAATTTACGTTACGTGAACTTATCTGTACTAAAAAGGTTTATTTTGGAAAATTTCCTCATTTTCAATATATTTGGCTACCTGAAATATACTGCCATGAATTCGACTCTTTCCATGGACCAGGTATTTCTCACCAAGATCACTGAAATAATTGAAGCCAACCTCGGGAATGAAAAATTCGGAGCAGGTGAGCTGTCCAGGGAATTGGGCATGAGCCGCTCCAATATCAACCGCAAGTTAAGATCCCTTCACAAAAATTCAATCAGTCAGCTTATCCAGGAAATAAGACTCGGGAAGGCCATGGAAATGCTTCAGCAGAAAGTGGCCACTGCCTCTGAAATTGCTTTTAGGGTGGGATTCAGCAGTCCCACGTATTTTAACAAATGTTTTCACGAATATTATGGTTTCCCACCGGGTGAGGTTAAAAAACTGGAGGACAACCGGCATGAAAAATCAAAGCAAGTGATCACACCGGAACTCA
>Ga0209593_10000318_pt1 | contig 24494 bp, 20 predicted proteins | sample PPLLaktember2015_3_FD_187260 | JGI IMG/M metagenome (GOLD analysis project Ga0209593, IMG submission 187260) | Freshwater sediment microbial communities from Prairie Pothole Lake near Jamestown, North Dakota, USA - PPLs Lake P7 Core (6) Depth... | ecosystem: Environmental > Aquatic > Freshwater...
GGCCGGGAATCTGGTCACGCAGCGAGGTCACCAGGTCGGCAAAGCGCCGGTTATCCAAATTGGGGATCGGCAACGGCATTGAGGTCTCCCTCTTCGATTCCGCTATCGAGCATCCCGCTGATGCCCGTCTTATCCAGGCGATTTCATGACGATTTCATGGCTGCCCGACGAAGGCAGCTCGTTATCCCCGACGACGACCTCCGACAGCGTCGGATCGCCATTCAGTTCCACGCTCAGAACCACATCCACCCCCTCGGTGTCTTCGATGAGTTGGTGAATCTCCGATATGTAGACGTTCCTGCCGAAATCCCAACCACGCGCTTCCGGCCCCCCGCGAACGGGATGCAGAAACTCCTCGAGCCGGCCCCGGATCCGGCTCTCCACCAGTGGGGCTTCCTCGAGCGAAAGCGGGGCCGCCTCGGCCTCGACGTCAACCGTCACGTATTGGGGCGGAATGATGTAAATAGTCGGCTGGATAATGGGAAGCGCCCGCTTTCGGAGATAATCCCGCACCGTCCGGACCAGTTGCTGCGAGGGGCGCGGCTGAGCTTCGTCGGTATCGGGCACCAGCAACACCGTGACGGCCCCCGGCTCAAACTCCAGTTTGTCGTTGAGGGTCGGAAGACACCGGGCCTCGTGAACCTCGGTCGAGGCTTGTTTGGCCAGCCAGACATAGTCTTCAATCGTTACCGCGCGGTCCCGGTTCTTGATGGTTTGCGGCCCCCGCTCCAGCACATCTGCGGTGCTTTCAGGATCGGACCCTCCCGCAGCCGCCGCGACGTTGGTTACCTTGTCCACGAAAGGCAGGAACGATCGTAGTTCTTTCACGCTGCCGGCCTTGACCTCGCGGTTTGCCACGGCGCCTCCGCCGCTTCGGTAAAAGAACGCCTGAATGTTGTCTCTGCCTACCGGCGGGAGCATTCCCTTGCGGCCGTCCCCAAAGATCAAAGTTCCATTGACCCGGTCTGTCACGTAATGCCGGCTTCGCGAGCCCGATGCGTAGAATTTGCTCACCGGCAACCAGCGCACCCATGTCTCGGTGGCCCCGGTCGCGCTGTTCTGACGGGTCTGGACGAGCTCGTCTTTTTCCTTCTTGGTCAAGGTCTGACCCAGCCTGAGCTCCTCGGCGGCTTGCAGCACCGAAATCTCTTCTTCTGACGGCGGCTCGGACTCCCGGACGATGACTTTCTCACCGGGCAGAACCGGTTTTTGAGAGAAGCTCACGGATTGACCGGCCTCTCCGTTTCCGGAACCCAGAACCTCATCGCGGATGGTTGTCTCGTTAGCTGCCATGACAGCGTTGACGAAGACGCCGTTGATCAGCCGGTTGGAGGGGACGATCTGGAAGACAATACGGACCCAATAGAGTCTGCGCTTGAAGTGCTCCGCTTCGGCCTGGTCGTCGGGCCCGAGGAAAGAGACGGTCCCTGAAGCCACGAAATTGGCGGTTTCATCGGCCTGGAGCTCGAGAGAACGCCAACCGCCGGGCGCGGAGTACTCCCATTGCGCCTGGGGTGCAGTTTCCGTCACTGTCGCACCGGGAACAGCGTCGACGATCTGGAAATAGAGGCTGACCGGCACATCCCCGAAAACTCGGTCAAAACCCAGGTAAAGGGCCGGCTCCTTCTCGGGGAAAGGTTCAAAGGCCAGGAACGGCCCGCCGGAGGACAACCGGTCACAAAACCGAAAGTCATTGAACGTCAACAGTTTTTGGGGGCCCTGAAGCGGATAGCTCTTGCTGTAAGTCAGGCTGATTGCGCTCAGCACGGGCGGCGTGAAATTGCCGGGGACAAACTCATATTCCACAGGACTGGTCGCGGGGACGGGCCGATAGTGACCCGCCAACCCGTAGTTCCCCTGGAGAATTCGAACGCGTACCCAGTGGCTGACGACTCCGTTAACCGTCCGCGGCGCCACTGACGACGGCAGGGTGAATGTAATCTGGCCCGCAGTGGAGAAATTGGAACTGCCGTCGTTCAACCCACTCACCGATTCCCATCGAGAGCCGCTCCAACCCTCCCAGACCAGGGACAGGGCCGGGGCCGTTGACGGCGTGACGGTGTAGTCGATCCCTGAGGAGAGCGTGACATCCAGGATGATGGTGGCACCCGGCTTCGAGAAAGCCCGGTCGCTGGCCAGATATAGGGTGTCCGCCAACTGGGGCTCTTTGCCAAACGGGTGGAAATCCTTGCTCACATCGAGCGAGACAGCGTTGAAGAAAGCGGCATCTAAAGACAGGCCGGACGCGTCAATGTCGATCGCCAGCATCAGCGATTGAATCTTGGGAAGCGAATCAATTCTCAGGCTTTCCGGCGCCGTCAGGGAGTCTGTCAGAGGAGTCGTCAGAAGGGCCCGGATCCAGCGAGCCTTCCCTCCCCCCTGGCTTTCGTCCCCTTGCGTCGAAATGCCGGTCCCCTCGAAGTCGACAAACAGGGCTGTCCCGGATTCGACCAGCTGGCCGGCGAAAGAGGGCGGGGAAAGCGGTCCGAACATGTCCTTCCACTCCGGGTTCCCTTCGTCGTCTACCTCGCAACGCTGCCAGCGCACTTCCCAATTCAAAGTGAGCGGAGGGCTGGACGGCGCTGTCTGGACTTCGATCGTCAAGTTCGCGGGTTCGGGAAAACCCAACAGCGTATCGTGCGCCAGATACACCGCGTGCTCGATGAAGGCGGAGGCCGGAACGAGCAAAGCCGAGCTCTCAGAGCTGGCTGCCAGAAAGGAAACGTCGGAGAACATGTCCTTCGCAGCGACGACGGAAAATATCTTCTGGAGCCGCGCGGGCGTGACAAAGAGGGCTTTCTCTGTCTCAAATATGTGAACGGTCCCCCTTTCAGTTGGCTTCGTGGCCGCCTGAGTCCCCGCCGTCACCAGTCCCCCCGCGCTGCCTGCCGGCAAGGTGAAGAAGAGGGGCGTGCGCGCCGGATTGCCGGGCAGACGATCGATCCCCAGAAGGTCGAGAAAGGCGACAAAGTTCTTTTCAGGCGCTCCGTTCAGGCGTTCCAGCACGATCTCCATCAGCCGCGCAAAAAGATAGGCCAGCGTGTGTCCCGGTTCACCCTCTCGCTGCGAGATCCACTCGGGTGTGTAGACATGGCGCAGACCGCGGGTGTACAAGGGGACGTCGGCCGGGAAGCCGTTCGCCGGGTCGCCCAAGATCTGCCGCAGGATTTCTCGAAAGGACCGATCGTCGATCCGAGGGTGTTTGATGGCCATCAGGCAATAGACCCCTTCACAAAGAACGGATAAACCAGATTGAACCGGGTGTTAGTGGCCCTGATTCTGTAATCCACCGAAATCAAAAGAACTCCTTCGCCGGCCTTGTGGTCCGCCACTTGCACGCTGAGGACCTCGATGCGAGGCTCCCATTGGATGAGCGATTCCTGGACCCGGAAAGCCAGAGCACTGAGCGTGGCGGACCGAATCGGGGCGAAAACCTGGTCCTGTACTGGACTGCCGAACTCGAAGCGCATTTGACGCTCCCCGAGGGCGGTGCTCAGAATCAGAAAAACCGATTCCCGAATCTTGCCCTCTTTCTCTGACACGTCGAGAGCGCCAGAGGCGTCGACCTGCACCGGAAACTTCAGGCCTTTGCCCAGAAAATCCATTGCTCCTCCGTGACCCACTAGCCGATTAACACCGTGCTCACCGCCACAACCTGGCCAACCGGCAGGTCGACCGGGTCGTTGCAGGTCTTGGCTGTATCACCTGCGCGCGCAGCGGGCTTGCCATTGATGAACACCGTGGCGCTTCCGGCAATGATCTCGCCCCGATTGGCGGGCGGTGTCTGAAAACTGCCTCCTATGGGGATGTGAGGCGGGGTATTGGTGGCCGTGGTCCCCGTCGTTGCCGCCGCCATGCCCATGATCTTCACGTCGCTGCTCAGCCCTCCATCAATGATGCCCGTGAATGGATGAGGCACCGGAACGGGAGGCGCAGCGGGTGGAATGATGATGTGAAAATCGACCGCCACGATCTGATCCCCCTGTTTCGCCGCCGGCAGTCCCATCCAACACTCCTTTCACGCTTCGTTACCGCTCTTTAGTTCAAATTCACCGTGGCCCCCTTGACATCCGTGGTTCCCGTGGCCTGGACTTTCATGGAGCCTCCCGCCTCGATCTTGGTGTCTGCCGACGATTGAATTTCGATGTCGGTGGCGTCGAGCTTGATCTTCCCTTGGGGGGCCTTCAACTCGATGTCCCCCTCTACTTCCAGCGTCAGCTTGTTGCTGGCGGAGTCGATGAGAATCTTGTTCTTCCCTGTCTTGTCGATGATCTCGATCTTCTCGGAGCCCGAGGTGTCGTCCAGCACGATGAGGTGGCCGCTTCGCGATTTGATCAGTCGCAGGTTGTTGTCGTTATCGCCCGACTTCTCCTTGGGCGGCTTGTCGACGCCGTTCCAGAGCGTTCCGAGCACATATGGGGACCGCAGGTCGCCCTGTTCGAAGGCAACCAGCACCTCGTCGTCCACCTCGGGCAGCATCATCAGCCCCCTGTCCGAACCGGCCAGCGGGGCGGCCAGCCTGGCCCAGTTGCTTTCGTCCTGCTCCACCAGCCAGGGGAATTTCACCTTGACTCGTCCCAGGCCGTCGGGATCCTGATTGTTGCTGACAATGCCGACGACCACGCCGTAGTAGCGTGATCGGTCATCGCTGCGATCTTCCCGGCTGTGCAAGACTTCGAGCAGATTCACTTGGAATTCCTTTGCACGCAGAAATGAGTGAGATAGCCCTGCCTCCGGATGACGTGAGTCACCGAAGTCAGGTAGTAAAGGCCGGAAAATGACCGGCCCAGCTTCGCCAGCTCGACAACCTGGCCGGCAGCCAGCTCGGGATTGCCTATCGCGGTTCCCTCGCCGGTAACGAAATCGATAGCGAGGTGGTTGTATTTGGCTTTCGCGATCTGTTCCGCCTCCTGGGCGCTGTAGAGAATGTGGTTGACGACGAAGGTTTTCGAGGCGCCGAAAGCGTCTTCAGCCAGGGCAGGCCCGCTGACGCTTCCTTCCATGGCGCCAGTCTCGTCACCCGCCCGCGCGCGGCCTACGATCACGCTTTTTTCCTTCGGGTTCCAGCTCTGCACCACTACTTCACTGACCTGTTTCATGGTGGTCAGGCGCGGGTAGAACGACGTCAGCTTCTCGCCAAAACTCATGCTCACGACTCTTCCGCGGTCGTTGGCGGCCGGCCGAAAGATGAGGGTGCGGTCCTGGACGTCCAGCTCGAAGCGGATGCGCCGGCCCCTCTCCTGCAGAAAATCGATGTTGGTCTGGTTGTTTTGAAACAAGTAGGGATGCACCACGCGAGTGTCGGTCACCTCGGACCGCAAACCTAACTCGCGGGCCATTTGGGCGGCCACCTCGCTGTCCTTCATGTCGACGAAGGAACGCGTGTTGCGACCTCGCCGAAACCGGTGCAGGCGATCGTAGCCCTGAGCCTTAAGGGTGGGGGCCTTTTCCTTGTGGAACTCGGGCTCCAACGCTGTGATCTCCCCTTTAATGAGCGACTTCAGGTCATCGAGGTAGCCGACCCTAACCTCCGCTTCGCGCCCCGGCGCGAACTGGTCGCTGTCGGTCCACTTGAACTGCTGGAGCTTCGAGTCCCAGTTGTTTATCTCGAGCGTGAACACGTCGGCGCCGTCAACGTACTGGCTAACGGTGGCAGACATGACGTCCACCTCGGCTTCCAGCGGAAGTGGGCCTCCGCCGACCAGGACCTTGAATTGGGGAACTGTTTGCTCCGCCATCTCAATCCTCTATGGCTGGGACGGTCAGGACCTGCCCCGGCGTCAGACGGCGCGGATTCGCTATCTGGTTGCGGTCGGCGATACGCCGCCACTGCTCCGGCCTCTTCCACAGCCGGGCGGCGATCCCGCTGAGCGTGTCTCCGCGGACAACCGTGTAAGTCTTAGCCGGGAAGGAGGAACGGCGCGGGTTTCGCTTCAGTTCGTCCTCGGGCAGCCGGAATTGTTTAAAGGACACCGAGAGCTTGGCCCGCACTGGGGTCCCATCGCTCTTGAACAGTACGAACTGCTGTTTGAGGCTTTCCAACACGCCCACGAACGGGAAATCGGCGTCGTTGGGCGCCTGGGAGGATGTCTCCCCCCACTCGATAGTGCAAACCGGGGGACGGTTGAGGTTGGAATCGACTTCAAGCAGGCTGGCGATCTTTCGGGTGTGGACGCGCACGTCCTCGCCCGCCTCATAGCTGTCGAAAAACAGTTCCATGGTCAGCTTCTTGCGGTCGCCGCCGGTGTACTGGAGCTCCGGCCTCTGGGTGTTGCGGTCCTGGTCTTCCCATTTGTTCGCGTCTTCGACGCTGTATTCGCTGGGATTGAAGAGCACAGTGATGGGGGTGCTACCCTCGGCGTCAGTGCTTATCTGCAGCTTTCGCAGCGGTCCTGCCATGGTGTTTCAGTACCCCAGACGTTCCTTTTCGATTTGCAGGCGGCGGGTCAATCGACTGTAGATTTGATCCGTCAGGTCCTGCGGGGAGAGGACTTTTTCGTTCAGTTTCCTTTCCACCAGAAACACTTCTTCTTCCAGTTTCCGCTGGATTCGCCGCACCAGCAGCTCCTCTTCTTCCTGGGTCCGGCTCCGGCGGCTGGTGCTTTCCCGGTGCTCACCAGCGGCAAGTACGAAAGAGGCATCGCGACCATACGACGGCTTCTCTTTGGCGGCCGCTGCCGGTGCGGCCGACCGAACCAGCGGGAACGCCACATCACGCGCCGCCGGCTGTCCCGTCTCCGATTTCCGGTTCGGCTGGTGCCTGAGAATCGCCGTCTGACCAGACGCCGGCCGATCTGCGCCCGAGACAAGCGAGCGACCGGTCCGACTCGGGGCCGAAAAGTAGGCCGCCCGGTAATTCTTTGTCACCAGGCGATAGTTGTGCTCCGTACCTCGGCCGTGATGTGAGGCAGCCACGGTGCGTTTCCAGACCGCCACGCGGTTAGGCAGGCGGTCCCTCAGGACGAGGCTTGAGGGTGCTGATGATCGAGCCTGGAAGCCCGATGCCGCCTCACTCCCGCCGTTCGGCTCGCTCGACGAATGTTCACTGCTGGCTGGAATCGGCAAAGGAACGATGCGTCCGAACGCCTTGTGATCTGTCACGAACACAGGGAGCCGTCGAAGTATCAGGCTCCGCTCGGTGATCAGCTGTAGAGGCGGCAACAGGCGCACTGGACGGCTGACGATGCGGCCCCCGTGAGCTCGGGTCACTAGTCCTATGGATTCACGAACCTCTCTGACCGTCCTGTCAACGCGCTGTGCCTGAAGCAGGGGGAACCCCTTGAGTCCCCAACCGACCTGCTGCCGCTGCCCGAGATTGGGAGGTGGAGCCTTGATCGATTCCCGCGACACCTGCGACTGAGGTGTCCGGGCAGGTGCCGCGGAAATGGTGGTCGGCTGGGCGCTGAGTCGAATCAAAGTAAGTCCGAGTCTTGCTCCCTGGACCGACAAGCGTTGGCTCACCGGGCGCAGTATGAGGGGAAACTGAAAATTGAGCCGAAGTCGTGTGCCGTGCAGGACCCGGAAGATGAAAATCTGATCGTCTCCCAGGCCAATTCCTTTTGTCCTCCACCTGCGGCGCAGCTTGCGGGTCGACTCCCGCAGCCGCCTGGCCTCCCGGAGAAACGCGAGAAGATCTTGCGGGCGGACGGCGACGTTACGCCGATCCGACCCGCGCGTTCCCCGCGTCAGGCGTTCGATCCAGGCTGATCGGGTCCCCCAGAGTCTCCGCGTTCTCATGTCAGGGTTCCCTCCGCTCGCCGGCCTGCAGGTTATCCAGCTCGAGCCGGGCTCGGCGGGCGCGGGGCGTGTCCCCGGCTTCCAGTTCGATGACCTTCCGAAATGCCTCGCCGGCTTTCTTCTTCCATCCTCGCCCCTGGTAAGCGGTCGCCAGGTTGAAGTGGAAGGTGGGGTTGGCCGGATGCTGAATCACCAGCTTTTCCAGGATTCCGATGGCCTTCTGAAAACGCCCGGTATTTGTGTAGAGCACCGCCTGGTTGCTGGCCGCCTGGGAGTTGGCCGGGTCTTGTGAACAAACCTCGCCGAACCGCTGAATCGCCGTTTCGTAGTCGCCCTCCGCAGCGAGAGCGACTCCCAGGTTGAAGCGGGCCAGCGTGAAATTGGGGTCCGCTTCAAGGGCTTTTTGGTAACGTTCCCGGGCCTGAACGACCTCTCCCCGGGCAAAGGACAGGAGGCCCAGGTTGTTGTGCGCCTTGGCAAATCCGGGGTCCAACTCCACCGCCTTGTGGTACTCGAGCTCAGCCTCTTTCGCTTGTCCCAGCTGCTCTAGAATGACGCCCAGATTGAAATGAGCTTCAGCGTCTCCGGCGTCCGGCGCGAGCGAGAAGTACTCGCGGTACTCTGCTACGGCCTCCTTGTTCCTTCCCTGAACGTGATGGATCAGAGCGAGATTCCGGTGGGGCATCGCGTAGGCGGGGCTGCACTCCGCCGCTCTTTGATAGGCGGCCAGGGCTTCGTCGACCTGACCAAGCTTCAGGTACGCATTACCCAGATTGTTGTAGGCCAGGGCGTAAGTGGGATCCGCAGCCAGCGCGAGTTTGAACAGCTTCAAGGCCTCATCGACGCGGTCTCGCTGAAGCAACAAATGCCCCAGATTGTTTAGAGAATAAGGTTCGTTTGGATGGCGTGACAGGACTTCCCGATATGCTGCCTCCGCCTCGGTCCAACGCCCGTCGAGATGGCTTGCCACTGCTTGTCTGAGCCGTTGGGATTCGATCGACAGGCCATCCAGGAGACTGCGAAACTTCCGCACGGCATCCGGGTCAGTGCTGTGCGGTCGGCCGTCTTCCCCGCCTGACTTTTCTCGCGTGCCAGCCTCGTCCGTGCGGAACCGCTTCTCGCTCTTCACCTCGATTCGCTCATCGTCGGCCGAGAGCTTGACCAGGTTCTGCTCGTCCATCTCGAGCAACAGCAGATCGCAGATCGCAAGCAGGCGTTTGATGGTTTCGACATACTCCTTGGTGCACAGCGTGTCTTGATCATGTGTGATCGTTTCAAGGACGTCCGGCAGGCGGTCCCCAAAATAGAGGCGAAACCTCAGGCTGCCGCCCTCATCTGGAGGCAGGATGGAGAGGGCGAGGTAACCTTCCTCAGCAAAGTATTCCAGCACCAATTGCACCTGCTGCCCGGTCAGTTCGGCACGCCCTTCGGGATGAACCTCCATGCCGTTTTCGAGCATCAGGTCCCATCCGCCCACATTCCAGCCGCAACGGCGGGTCGATTCCACGAAGAGCTTTTTGCCGTCCAGTTGCCGGCGATTCATGTTTCGTTTTAACACTGTCCCTTTCTCTCCCTTTCTCCTGTTCGTTTCTGCCTAACCACGACGGACGTCCGCAATGCGTTTCCGTTTAGCGATCTGGTGCCTGACGCCGGTAAGCTGACGCACGAGCGATCGCTTTCCGTCGACGTTCTGATCGATCGTGGCTTGATCGAGACCGGCCAGGAGAGGATCGTCGCTGTTTGCCTTAATCACATCCCAGATGTCCCAAACTTCAAGCGTGATTCCGGCATCGTGCATTTCGATGAGCTTCTTGACGGTCGTCGGGGGCTGGGCCTTTTCCCTTTGCCGCCACCGTTGGTCATAAGTCACTGTGGCCCGGACAACCAACTGAATCTTGTCTTTATACTGAACGGCGGCGCGGGCCAGGTTGCCGCCGCACCGGTCGCAAGGAGTACGGTTGAGCATGAGGATGATTGTTGGCTTGGGCTGGTCAGGTCCTCCTCCAAACTGCCTTACCAGTCCGCGAAGGTCGGCCAGGAACAGATCTTCGGCATGGACATCCGCGCCAGGGATGTTCGTGTATTCCCTCGTCGTGCCGTCCGGGAGCTGTGCGAAGAGGTGGGTTTCACTGGAAAACATGTCCAGTTTGAGGATGATGTCAGGAATCCCCACCACATTCTCCAGAAAGTCGGCAATAGGTTTCGGCAGACTGGCCTCCGCCAGCACATTGAAGTGCCCTGGCCGGCCCTTGTCGCCTTCTACGTCCAACGACTTCAGCCCCTCAGGCTGGTACTGGCGGAAGACGGAAGAGATGACGGCATCGACCTCTTCGTAGGTGCCCGGAGGTGTCGCCAGTTTGGCTTCCAGATCCGCTCGGACCTTGGAAAGCACCTGTTTGCTTTTCTCAGCGTCTGTGGTGCCGGGAGTCTCGGGTGCTCCGGCTACGCCTTTCTCGGTTTTGGCCGGTGGCGAACCGGGGGTGGGTGTCGCGGCGGCTTCAGGGCCGGCGCCGGGTTTCTGCTCTCCGGTTGCGTCCCCCGCGCTCATGGTGGACTTGGCGGGCGCCGCAGGCTTGGGCGGAGCCGGGACCGGGGACCCGGATTCGGGCATCACGTCGCGGACCAGCTTCTCAGCGTCGACTTTGTCGGCCTCGAACGTGAAATCGGGGACGAAATCCTCGCCCAGCGTGTAACTCATGTTGGCCCGCAGAGCCACGTTGAGCCCCGTGTTCCAGATCCATTCCGCCAGCTTCCAGTCCTTGCGCCACACCGTCCCCTTAAAGAGCCACACACCCACGTCGATTTTGGCGAAAGCGTTGATGCCCAGTTTGACTTGTGCCACTCCCGCCAGTTCGGCCGTTCCCTTGATCGAGTACTTACCTCCTGCATATTCAAAAGTCGGACGGACCGAAAGGGCGGTGTAGATGCCGGCAACACCAACCGCCTCCACACCACCAGTGATGTCGGCGATGGCGAGGCCGAGACCGATCCCGCCGCCGACGGCCAGCACGATCTCGGCACCCGCCGGCAGGAAGAATTCTCCGGTTAAGCCGAGCTGGGTGGCAGCTTCGGGGTCGGTGCCGAACTCGCCGCTCAGAGCGATGTCACGGATTACCCCGGGCCCGAACTTCGCTCGGAACCCGGCGCTGGCGTGGATCTCGGCGAATAGCCCCACATTGACGTCGATCACCGGAATCGTGATGCCCCAAAGCGGGAACTTCTTTTCAAAATTGAAGAAGCTCTTCTCGTATTTCTTTTCCGGAAAGAGCTCGATCTGCTTGGCGAGCCGAAGCTCGCCTTTGACTTTGATGTCGCGCTTCTCATCGACCTCGACATCGGCTTTCCCGACAAGGCCCTTGAAGACTTCCATGTCGAGGGTGCCGCGCCCGCTCAGCTTGGCGGCCTCGGAGACCTTGATTTCGATGTCGCCCTTCAGTTTGGCGCCCTCGTAATGCGCCTTTCCCTCGCCTGAGTGTTTCTGGTCCTTGTACCTGTATGTGAGGCTGCCGGTCACTTTGGGCAGGTCGAAACCCACCGTCATTTCAAGATCAAACTGGTCCTTTCCGACGTTGGCTTTGACATTGGTGTCTGTCAGGCCAGGGATCTTCTTGCTGCTGAGAGTGACATCTACGCTCCCGGTCACCTTTCCCTTTTTATCTACGTCAAGTGTCCCAGAGCCGGATAGAGGGGGGATCGCGAGTGAGACACCCAACGAACCGCCGGCCGGCGCCTTGTTTTGATCGAGGTTGAGACTGGCCTGCGTGAGCTTAAACCCCGGCGGTCCCGGTATCTTTCGAAGAAGAGTTTCCGGCACCGAGAGTTGACTATCGGGGGCGGCTCGGCGGAGTAGTTTCTGGATCGGGAGATTAAACGTGGTGCCCGCGAAAGCGACCGCGAAATCGCCGGGCGGGGCGTTACCCGCCGGCTCACCGCCTTCGGCTGCCGGGGCCGCGGGTGCTTCCTGACGCTGCAAGGCCGCCCCCCCTGAACTCAGGGGCGGGAACATCTCCCCGCGCATTACAGCCTCGCCGGCATCTCTCGCCTGCCGCTCCAAGGGATCGTCCGGGCGGCTGACGCCGTCTTGAGAAGCCTGCACCCCTCGCTCGTTTTGCGCCACGTGGGCCAATTCGTGCGCCAGAAGCTTTTGACCGCTTTCCGCGGCGGGATCATAGGCCCCACGGCTGAAGTAGATGTCCCGCCCGGTCGTGAAGGCCTCCGAATTCAAGTTTTGAGCGGCCTCTTGGGCCGGGCTGTCGGTATGAACCCGAACTCCGCTGAAGTCCTGCCCGAAACTTGAGCCCATGAAATCCTTTGTGCCGGTATCCAGCGGATGGCCGGTGCTGCCATTCAGCGACGGGGCAGCCGGAGCGGCGGAGTCGCCTGACGCCTCCGCCCGCCGGATGGAGCGGGCGCTGCTTTCCGATTCCTCATCGCCCGACAGTACCCTTTGCACGTACCTATTGCCGAACTGCTGTTGCAGAGCACCAGCCAGGCGCGCCCGCTGCGCATCGTTGGCAGGATCGGAGTATTCCGGGCTGAAGAAGATCGGGGCAAACTGCTGGGGAGGCGGCTCCTGGCCGCCTGCCGAAGCGAGCATGGCCATCAGCGGAGCAACACTACCCCCATGGTCCACGGCACTGCGCCGTCCCGCCTGCGGCACCGGCTGTGGAACCAGGGCAGGCGCCTTGCGCTCCATCTCGGATTCGGTGTCTTGTTGCGCCGTTGGATCCGGCATTTTCACCCTCTGTAAACGCGACCGTTACAGCTCACCGGTCCAGTGCGACCAGTTCCCGCTTAGCGCCTTGCGCGGCGTGCGGCGGGTGGCCATTACCGTTGGTTCTCGTCTTCACCTGAAAGAGCCTGCCCAGATCAGGGCATAAGGCCCTTTTCTCGAAATCGGCCCAGATGCGTTTATCCTTCCGGCAGTCATAGCCCCGACACACGATCGGCCGGTGGTCGTAGACTCCACACCGATTGCGCCCGCGGTCCAAATGATGGCAGTAGCCGTCCTGGCCGCGCCGCACCATGTAGGGACGGGCCAGATCCCACTTGACCACCCCTTCCTCAACGTCCTGAACCGACAGGGCGAAACCCAGTCGGCAGCAGGCGGCCCGGCACAACGGGAGGCGGTTTTCGCAGTCGATCTGAACCTCGTTCTGGTAACGGTACTTGTCCTGCTCATCTTCGGTGAGGGCCACGCCCATGCCTTTATTGACGAATTTGTCCACCAGCCGCTGGCCGACCTCCTTCTTGCGCGCGTCGAGTTCTTCCACCGAGATGACTCCACGCTCCAGCAGCAGTTCGATGAGGGCATAGGAAAAAGCGGCAACCTCCATCAACTTGCTGGAATTGGCGTTTGATCGGCTGTGTGAGTAAACCAGGCCCTGAGCGACTTCGTCCCGAAGGCTTTCCAAGCTGCCTCGTCCGATTTCATCCTCCAGCTTTGGCTGCATCATCGGCTGCAAACCCATAGCAATCTCCTTTTCTCCTTAATCCCGGGCGGCTGCCAGATCGTCGGGGCCGTCAAAGGCTCCTCGGCCTCCTTGGTCCTTTTCTCGAGAAGCCGGTTCCAGGCGCGAGAAACGTAATAAGGTCCAGGGTCACCCGGCCCCACCCCCTTCCGGATGCGTCGGCTCCGGCAGTCCTGTCATTTGCGCGAATTCGAAGACCACGATGTAGGTGAAGCCGCCTTGTGTGAACGTCACTTGAAGGCGCGCAGCCGCCCCTCCTCCTGCAGCGGACACCGCGATGCTGACTGCTCGGCTGGACATCACCCCGGAATCCTGGACCGTGTAGCTTTCAGCCCCGCCAAGCGGAGTCACCGTGACCGCCACTCCGCCGGGGACTTGGAGGGTGAGAACCACCTGTGGGGCCGTGCTGAAGGAAAAAGACACGGTGAAGCGCCCGCCCGCGTCGACGACGCCGGACCGCATCATCGGCGTAATGATCTTCCCGTGACGCAGGATGGCGGGTTTTTCGTCCTTCTTCTCTTTCTGTTTGCAGTGGATCGCCGTTCCGGACTCCCGATTCCTGACCTGAAAAGCCTGCCCCGAAGCCACGGCGGTTTCAGCTTGTTCGGCTTCCTGCTCGATGCCGGTGGCGCCAGTCGAAGCCGTTCGCGGTTTCCGGCCTGCCCCGTGCTGAGCGACGTGCACCAGTTCGTGAGCGAGCAGTTTCCTGCCCTCCTCGTCAGAAGGACGGTACTCGCCGGTGTTGAAGTAGACGTCCCGGCCGTGAGTGAGAGCGCGGGCGCCGAGCCGTTCGGCCTGGGCCTGAGCTTCCGGATCCACATGTATGCGCACGTCCGAGAAGTCTTCTCCTAAGGCGGCCTCCATTTCGGCCCTCGCCGCCGGGTCAATCGCCTGACCCTGATTGGGCCGCGAGCTTCGAATCCTGTCGAGGAGCCTTTGGACGAAACGGTTTCCAAAGGATTGCTGGAGTTTTCGCATCGTCTGGATCAGCGCGCCCCCTTCGGGAGAGGCTTGTCGATCGACGGACGGCAGAGGCCCGTTTGCGGAATCTTTGACGACTTGAAAAGCATCGTCACACCTGGCTCTATCCCTCTTGTCCGGCTTCTTTTCAAAATCCTTCATGACGCCTCTCTCACCAGATCGAAGTAGTGTTCGAAGTCACTCTTGACGCACAGCCGGCCCATTTTTTGAAACTCGTGGGCGGCGGCTCGCATGACGTGCTCCATTCCCACCACGCCCGAATTCGAGGCGGCCAGAAAAGCCGCATTAAGCGCGATGTTCCGTATGTTGCCGCCGGCGATCTTGAATTTTCCGGCCAGAAATCGGAGGTCAATGTCGGCCGACAGGGGAGTGTCTTTCGGGAAGATCGTTTTCCAGATCCGGTACCGGTGCTCTTCTTCTGGAAAGGGGAATTCCACGACAAAGCGCATCCGGCGGGTAAACGCCTCGTCGATGTTCTTGTTGAGGTTACTGGACAGGATGACGATGCCTTCCTGCTCCTCCATCTTCTGCAACAAATAGCTGATCTCGATGTTGGCGTACCGGTCGTGGGAATCCTTGACGTCTGATCGTTTTCCGAACAGCGCGTCGGCTTCGTCGAAGAAGAGAATGGCATTGCTGAGCTGTGCAGCCTCGAAAATGCGGTCCAGGTTTTTCTCGGTCTCACCGATGTACTTGCTGACCACCGAAGAGAGGTCGATCTTGTAGAGCTCGAGCCGAAGTTCTCCCGCGACGATTTCCGCGGCCATGGTCTTGCCCGTGCCGGACGGTCCCACAAAGAGAATGTTCAGACCCTTCCCCAGAGAAAACCGATTCTGGAAGCCCCAGGTTTGGAACACCTTGTGACGATGTTCGACATGAAGGCAGATCTCGCGGAGTAACCGGAGGCCCGGAGGGGGCAGAACAATGTCGTTCAACCGGTAGACCGGAACGACTCTTCGGGCCAGGCTGGAGAGTCTGCCGGACGAGAGGCAACGACAGGCCTGGAAGAGGTCTTCCGATTGGATGGCAGTGGACTTCCTACCATTGAGCGAAGCCTGTCGTTGCGCTTCCACCACGGCTCGATGAATCTTCCCCGGGGTGAACTGAAAACGATCGGCCACCTGTCCGACGGTCAGTCGGTCCTCAACAATGCATCCGTTCCTGTCCAGGAACAGTTCCCAAAGCCGGAGCCGCATCGGGTAATCGGGTGGCGGGATAGCAATCTTGAAGAAGGCTCGAATGTCAGGCTCGTCCGTCGCCGGCCACTCACAGGAGCTCCCCAGGATCGCCACCCCGTCCCATTCTTCCAACAGCTTCAAGAAAACCGGCCGAGAGGCTGAATGTTCCTGGTTACCCAAGACAGACTCGGCATGATCGAAGTAGAGGAACGCCCCCCGCAGAGAGGCCTCCCGCAGGAGATGTCCCAGGCTCGAAGAGAAATCCGATGGGGCGACCGGTGTCTGGGAGAGATCTGCCGTGATCAAGGGCTTGTCTGCGGCTTGGCAGAGGGCTTCGGCCAGCGAGCGCTTGCCGGCGCCTTCCGGGCCTTGCAGGACGAAACAGGCGACTCCCTCCTCCAGGCTGTGAGCTGCGACGCGGTTCTGGAAAAGAGAGACAAAACCCTGGCCGATCTCAGCCGGCAACAAGAGCTCGTCGATCCCGAATCGAGGCTTGGCCACGCTGCTGAAGACCGTCGTCTGCGGATCGAGTGAGTCCACATCCAACAAGAAGTGAAGGATCCGGTCATCGATCTTCAAAGGTCTCGTAAGGCCGCTCGACGATTGATCCCCTTCGCGCCTGAATTCGAGGAGTGAGTACCTGCGCAACGGAGAGTCGTTAGTCAGGCGCCTCCGCCCCTCGACTTTTTCGTCAGCGGAGTCGCACAGCAAGTTGAGAATCAGATCGACGCTCGGCGCCTTTTGAGTAACATCGTCCTGCAAGTAGGCATAGAGCTTGCCGTATCTGCGATCCAACTCCGGGGCCAGGCAGATCAGCAGGGCGTCTACGTCAAATGGGGAAAGCCGGAAAAGGCGGGCCAGCCGCGGCAGGGAGAGGCGGACGCCGGCTCGCAGAGAGGCGGCGACGCGGGCCCGAATCCGCAGTTGCAGACGGCGCATGCGACGCTCGGTTGCGCGTGACTCGGCGGCGTCTTTCGGCAGAGCCACTTTTCCGCTCCGTTTCGCGCCGAGAAGCAGGTCTATCTCCTCCTCCGAGATGAAGAGCCCGCGAAACTGGTTGAAATCGGCGCGGCCCGGGTCGATTCGCTGGCGGGCGGCATGCAGATTGAGCAGCAAGTCGAGGCGCCGCAATTCATCGAAGAGGTGCTCCCGGCTTTCCTGGTAAATCTTCATTTTCACTCCTCAAATCTGCGAATAGATCCCCGTCTTTTCGATCACTCGGGTAACCTGCTGCCGGGTCGCGGAGTCGATGAAGACCATCCTGACGTCATAGCAGACCGACAGCCGGTAAGGTTTGTTGAAGGCGTTCCAGACTTTGGTCAACTCCTCGAGATCGCACGGGCGCAGGTCCAGTTTCAGCTCTTCGGTGGTGCCTGCCAGGCTGCCCAGCAGGAAGGATCCCGTGACAATGCTGTGGTCGTAGAAGACCCGCATGGCTTCACCCAGAACCCGATGCTCATCCAGCTTGCTCGAGGAAAACGGCGTCAACAGGTAGAGGAGGTCGAGGGCCAGCGGCGGGTATTGGAGCTCCCCCACCCCCACGGGGGCCCAATCCTGATTCTTGGCATGTGGATTTTCCAGCACTCGCATCAGGAAAAGGTTGATCTTCGGCTTCGTCGTGGATTGGTCAATGGTCTCCTCGGCCGGCGATTTCAAAGAGACGTCAAAGAAGTTGGCAGGCCGCTGTTCGGTCTTGAGGAGATCCTCAAGGCTTTGAGTGACGTCGCCGATCACAGTGGAGGCACTCATCTCGATTTCCTCACTCGATTTGAATCCCCTCGTGAGCCAATTCCAGAGTCTCGATGGCGACTTCGCTGGCGTTGCCCTTTAATTCCGGACCGACCCATTTCACGGGGAAGGCCCGAATCAGGTTCCAGCGGTGGATGACTTCAGGTTCTGCGCCTTTTTCCTCGAGCAGCAGGATGGCGATGTTGACGTTGTCCGCGCGCTTGTTTTTGGAGAAGACCCCGTTGATCACGTCGAGTTGCCATTCGATCAGGTCATTGGACCGCGTGATTCCACGTTTCAGCGTGACATTGCCGTAAGTGGCGTTCTCGGGGAACTTCAGAGTGCTCTCGTTGCGCCCGCCTTCCTTGTATTCGAACACCTTGGTCTCCATCTGCAGGCCGGTACATTCGGAAAAGCTAGCCGCCAAAACGTCATTCAATTCGAGCTCGAAACGGCAATTGGGATAGGGGTCGTTGTCGCGTCTCGCCATGGTCGCCGCTCCGTTTCAGAATTCCTCCTGCACTGTGAGCGATTCAGCAGTGCGGGTCACAGTAACAATCACGAATTCCGAAGGAAAAAGCGGGGCGAAGCCGACCCGCGCCACCAGCTCGCCACGATCAACTCCTTCGGGTGGATTGGTTTCGTTGTCGCATTTCACGAAGAAGGCTTCCTCGGGCTGCTCACCCGCAAGCGTGCCCGCTCTAAAAAGTTCCGTGAAATATAGCTTCAGGGTGCGGGAAAGCCGCGCGCGCAGTCGCCCGTCGTGAGGTTCGAACGAGGCCCACTGCATTCGGGTCAGAAGGTATTTGCTGATCCCGAGATAGAGCCGGCGAACATTCACGTAACGCCAGGCCGCGTGCTGGCTCAAGGTCCGGGCACCCCAGACCCGGATGCCTCGTCCAGGGAACACCCTCAGGCAGTTGACGCCCAGCGGGTTCAAAACCTCTTGTTCCGCATCGCCAATCTTCGACTCCAAGTCAACGACGCCCTTGAGGATTTCATTGGCCGGCGCCTCGCCCAGGCCGCCCTCCCGTTCGCAACGGGCGTAGATCCCGGCAACATGCCCGCAAGCTGGAATCACCAACTTATCGGCGGGAACGCTGAAGCCGCGGCCTGCCGGATCGGGCTCCAGCCAGGGAAAATAGACCGCTCCATTGCGCGACTCCGGTAGGAGCCGGAACCTCTCTGTCCACTCCTGAATCGACCCTTGTCCGGTCGCCGTCAAGCCTCGAGGCGAGTCCAGCAGAGCGAACCGTTCTCCCATCTTCTGGCAGTGGTCCAGCATTTCTCTCTGGCCGTTCAGGAATTCGTCGGCCGGCAGCACTCCGATTGTCTTGGCGAAAATGACCTGCTCCTCGCGGGAGCCGGCCTCTTTCGGAGTCTGATGAAGGGCGGGCAAGACCAGGTCGGGAACCGCAATCGTGCCCACTTCGCTGACGGTCTCCAGGGCCGCCAACCCGAAAAGCCGTTGCTCTACGGCCTGACGCTCCGCCTCGCTGGCGCCGGGAGGGGCAGGCCGGAAATAGGAGGAGTCTCGATATCCTGTGTAATGAGAGACGTCGAGCATCAACGGACCGCCGTCTCCGTTGGCCAGGGGCTGCTCGCCGAGGGTCGGAAGTCGGCTGGCGGCAAGCGCGCTGGCCTCCAACAGGTCTTGGACCTGGATTAATATCGACTGGCCGTTTTGCGCGCGTTTCAGGTACTGCGGCTCGACTGGTTCTCCATTAATGACGCGGACGAAATATCGAGGGTGGTCCGGATTCATGGAAAGATTGTCGAAGATCTCTTCCCGTTCGGGTTCCGCCGATGACCGAAAGCGTGCGGTTATCCGGAAACCCTTGCCCACGAGTGAGCTTCCCAGGGGAAAGTCCCGACCCGCCGGACGATCGAAAGCGACGGCGCCAGTGGCATAGTCCACGGAAACAAGGCGCAGCCGCGCTTCTCGTTGGAATGGCCTTTCCGCGTGAACGAGCGTCAACAGGTCTCCCATGCCCGCTCCTGCCAGATCGTCACCGATCATTCCCGCCACGGACGTCAAACGGGCATCGGCATGTCCGGCCGGCAGATCGGCGGCCAGTTCGGTCAAAGCCAGGTCGTTGCTGGAGCGTGAGGCAACGCCCACCCAAACTGAATCTCCCCAGACACCCTCGTTGGCCGCTTTGACGCGAATAGCGGGATCCCCTTTCTCGTCGGAGAGGTCGACGGTCGACAGCCGCGCTGTTTCGTGGGCCACTCGGACCACATGGCAGCGCTCCCCCCCGTTAGAGAAAAACCCGTACACCGCGTAGGCCAGATAGCTGAAGCCGGTGAAACCGCCGAAAATCTCCAGATACTGCCCCCAGCGGGTCAGCGCCTGGGGGCCGTTGAGCGGACCGCGCGGCGCCTGCCCCACGAAACCCGCCACTCCCAACAGCGCCGGGGCAGACGGCAAGCTTTCGACCTCTTGTATGTAAACCCCTGGTATCTTGAGATTTTGCATAGTCGTCGGCTAGCCCTGCTTGCCAGAGTCGTTGATTTCCTGGTTGATGCGAGCGATCTCCCGTACCCACCTATGGCGCTCCAGATGGGGCATCTCCATGATTTCCTGCTTTGGCCAGTGGAAGTGATAGGCGATGTACGCTACCTCTTGGCCCAGCCGATCCAAGGGGTAGCGTGCTACCCCTCCCCGGTGGAATCGTCCTCCTGCAGGGGCTCTCTAACCTCAAACTGGTGCTCGCATTCCGGGCACTTGACGCGCAGCCTCGAATGCCCGTTTGAGTTGATCCGGGTATAGAAATCCTGCAGGTAGGCGAGGTCCGCAGAGAAAAGGTTCTCCATGACGCCCGGATTGATGCTATCCAAATCGCCAAGCTTAACGATGACTCGCGACAGCAGAATCAGGATCAAGTACGCTTCGTTGCGCTGGACCCGGGGATCCTGCAGGGGCGTAATCTCGTCCTTGGCGTTGGCCAGCCGCATAATTCCCTGGCGATGCAGATTTCCTTCCTTGTCGACGTAACCCTTGGGGAGGGTGAACTCGAATTCAGTCTGCAGCATCACTGACGCTCCACGCCCTCATGGGCCAGTTCAAGGCTTTCAATAGCGATTTCGTTGGCGTTTCCCTTCAGGTCGGGACCCGTCCATTTCGCAGGCCAGGCGTTGCGGAGGTTCCACCGCACTGCCTCCTGACGCTTCTCGTCGAGCAACACGATCGACATGCTCTCGTCCCGCGTGATGTCTCCATCGGAGACGGTCTTGAACCAGTTGAAGAGTTCGGGATCCGAGCTCACTCCCCGCTTCAGCGTCACATTGCCGAACTTGAGCAGCCCCGGCAGCTTTCGCATGACGAGGCTTTCGTCGCCTTCGCGGTACTCGATCACGTTACACTCGGCGTTGAGCCCCGTGCATTCGGTGAAGCCGGCCTTGGTAATACCGTCGATTTCCAGCCGAAAATTGTAATTGGCGTAAGGATCGGTAGTTCTTCTGGGCATGAAAGGTTCTCCGTGTTTCTTTCAAACGGTTTCAATAACACCCGCCTCACCGTCCGCAGTGAGGCCATTCCCGATCTTTTCTGACCCTCACTCGCTGGTGTCCGAACCGGCCCGTGACTGCATGATGCGGAAGATCACGAACTCGGCGGGTTTCGAGGGGGCCACTCCGATCAAAGTGATTACACGACCCAGATCCACTGATTCAGGCGGATTGGTCTCGGAGTCGCACTTGACGAAAAAGGCTTCTTCTGGCTTGGTGCCAACCAATTTGCCCTCCAGCCACTGGACGCGCAGAAAAGCGTTGATGTTGCGCACCAGCCTCTTCCAAAGCACCTCATCGTTGGGCTCGAAAACCGCCCAATAGGTGCCGTTCTCGATGGATTCTTCGAGGAAGAGAAACAGCCTGCGAACGTTGATGTAACGCCACTCCGGGTCAGAGGAAGTGGTACGGGCGCCCCAGATGACGATGCCGTAGTCGGCCAGGGAACGGATGACGTTGACACCCTGTGGATTGAGCAGGTCATGTTCACCTTTAGTGACGACCTTTTGGATTCCAATGGCGGAATTGAGGAAGCCGTCCTCGACCCCGGCCGGAGCCTTATGTACGCCCCGGCGAACATCGGTGGCCGCATAGCTGCCCGCTATCGCCCCCGCCGGAGGCATCGGCATTGGGCGGTTGGTAAGCGGATCGAGGATCTCCAACCAGGGCCAGTAGAGAGCTCCGTACTTGGAGTTGAGGGCCTGCTGCCCTGCGTAACTCCCCGTGCCTTTCTTGAAGTCCAGAACTTCAGCCACCGTCAACGTCTCGCGAGGCAGTTCACCCACAAAGAAGCAGTCCTTGCGGTTCTCGCAATAGGTCATCCCCGCCTGAATGACCGGCCGGAATGTGATGCCGGGGGCCGCCAGGATGTTGATGTCGTCGATGCTGTCAAAGGCAAAAAAGCCGGTTCCAGCCGATTCGCTGCCTATGTAGTCTCCCTCGGCATCGGGCTGTCCGTCTCTCCCTTCGGTAGTCGGAAGAGAGCCCAGACGCCGCGGCTGGGCGGTCCTGACCGGCGGGGTGTTGCCAGAAGTGAGAGGAGCTTCTCTGACCCGTACGTACTTCGATGCCGCGGCCCCCCTGTTGACTCGACCGGGCGCGTAATCGGTGTTATTGGTGTCTTCTATCGACAGGAATTCGAAGGTCTCCACCGAGTCGTTTCCGTCATAAACCGTTAGGCTGAAATCTTCCGTCGTGACAGTGGTCCCGGACGGGAAGTCGATGGCCAGCGGAGTACTGAAAAACACCTGGTTGCCGACGACTTGAGTCACGATCACCCGAGCTTCACGAACGCCCGGGGGAATGACCGGTGACAGCGGCAGGGCCTCCATGTTCTCCGACACCAGAAGAAGGACGGAGCCTCGCTCGATGTTCTCCGTGCCTTGCAGCAGGATGTCAGTGTCGCCTGCGGATGCCGGATCTCCCGTTACCGAGGCGGCCTTGCCTTGAATTGTTCCGGTGACCGAGGCCCCGTTGCCCAACCCTGAAGTCGTGGCGGAGATGTTCCGTTGAAGATAGACAAATGAGATGGCGCTTTGGGCTTCGTTCAGCTGGGTGACCCGAATCCGGACGGCTCCCACTCCGTCGCTGATGAACAGCGGCATCCCTTCCTCGATCCCCGCCAGGCTGGCCAGGACCGCCTCGGTCGAAGAAGGCGCCAGACCGGGAGCCACAAACGGGCTGGCGCTCCCGGGCATATTGAGAGTGGTGCGCAGCCTCCCGGTGGGCCTTACCGAGACCCGCAGGCGATTACCCCAGGAACCCTCATTGAGGGCACGAACGTCGAGAACCACTTGGGTTACCCTGGCGCCAAGTCCGATCGCCGGGATGGGCAGGGGGTTGCCGATCGAATCGATGACCGTGTTCTGAAATTGGACGACGTTACCCGCCGAGACCGCCGTGATCACTACCCTGGCGGCATTCTGGCCGTCTTCGATGAAGAGGTGCATCCCCGACTGCATTCCGGAATTGCTGGCCAGAGTCGCCTGAGTGGCGCCGGCCCCCAAAACGACGGTGGTCGTGGTGGAGATCCCTCCCAGCGGAAGACTGGCTCGGGTCGCCGTTAGCGAGGATGGATCGGACGGGTTGTCGAAATGGGCGGTGCGAGCCACGTAGCAGCGTGTTCCCCCCTCAACGAAGAACTGGCGAACTGCGTAGGCGAGATACTCGCCCTGGACGAAGCCGCCGAAGTTGCGTTCAAACTCGGAGAAATTGGTGATCAGGACGGGCTTGCCGACAACATCTTCTTCGTATTCCGCCCCTACGATCGGCCCCTTCCGGCCGATCCCGAGAAAGGCGCCTGTCGACGTTCCGACGCCTTCGATCGGCTTGATCCCTCCCGAAACCTCTTCGACGTAAATACCGGGTGACAGATACTCTGGCATTACTTTTCTCCTTGCTGCTTCCGGGACGAAGCCTTGGCCCGTCTCTGCTTAGATTTGGAAACGGTTCGCTCGCGTTTCTGAAGCGCTTCTTTTGGACTTTCCGCACCCTCCTCGGGCGCGTCGGAGCGTTTCGGCTTGGGTTCCTGAGCCTCCGGCTCCCAGGTCTCCCAGGAGAGCAGGCTCTTTTCGAATGGCGCCATAGCGGGAGGCGCCGGAGTGCCTTCCACGACGACCAGCACGCCCCGGGTGAGGTGGTGAAGGACGGAAGGGCTATGGACGTCAGCCTCCGTCAATTCATTGGTGCCGCGAGCCGGAATCTTGGCGGTGCGCCCATCCAGCAGGTTCAGGTAAAGGGCCTGGGACGACGTGTTTTTGACAATTGGCATGGTTCGGCCTCCGTTCCAGGGGGTTAAATCGGGATCATCTGAAAGTCGATTCGCCTTCTTTCTCCCGGCTGAATGAGGGTTCCGGCTGACGCCGTCTGATATCCGGCCAAAGACGCCTCCACAGCCAGACTCTGAAAGAAACCATCAGTGGGGAAATAGAGGATATAGTCACCGCTGGCATTGCTCTCCGTGACCACATCCGCCGCGCTACCGAGAATCATCCTTCGGCCTGCTATCTGCACATTGGCTATATCGGCGTCTGCGATGGTGTCGAGCGAAATGGCGACGCCGTTGACCTGAAGCAGGCGAATTCGAGCCGCTGCCAGGGCCACACTCGGGTCTTCCGCCAGTGAGATGCGACCCACCACCCGGGTGATTGCCGTGGGAAACTGGTGATACGGATCGAATCGAAGTCGAATCGAAGAGGCCCGCACCAGCCGGAGTATGGACTCAGGCGCCAACCCGGCTACGCTCGCGAGTTTGGCACCGGTGACTTTGCCGGCGTCTAGCTGCTCCGTCAGGATTGTAGAGAGACTCGTTGACTTGGCTGGCGCGCCTGCGTAAATCGGCTGGGCCAGGGCAACCGGATCGAACAGAACCCGACGGGTGACCGGATTGACGTTTCGCACCACCACAGCCAGCTCGTTGTCTCCGGGGACGCCGAACAAAGGCACGAAAGGACTGCTCGGGGGAGAGTCCAAGAGGCCGGGCGCCATAGGCAACACCAGTGGATACAGCTGAGTCCGGAATTCGTCCCCGGAAACTCTAAGGGTGTAGCTCCCGGGTTTTATATTCGAGAACAGGAAGAATCCGCCCGATTTGTAGAGAGCTGCCCGGTGAACTTTTAGAAGTTCGGCTCGAAAGCGTCCTGGCGACAACGCCTCATATGAGGAGTCCTGAATCGCCTGTGCCGCGACTGCCACCTTACGGGACAATGCCATCGTTGTCATCGGCTCTCTCTCGGATCACCTCCGCAATTTCCGCTTCCTTCTGTGGATTGATTTGGTAGTGGACCCGTCCGTCCGCCGCCTTTTGCTCGATGATGAACCCTCGACTCGTCAGCTCGAGCAGCACCTGCTCGACCTGGTTGACTCCCCGTCGGACGTGCCGCTCCAATAG
>Ga0209593_10000319_pt1 | contig 24474 bp, 19 predicted proteins | sample PPLLaktember2015_3_FD_187260 | JGI IMG/M metagenome (GOLD analysis project Ga0209593, IMG submission 187260) | Freshwater sediment microbial communities from Prairie Pothole Lake near Jamestown, North Dakota, USA - PPLs Lake P7 Core (6) Depth... | ecosystem: Environmental > Aquatic > Freshwater...
ATGCGATTGCAGGTCTTCCGAATGCGATTGCACGTCTTCCGAATGCGATTGCACGACTTCCGAATGCGATTGCAGGTCTTCCGAATGCGATTGCACGTCTTCCGAATGCGATTGCACGTCTTCCGAATGCGATTGCACGCTTTCCGAATCCGATTGCAGATGACAGAGAAATGGATGCGCCCAAAAATTTACACAAAATATTATACACTGCCGCAGCAACAAAATAATGACCGGCAGCACAAAAATATTGGCTTTTTGGCAAAAAGGGGACAGTCAAGAAAATACCAGGGGAGCACCGACACGCCCCTATAGCACAAAAATAACCTTAACTTAGTGGCATTCGGGACAGTCAAGAAAATAAAAAAACAACCGAGCAAACGGAGAGAAGAGGAAGAAAATCCACCGATTACACAGGTTAACCCGCAGCGGCTGACAATTAAGGAAGCCGCCGGATGGCGCAACGCGCCATAATAAATCCCCGCTGTGCGGGGTACCACTTCGCCCCTCCCTTTTCACCCCCAGGGATGCGTCATTCTTTTTTTGAAATCTTGAACAGCAAAGGGTTTTCTTTGTTTTTCGCGAACTTCTTAAAAACTGCGATAATTATAAAAAGGTTGCTGAGAATGACGCATCCCTGTTTTCACCCCTTTTCAATGTTGACTTTTCTTCCCCACTATGTCATCCTTTTTTAATACCGTTTCATTAAATAATTATATGGAGGAAAACCGATGAAAATAGCTTCAAATATATGCCAACTGATCGGCAATACCCCTTTGGTCCGACTAAACCGCATAACAAAGGGATGCCGCGCCGCAATCCTCGCGAAACTGGAATACATGAACCCCTGCCACTCGGTAAAAGATAGAATCGCTTTGGCTATGATCGAAGCCGCAGAAGAAAACGGCCTACTCGATAAAAATACCACTATCATCGAACCCACCAGCGGAAACACCGGCATCGGCCTCGCTTATATTTGCGCTGTAAAAGGATACCGAATCATCCTCACTATGCCTGAATCCATGAGCATCGAACGACGAAAAATCCTAAAAGCCTTCGGCGCCGAAATCATCCTTACCCCTGCCGAAAAAGGAATGAAAGGCGCTATCGAAAAAGCAGAATCCCTCGCCCTCGAATTTAAAAAAACCTTTACTCCCCAACAATTCAACAACCCGGCTAACCCCCAAATCCACCGAAAAACCACCGCAGAAGAAATCTGGAAAGATACCGACGGACAAATCGATATCTTCATCGCAGGTGTCGGAACCGGCGGCACCATCACCGGCGTCTCGGAAACCCTTAAAAAATATAAACCCTCCATAAAAGCCATAGCCGTAGAACCGGACGCATCCCCCGTTCTCTCCGGCGGCTCCCCGGGCCCCCACAAAATCCAGGGCATCGGCGCCGGTTTCGTCCCCGATATCCTTAACCGCTCCATAATCGACGAAATCATCACGGTCTCCATCGAAAACTCCATCATAACCTGCCGAAAACTCATGAAAGAAGAAGGAATTTTCCCCGGCATATCTTCGGGCGCCGCAGTTTATGCCGCACTAATCACTGCTCAACGCCAGGAAAATACCGATAAAACCATCGTCGTTATTTTACCGGATACCGCTGAAAGATATCTAAGCACTACTCTCTTCGAAGAATAGAATGAAAAAAAACTCCGACATACACTTGACATCACCTAGGATTTTTGGTACTCTAAAGATTGAACTCTATGTGAAATGGGTCTATAGCTCAACGGCTAGAGCTACCGGCTCATAACCGGTTGGTTCCAGGTTCGAATCCTGGTAGGCCCATATTTACTTTCTTTTAAAAAGGAGACTCTTTGAAAGAAGGACTGGAAAAATTATATTCATTACAACTGCTGGATGACAAGCTCAGAGAACTCGATAATTCCCTGAAAGAAATTCCCGAAGCCATTAAAAAACTGGAACAAGAAAGAGACGGTAAAGCCAACATCGTCGAAACAACCCGGAAAAAGCTGATCGATAACCTCAAAGAACGAGAGAAAATCGAAAAAGAAATACTCCTGGTAAAAGAAAAAATAAAGAAATATAAAGAACAGATGGGCAAAGCCACTACCAACAAAGAATACCAGGGCTTTATGGCTGAAATCAAATTCGAGGAAGACGCAATCGCCGGACTGGAAGAAAAAGTAATCGAAAAAATGGTGGAGTCCGATGAAATCCTGGCCGAAATTCGCCAAAGCGAAACGGAATATAAACAGATATCTGAGGAATACAACAAAAAAATTGCCGACATGAATGGTATGATCGACTACAACAAGCAAAAGCTGGAAGAAGTGAAAAAAGATAAATCTGCTGCGAGAACCATGATATCTCGTCGATTACTGGATATGTACGATAACATAAGCAGTAAAAAATACGGGAAAGCTGTCTCACTGGTAGAATCTGAATTCTGCGGCATATGCAACGTCAAAATTCGTCCTCAACGAATGAATGAACTCCTAACCCCCCAATCGATCGCCACATGCGAAAGCTGCGGTAGAATTTTATTTCGAAAAATAGAAGTCAAAAAAGAAGCCCCCAGCCCCAACGAGCGAAACTAAGCGGCCCTCCAGCAGTAAATGCAGCAGCAGTACGGATTGCATCTGTCGAGCAGCAAATCCGATTGTTGAAGCCAGATGACCGTTGTTTTTCACTTCCACACCCCGAGGAGGCGTCCGACGTGATCGAGTTTTACCACATTTATAAACAATACGTCAGCGACCAATACGCGCTGACAGACGTCAGCCTGTCTGTCGCAAAAGGCGAATTCATCTTCCTCACCGGTGCCTCCGGCGCTGGAAAAACAACCCTCCTCAAACTGATCTTCAAAGAAGAACTCCCCTCCAAAGGCCAAATTCTCATCGACTCCATCAATATCAACCTGATCCCACCCAAACAACTTTACCTACTCCGACGAAGCCTCGGTATCGTTTTCCAGGATTTCAGACTCCTGGAAACACGCACGGTCTACGAAAATATCTCCGTCCCCCTGGTCGTCCGCGGCGAAAAAAAATCCTACATCGACAAAATGGTGATGAATGCCCTGGCTATGGTAGGCCTAACCCATCGCAAAAATTATATCCCCCGCCATATATCGGGCGGTGAACAACAACGCGTGGCTATTGCCAGGGCTATCGTAGGAAACCCGAAAATCATCATCGCCGACGAACCGACTGGAAACCTGGATACAGAACTCTCGATCGAAATCCTCAAAATTTTCGAACGAATCAACGCCAACGGCATTACAGTCCTTATCGCCACACACGACAAATTCCTGATGAACCTCTTCCCCAAACGCATCCTGAAACTGGAAAACGGCAAACTGGTCTCCGACGGCTCTAAAACCGCATAAATGGTGAACTCGTGCACTTATTAAATACAACCTTCCAAAACGCCTTTAAAAATATCATAAGAAATAAATTGATCAATTTCCTCTGCTTCGGCATTATCGCCTTTACCCTTCTTATATTCGGTATATTTAATTATATTACTTTCAGCCTTGAAACTTTTTCCCAGGGTTTCGCAAAAAGTATCACCGCTATCTTTTATTTTAAAGACGATATCCAACAAGACGAAATCAATCTGCTGATCAACAAACTCAAAGAAAGCCTCCTGGTCAAAAACGTAATCTACACATCGAAAAACCAGGCTGAAACTAATTTCTCGCGCGATTTCAAAGATTTAAAATACATCCTTTCGGAATTCAAAGAATCCCCTTTCCCTGCTTCTATCTCTGTAGAATTCAAAGCCGAATACAAATTCGGCACCCAGATTATCGCACTCATCGAAGATATCGAAAAGTTAAATATCATCGAAGGCAAACAAGTTAACATCGATTGGGCAAAAAAAATTATTGCCTTCAAACGGTTTATTTCCGCGGTAGGAATGTTTTTAAGCTTGATCCTTATTTTCGTTTCTTCCTTCATTATTTTCAATGTAATCAAGATCAATATATTTTACAGGAAAGACGAAATCCACGTGCTGAAATTGGTGGGAGCTACGGATTGGTATATTAAATTCCCGTTCATCATCGAAGGAGCGATCCTGGGTTTCTTCGGAAGCGTATTGGCTTGCGGATTATTGCTGGTGACTTTGAAATTATTCCCGGTTTATGCCGCTTTCATGTTTAAATATGTGAAAGGGATGATCGATTTAAAGAATATCCCGACCGGGATTTTTACGCAGTTAATTCTTTTAGGGACCGGGATCGGGCTTTTTTCATCGTATTTTTCGGCCCTTCGATTTTTAAAGGATTAGTGGGAGCCCGGGGCGAGTTGCCCGGTTTAAAACCAGGGAGTCGACGTCGGGGAGGCGGATTTATTCTCCTTCTTATGTGTTGTACCCAGTAATTTATTCTTGCAAAATGCCGCTGCTTTGACATCCCCGAGTTTTTCATACAATGAAAGAGCCGCCGTGTAGTCCTTGAGTTTAACATAGGTTTGGGCTAAGCGTAAAAAGTCGGGTGGATCGTTTTTTTGGAACATTTCCAACGCATTTTTATATTTTTTAGAACTGAAATAGATATCCCCGGCGGCGTTGTATTTCCCGGTTTGTTCAAAAAGGTCGCACGCTTTTTGAATATCGCCCAAATATTTGTAGGTTTTGGCCGCCGAATCGAGATTACCCAGGTGCTCATAAAAGAGAGCGAGTTTTCGATTTTCGAAGGATTCCCCCAGGTAATTCTCCAATTTGACCGTTTTATTTTCCCTCACAGCCCAATCGAAGGCTTTTTTTTGAGAAACAATATCTCCCTCCGTCAAATAGAAATAATTATTACTATCGATATCCAGGAGGGACAGCAGGCGGTTCACTTCATCGGGTTGATCCGCGAGCATGAACCGGAGTACCGATAATTCGGGCGACTTACTTTCTTTGAGTATTTCGATTGCTTTTTTGGCGATTTTCGGTATGCCCTTTCCCACATCATTTTTGCTTTTGAATTGGAGCTGTTTGATATAAAGAAGTAATCGGTTGTATTCGCCGCATTTATCGAGGTAGTATATGGTTTTCACTGTGGTAGTTATTCCCATAGGGTAGGATGTCAACATTTTTCCCCACTGCAGCATAAGAGGAGATGTGGGGTTTTGGTGGAAATAATCATCCATCAGTTGAATTATATGGTCTACTTCAGCTTCGGATTCATACAAAGCCATATCGACTAGTTTTTTACGCAGAGTTCGGGAGCCGGAAAGGAAAAACTCGACGGCGATATCGCCGATTTTTTTTCGGATGCAAATATGCGCAATTTGGTCCCACTGACCCAGGAATTGGCATGAATCCCAGCATTCGAAGGCCTTATTTTTTTTCCCCATCAACGCATAGCAGAGACCCTCTTCAGGCGAAAACCGGCGACTTTGAAAAAACAGCAATGCCTTCTTATAATCCGAGAGCTTATACAAGAGTTCATCCCTGTAGGCAACCAGCTCATTAATATTTACCTCGTCGAAAAAATTAATTTTTTTTATTGCGAGCCGGGTTTTTTCGAAATCATTTTTTTCGTCTTCTTCAGACTTACTAAAATATATGGCTGCTTTCGAGTATTGATGGAACTTAATGAGGCAGTCCCCGGCCAGGTAAAACTCCCCGGCTTTTTCCAGGTGCACCAGGGCCTCTTTGTATTTTTTCATATAGAAATAGCATTTACCGATCCCGGGCAAATCGTTGTTCACGTGAAACCGGGTTAATGCGCTGAAGTATTTCCCCTTTTTGAGATATAGTTCCGCTTCCTGGAGGAGAGTTGTTTTATCTTTTCCCGATTTTTTCAGCCATTTGAGGGAGGAGTCGAAATTTTTTTCTTTTTCGAAGAGAGCGACGAGTTTTTCTTTTTGGTCGGTTGTTTCGAAGAATTCGATGAGGCGGTTTTTATTTTTGGATTTGATCCAGTATTTTTCGGCGTCTTTGAATTTTTTAGCTTTAAAGAAAGCATCGGCGGCCTTTTCGTACCATTTCTGTTCCCCGTAGAGTTTTGCGGCTTCGAGCCAATTTCGTCCGTTTTCGTATGCGATGAGGGCTTCTTTTTTATTTTTTAAGACTTTCAGGTAGATATCGCCGGCCATTTTATATTCCTTTGCTTCTTTGAAGCAGGCTGCTGCTGCCGGGTAATTATTCATTTTTACATAGAGTTTCCCGGCTTCGGCGAATTTTTTTTCGCTTTTCAGGACTTCGACAAGGCAGAGTTGAATGTGTTCGGTATAATGCAATTTTTCCCACAATCGCAAGGCATTTTTAAAATCGGCGGCTTTTTCATAATTTTCTGCTGCCTCCCGGGGTTCGTTTATTTCTTCAAAAGCGGAAGCAGCTTCCGCCCAGCGTCCGATTTTTTTGAAGTAGAAGGCATTGGCTTTGGCTGTATTTTTTAGATCGCCGCCATTTTTAAAGCATTCTGCCGCTGCTTTGAAGTATTCCCGCACAAAAAAATAGTGCCCTTGTTCGATCCATTCTCCCGGGGTGGATACGGTATTCCATAATCCTTCGATGAATTTGCGGTCATTGGTGATATAGACATAATCTTTGATTATATCGTTTTCCCAGATAATGGAAACCGTTTCGCCGTCATAAATGATCAGGTCTTTTCGCGGGCGCGTGATTCCAACATAAAGCAGGTTGATTTCGTGCCTGATTTTAGCTTCGTGAATGCGTTTGTCGTTGATTTCCAGGGCGACTTTCCATATATCCGTGGAAGATTTGTCCTTACAGAATTTCCAGAGAACGACGGTTTCGAACTCCAGGCCTTTGGCTTCTTTGATAGTAAATACCAATTCCGTTTCCAGGAGTTTTTTTAAATTATCCCGTTCCGATTCGCTGCGTACCAGGATCGTTCGTTGTGCTCCTGCCGCTTTAAAAATCCCTATTACTTCCCGTTGGGCGATGCCGGAAACAACCGTTACGGGTCTTCCCTTGTATTTCCACTCTTCTTTGCTTTCTTCGGCTTTTTTTCCTGTAAATTTTTCTTTTAATTCCAGGAGTACATTAGAAAGCTCGACGATGGATCCGGAACTTCGGAAATTCAGTGTGAGAGTTTTAAGGTCCGGGACAGCGATGCCTCTTTCGTAAAAATGGTTTCTCACTTCTTCCCAGCGAAAACTGCTGGGGTTAATGGTTTGTTTGGTGTCGCCGGCCAGGAATAATTGGCTGGGGTTGGACACGAGGTTAAAAAGAACATCCAATTGGGTATCCGTGAAATCCTGGATTTCGTCGCAAGCCAGGACATCGTATGAATATTTTTCGGTATCGACCTGTGAAGCGAGGTCTAATTCATCCCACAGGTTTTCGCTTTCCAGTTTGTTTTGATACCATTCGAAGATGCGGTAGATTTCTTTCCGGTTGAATAGAAAATTGGGTGCTTTTTTCTTGCCCATCAGTTCATATTGGAGGTAGGTAAGATAGTTACTTTCCTTGTTGTGTTCTTTGGAGAGGATATGCAGTGTTTTTTCCAGGATAGCCTGGACTGGTTTGATATCCTTGTTTAGGTCGATAAATTTTTCGATATGGGCGGCGAAGTGTTGGATATCGGTTTTCAAGTATTTTTGAATTGTATGGTTTACCGCGGAAAACGATTCGAGCCTGGCGAAGAGGATGAATTGGTTTTGCAGTTGTTTTAATAAAGGAGCATCGATATTTCCTCCCTGGATTGCCTTGTGTGCTTTTTGAATTGTATTGGGTTTATAGCGGAGTACAGCTCCTTTGATGATGGAGCGAATTTCTTCCCATACCAATTCGGGGTCAAAGGTATGATAAAGAGGGTTTGCGGAGAAAACCCGGTTGAACCGGTCGAAGTCCACCTCGTTTTCGGGGTTAAAACGCCGGTTATGGGCGATTTGCAGGCATATTTCCTTAAAAGTATAGAAATCCGGCGGGATCACGTCCTTTTTCCATGGACATTCGATTAAAAGGCCATTGTAGAGGTTTTGGGCGAAATTTTTCAAATGCTTATTATATGTTATAAATGCTTTCTTTTTTTTATCCAGTGCCCGGTTCAATAAGTAGTAAACGCAGAGGGTGGTTTTCCCGCTCCCGGCAGTCCCGGAAATCATAATGGGCAGCGTTGAATTTAAAATATTTTTTTGTTCCGGGGTTAAGTAGAGAAATAATTCCAGGTCTTCATCGGGATAGGATTGAATTCGTTTCCATTCGGTCTCTTCCACCGGGAACCATTTCTGGCTGCCGGATTCGTCCTCGATTTTTTCCGTGATCCCTTCCTGGGTAAAATAGAAAGGTTCGAGGTCTTCGATGATGATATTTTCTATTTCCGTTTCGTTATAATCGTTGAATTGAAGAAATGGGACATTGGAAGGAATAATGGACCGGTATTTCCTGGATACGTCATCATGGGTGACAATTCCCCAAATGTAGATGATTTGAAGTTTCTCGCCCCCGGCTCGACTCATGCTGCCCAGTGTAAAAAGGATTCGGTTCTCTCTATCTATGCGTGCTTCAAATACGCATTTGGAAGAAATCCCTTTCATTTTTTTTACTTTTAATCCCCCTTCCCATAATCCTGTTTCCAGGTATTCGAATTTTTCCCTGATTCTTTTCTTAACATTTCCCGGTTGTTTAAGTAAATATTTTTTAACAGTTTCGTTAATTAAGACAGCAAGCATGTGATATCCTTTAAACTTTTTTTAAACAAATAGATTTTATCAAATAATTGTATTTCTCACAACTTTTTATTCATTTTTTTTGCTTTTTTTTGAATTGTATTTAAATATCTCCTTCTTTCTCCTGGCAGAATTGCCTCATCAAACCAATTACTTCCGTAAAAAAACCTATAAGCTGGAAACCGTGGATCGATTTAAAACGTAAATCGACTGCGAAGGGTTAAAGATTCGCCGTTTAGAGATTTTGATAGAAGGATATGGGTCCGAAGTCGGGGGTTTTCAATTCTTTTTCCAAAACCAGGAATTTCCGGATTTCCAGGCATAGGTGGCATTTGGAAGCGTATTTTTCTTGGGGGACAAACCCGAATTCCTCCGCTGCAACCCGGTAAAAGCCCTGTATCCCGTTATTGTATAATATATGAAGGAAGGGGTATTTTCCCGCCGGTGCGGGTTTGCCGCTGCCGATATCGGAAGAATGAACCTGAATTCCGCTGCACAACCCGGGGATATAGTTTTCATATAAATCGAAATGAAAGTGAATCGTGTTTTCCAGCTCGATGCACGGCGAGTTGTCGTTTACCAGGTCTTCCACCGATTTTTGGCCGTATTGTTCGATAAATGTGGTTAATGCGCGGCCTCCGGGGTGAATCCAATAGCGTTGGAACACTTTTTTTAAATAATGACGTCCGAATTTTTGGGTATATTCAGAGAAAGCGTGGGGTTGGTTGTCGGGGAAGGAGTCCACTTCGCGGTAAAAGTCGAAGATCCATGGAAATGGCGAAATCCCGACATCTTTGCATGCAGCGATGACCCCTTTGACTTTATTGAAGGGCACATATTCATTGTGAAACGGGCTGATAGAGATCAACAGCCTGTGCATGGACAGTTTTTGTAATTCTTCCAGGGTCCGGCACGCCGATGAATGGTCTTTATACCAGGATGAATTGGTTTCCACGTACTCGATCCCGATTCCTTCCTGCTGTGCAGCCTTTAAAGTATTTTTAAGGCTGTTCATGTTAAAAAAAGGTTCGCCGCCGCCGATATGGAGGGTATCGCATCCCATGGTTTTGATTTTTTGAAATAATCGCGCTGCGGTTTCGTGATCGATAAAATCGCCGGGTTGGGACGGGGAACCGGCATAAAGGCAGTGACGGCACCGGGAGGAGCATTTATACGTGGCGATTAAACCCCCGGATTGTAGGTAAGAGATATTCAGCGATTTCACTCCCTCCCTCCCATGCTACTTTTTAAAATTTAAGGTGCAGGAAAGTATAAAAATATTGTTTTTATACATTGTATCGATGGTTCCCAGGGGATTGAGGGTTCCCACTTCTTTCCATGTGCCTTTTTGTCTCATATAAGCCGCGTCTATTTGAACTTTCGATGAAAAATCGGCGCCTACCCCGAATGAAAGCCCTTTAATCCGGACGGCGTTATTGCTTGCATCCACGAATAATTGGCGATCGCGACACAGCCCGCTGCGGAGAAACAGGACGGATTTTTTTATGGGAATATCCAGTTCCATCCCGACCCGGTAATTGACGCTGTCTTTTTGGGAGAAAGAGAAATCGTCTCGAACCGGGAATTGAAGGTCTGCGGTGGAATCGTAGTAATTGGACAATTTCGACTTGCTCCAATAAATCACGGAATAATCGAAAGAGAGAAGCATGAGTTTAAACGGTTTCACCATGATTCCGCCGGAGAATTGAGGAGGTAAAACCGTCGTGGCCTGGGTGGATTTCGTTATGGTGGTGGTGGTTCCCGATAAATCGTTGGGGCCGGTTTTCAACGTGTACTCGGAGTCCAGGTCCGCATTCAAGCGGGTATGGTAGCTGAAACCCAGGGAGATATCTTTGCTGAGTTTAAATAACAGTCCGAAAATTAATTTCCAGCCGTTGATTTTTTCAGAGAATTCGGTAGTGGAAAGGGTGGAAGGCGATACCAGTTTAAGGGTTTTGTCCCCGGAATTAAAAAATCGCTGGACGGTAACGCCGAAGGACATGGCGTTGGTTAAATAGAACCCGCCGGTTAAAGCCAGCACATCGGCCCCGTTTTTCCCGGAAACGTCCAGGGTGGTGATACGGTTTTGTTGGGTCCCGGTTCCTGTTCCCGGCAACTCGGATAGGGTAGAGGTGGCCGTACCGTTAATATTGTAAGGGATATAACGGTAATAGCTGAGGGCGAAATTCCATTTGATGTCCCAGATAATAACCGGTGCGGCTACAGAGATAAAATCCATATTTTTTAAGGTTGAGGTCCATTCGTATTCGAATTGTTGGGAGGGTGTTACGGCCGTGGATACTTCCGGTTTGTATCGATAGTCCATTTTACTGTTCCGGCAGCTCAAAAAGATTTGAGGGCTATTTAATTCCGACATAGCCGCCGGGTTTACGAAAGCGGCGGTCAGATCGCTTCCGACTGCGGTGAAGGCATTGCCCATGGATAGAGACCGGGCACCGTAGGTAAAATTATAATAAGTATAGAGGGGTTTTACTGCGGCATATTGCAGGCAGGAGATCCCCATTGCCAGGAAAACGACCCACAAGACAGTTTTTCCTCTTTTTTTCATAACGATCATGCGTCACCTCCTCTCTCTGTGTCTTCGTCTGTATATTCGGTCGAATCGGCAAATCCGACGTTCACCGTTCAACCGTTTTATTTAAAAAAGTTTTTATGCTAATCTTAGGATTCGGTATCTTGCGACATTTCATCGATCATGTCTTCTTCTTCGTTGTAGAAAACGATTTCATCCTGGTCTTCGATATAGACCCTGCCGCCGCTGTCTTCTTCATAGGATAGGCAGCACATCAACCGGCCGCATTGCCCGGATATTTTTATGGGGTTCATGTTCAGGTTTTGTTTTTTGGCCATTTGCAGGGTAATCGGTTCGATGCTCCTGAGGAAAGTTTTGCAGCAGAGTTGCCGGCCGCATACGCCCAGGCCCCCGATCATTTTTGCTTCATCGCGAATCCCGATTTGTCGCATTTCGATCCGCATTTTAAATTTTTTGGCCAGGTCTTTAACCAGGTCGCGGAAATCGATTCGGCCTTCCGAGGAAAAGTAGAAGATCGCTTTGCGTTCCGATGTAAAGAAGGATACTTTGATCAATTTAATGGGGATTTCGCGTTCCAGGATTCGTTTCAAGCAGAATTCGAAGGCTCGTTCTTCTTCCTGGGTTTTTTTATTGAAATTTTCAAGGTCTTTATCTGTGGCTATCCGGAGAATTTCAGGGATGCTGTCGATGTTTTTTATTTCATTAAAAACATCTCCAAAGGATTTGACGACTATGCCCAGTTCTTCTCCGAGAAATGATTGGATAATCACATGGTCATTGGGTTTGACATCGCATTCGCGGGTTTTGAAATGGAGTACATCATTTCTATCTTCTATCTGGACGATAATTACTCTAAACATCGTTTACCTCTTTATTGGTGTAACTGCCGACAAATTCCAGGATCAAGATTCGTGTATTCAGGTTACGCTGGATATCGCGCAGTAAGTATTCCATTTTCCGGATCAGGAAAAGTAATTTTTCTACCGTAATGAAACGGCACAGGGCGCGCAATTTTTCTTTATAATCGATATTAATAATGTACTTGCCGTGCTCATCGAATTTTAATACCAGGAGGTCGCGGATCATCACGGACAAAATGTTGACCAATTCCCGGAAAAAATCTACAAAACCTTCGCGGCTTTTGCTTTTGTCGTAGAGTTCCAATAAAATCGATTCCATGCCTTGTTGGGTGATAAAATTGTTGAGTACGGTAAAGCCGCGTTCTCGTTTTTTCATGAATTCGTCATAATCCATACTCAGTGCGTTTTCGATATTGCTGCCCAAGTGGGCCATTAGCGACGCTTTCTCTTCATCATATCCTTTTGCTTTTAGAGAGGTTTTAATCTCGGAATAACCCAACGGGGAAAAGTTCAGGACCTGGCATCGGGATTTAATAGTGGGAAGCAGTGCGTTCATATTGTCGGTCAATAGTATAAAGACATTTGAAAGAGCAGGTTCTTCCAGTACTTTTAGGAATGCATTGGCTGCGTTTTCATTCATTTTGTGGGCTTCGGTCAGAACATTGATTTTACGCCGGCCTTTGATGGGTCTATTGAAATTATCTTCCACCAGGAACGTGATTTGTTCTTTTTTATAGAAGGCGCCGTCCGGGACCAGGACTTTAAGGTCCAGGAAGATTTCTTTTTCGATTTCGACGCAGTTGACGCATGTGCCGCAGAAGTCCCCGTGCATATCGAGGCAGTTGACGCCTTTGGAGAAAGCGACGGCGAAATCCAGCATATTGGCGGAACCCGGGCCGAAAAAGATCATGCTGAAGGGAATGATATCGTTGTTCAGGTAGCTGCGTAAAATATGCCTGATCCGCGGGTTGCCCAATAAGTCGTTAAATCCCACTGTGTTCTCCTTCGCATGGTTTTTTTAGTTTCATTCTTATCCGTCGCGGTTGTTCTTTTTCGGATGATTAGTTTACCACTTTTTCAAGTAAAACTCAAATGGTTGCTCATCGATTCATGGATTATAATTTAAGGGATCATTGAATCGGTTTCTTCCCGGGTTTAATCGATGTTAGGCACCGTCCGGGACGTCACGGTCAGCCCGTCACGGACGGCTTTTATATATTAAACAGCTTTCCCAAGATTTGGAACCGATGTTTCTCGATGTGTGTTTCCCCTTAACAAAAATTTTGGTCCCACCGCAGCATCCGTGATGGTTTTTACAAAAAGGTGGGTAGCGATTCGGCGATCCCTATGATATAATATCCTATGCAAAAAAATTCAGCCGGTATCCGACAAAAGTTGAAGTCTTTTTTAAACACCTCCTACGAGTACAAAAAGACCTTTTTGTTTTTTTTATTCCTGCTTACGGCAATCAATTGGTTTTTAATCGTGATGGCCGAGCAGATCGGGCCCCCTGATTTTTATAAACTATACTGGGTTTCCCAACGGTTATTTTCAGGGGATTTTAAGGTCGGGATCGTGCCCCCGCTGTTTCCTTTGCTTTTGTATCCCCTGGGAAAAGCGATCTCCTTATTTATAGAACCCACCGAAGCTTTTATTATTGCCGGGCGTATTATTGCCCTGGCTGCCGCTTTCGGTGTTACCTGGTTCACTTACAAAATCCTGGAGAAAATAACCGGTCAAACCGGTTTGTTGGCGGTGGCGTTTATGACGGTTTCGCCTTGGTTCATCAAGTTGGTTTCTTTTCCAATAACCGATATGCTTTATCTTTTTTTTGCGGTAGGGGCTTTTTATTATTTTTCACCTTCTCCCGGGGCTGCTTCCGGGGCAAGAAAGTCGTTTGTTATGGTAGTGGCGGGTGTATTAACTCGTTTTGAAGGTTTGCTTTTGATCCTGGCAGGGTTCGTCAATTATTTCAAAGGAAAAAAACGTGTGTTTTACTTCCTTGCCGGTCTTTTCCCGCTGGTATTAGGACTTTTTTATTTTTTAGTTCCGCGTCTTTTCGCCCATTTCACGGATATTATTTTAAAGCGCAAAAGTTACCTCTATCTTTTCCAGCATCCCGTCGATTTTTTTAATGTCATTTATAGTAATATCTTTTTCTTTATCCCTCATTGGTACCCTTCTTACATTAAAATGTTTCTATCCATCGGTCTTCTGGCAGTGTTCGTTTACGGGGTTTACCGGGTGTATAAAATCGATAGATATTGGAGTTTCAGTCTTATCTTGTATGAAGTCCTATTTTTTATCGCTAAAGGTTATATCGACACTATGGACCCGGAGCGGGAGTTCAGGCGGATTTTTTCAGGGCTTTGGATGTTTTACCTGTTGAGTATTATCGGTCTTGTTTTTCTTTTAAAAAAAATAAGAACCGGGAAACTCATTCGCAGTTCTGCGGTGTTAATTTTTCTTGCCTGTTGTGTGCTGGTATATCCGTCGTCGTTTCACAGGTCGAAAATGTATGTAGTATCTCATGCGCGTAAAGCAGGGTATGCGGCGGCGCATTGGATCGATGTGGGAATGGTAAAGAAAAACGCGGTTATTCTATGCTATACGGACCGGAACATGATCGAATACTATTTGCAAAAAGGGAGTGGAAAGGCAAAAAGCATCCGTTTCCTTGATTTTACTGTCCCGATGCCCAATACGCCCGAATACCGGGAGCGGTTTGCCCGGTATTTTTTCCAGGAAGTGAGGAGCCGGGGCGCGGATTATATTATTTTCGATCATTATGTGGTTCAGGAACCGGAGTTCCGGGGGATTAACGATGTTCATCATTTGTTGTACCCGGAGCAAGACAATCCGCGGTATTTCCTTTGGAAAAAAGAACTCTTTTATAAAGGCGTAAATGTGGCATACGTCTTATCGCCGGCCAATGTTGAAACGGATCGTTAAAACCTCTTTTTTCTCTGTCGGTTCGCGGGGGTTCATGTCCCTCACGAATATGCTCCTCATCTATGCGGTGACCGGCGGGTTGGGTATGGTTAAAGCCGGTGTTTACGGTACAACGGTTGTGCTTTACTATTTATTCGCTTTTTTAATCTCTTTCGAATTAACGCCCTATTTCGGGAAGGAAATCGCGTTCCGGAGAAGTTCCATCGAAGACATGAAGCGGCTCATGGGAGAGTTGGTCGTTACGTCCGGTTTGGGTTTGATATTGAGTCTTTGTATCGCTTTTTTTTTGCCGCTGATTTACAAGGAAATCGATCCTTTTTTGTTGGTTGTTTCTACTTTAAGCGGTATTTTTTTTGGAATAGAGAAGAACCTATCGGGTTTTTTGTTGGGTGAAGAGCGGATGCACATCGAATTTACGGCGCAGTTGGCTACTTTTCTTTTAGCCGGAGTGCCTACCGTTATTTTTATAAAGAAGTTGGATATCGGGGGGCTTTATATAATACGGGGGGTGGTTTCTGTTTTAGCGGTCGTATATCGAATGTGGGCTATTGGGATCGCCCGGTATTTCGATCGAAAGGTTTTGGGGTTGGGATCGATTAAATCGTTTAATTGGAAGGATATCGGTTTTTTTTCCGCCACCGGTTTTGCATTTTTTATTCAATATCATTTCGATTTGTTTTTGATATCGATGATGGTGGATCATGTGAAGCAGGGAGCGTATTTGTTAGGGCTGCGGCTTTTTCAATCGTTTTGTTTATTGGCGGAGATGATGTCGTTTTCGTTTATACCTTATATTTCCCGGGTTTTTCGAGATGTGGAAAGCGGGAATAAATTGGGATTCCGGCGGTTTTATCGATGGGTGATCGGAGCCGGGATGGTTTTGGGGGTTTGTGTCACGGTGTTGTTGTTTTTTTCGCGGGGGATGTTGGTTCGATTTTTCAATGATGAAGACCCAGTGTTAGCCTCTACGTATCTTAAGTATTTTGCATTTTTTCTTTTTTTCCGGTTTGCATCGTTTTTCACCGGGAGTATACTTTCGTCGACCCGGTACCAGGATATTCGTTTTTACTTTCTTATGGTTTCCACGGTGATTTTCATAGTATTGGGGATATTCCTGGGATTATTTTATTCTGTGGGGGGTGTTATTGCTGCGCGGGGAGTGATGGAAGTATTTATCTTTGTTACGTACCTGGCGGCTATTGCAAAAGTGAAACATAAATACGATTGCCCCCTGTGAGCTCCGTGAGAAATAAAAAAGGGGACAGTCAAGAATGTCGCTAAGATAACAGTAATTGTCATTTTGGAATCGCGGGGGCTGCAGCCGTTTTCCGAATTCCTTCCATTATCCGTTGATCGTGAATCGTGAATCGTCGATCGTCGGCCGTCGGCCCTTCGTTGTATTATATAAGTTCGATTTTTTTACTTAATGAAAAAGCAAACCTGGAAACGAGAACCCGTGCACCCGTGAACCGATTATTATCTTTTCTCAATTCATCATTTCAAAGACACCGACACGCCCCCTTTGCGTATAAAATCACTTTTCAAAATAAGAACCGCTGCTCTTTTCTCACACCAATTGTTTTCAATATATATTTATATTATAATGAATTCATGACCCATACATTTCGTTTTTACTATGCTCGCGCCCCCCTATTTTTGATCCCCTTCCTGTCTCTATTACTATCCCTATCCCTATTCCTGCCTATATCTTGTTCCCGTTCCCCGCATAATGGAAAATCCCTGACGGTCTTTTGCGGCGCGGGTTTGAACAAAGCAGCCACCGAATTGGGCCGCGTTTTTGAAAAAGAGCACGGCATATCCGTCCAATATAACTTTGGCGGTTCCCATAACCTCCTGGCACAAATTCAACTGGTAAAAAAAGGAGATGTATTTATCCCGGGAGAAGACTATTACTTGAAAATCGCAAGCGATAAGGGTTTAATCGAATCATCACGGGAAATAACACCTCATATCCCGGTTATCGCTGTCCCGAAAGGAAACCCCAAACACATCGCTTCCCTGGAAGACCTGGGGGATGAAAATACCCGGATCGGCCTGGGAGACCCCCAGGGCACTGCGATAGGAAAAACTACATTAGAAATTTTAAAAAAAAATAACCTGGAACTCTCGATAAAAAAAAATGTGGTCACCTACACCACTACAGTCAACGAGCTGGTGGCATTCCTGGGCTTAAAACAAATCGACGCGGCTGTAATATGGGAAGATAACGCACTATCCGCACGGGATACAGTGGATTTCATCGCCATCCCGGGGAATATGAACATAATCGGGACAATCCGGGCCGGCATCCTGACCCTCTCGACCCAAAAACACGAAGCAAAACTGTTTATCGATTTTTTATCCTCACCCAAAGCAAAAAGAATTCTTGAACGATATGGCTTCAAAACTTTTTAATAATGACCTGCTTCGGCACCAGGGGACTCTTTTCGTGAAAAGCCGCCCCCTGAACCCCCACAAAAGCTTTTGTTATAGAATCGACTAAGTATTTTTTATTAATCGGTAATTAAAAACGGAGTCAGCAACATGACAAAATATAACGACACTGCAATAACCCCCCACGCAGCAGGGACGAATTATGTTTATAAACCCATAGGTGTTATTTATACGCCCTTTAAAGAGAAAAAAGATACACCCATTCAACCGGCTTTTTCCGAAAATACCGGCGGAAAAATAGAAATATTCGACGAATTCGCAGAGGGCTTGAAAGACCTCGAAGGATTCTCCCATATTTTTCTTTTGTATCATTTTCACCTCGCCGACGAATGCCGCCTTCGCATCATGCCTTTCCTCGAAGATAAAGAACACGGGATTTTTTCCATCCGCCATTACAACCGCCCCAATCCCATCGGCCTCTCGCTGGTAAAACTGGAAGAAGTCAACGGGAATATCCTCACGGTCAGCGGCGCGGATATGCTGGACGAAACCCCCCTCCTGGATATCAAACCCTACATGCCGCGCTTCGATTCTATAAAAGATGCCGCAGGCGGATGGACGGATAATCCCGATATCGACTTAAAAAGAGGAAAAGGCGGCATGCACCGGTAACGAAAGACACCATGAAGATAAAAATAAAACAGCACGGTTTTAAATTATTTACCATTACCGTTACTCTCGCATTGACTTTTTATATTGCTTTTCTACTCTTTCATATCGTTACATATGCCCGTTTTTCGCGGTTTACCCACGCTTTAACCTCCCCAGAGATACTTTTTGCTTTAAAAATGAGTGTTTTCACCGCATCCATTTCCACTTTCTTGTGCGTAATCGCAGCCCTTCCCACAGCTTACGCCCTGTCCAGGTATAAATTTCACGGGAAATCCATCATCACCACCCTCCTGGATATTCCTATCGCGCTTCCTTCTCTCGTAGTCGGGTTTGGACTGCTGCTGTTTTTCGGTGCCACTCCCATCGGGAAAACCCTGGAAGAAATCGGCCTCGTGTTTGTCTTTACTCCCCTCGGCATCATCCTGGCCCAGTTTACCGTGAATATCTCTTCCATGATCCGCGTCATGAAAGCCACCTTTTCTTCCATAAATCCCAGGTATGAACACGTGGCACGCACCCTGGGTTGTACCCGGTTCCAGGCTGCAGCGAAAGTGCTGCTCCCCATGTCCCGGCAAGGTTTAATCGCGGCGACAGCGATTGCCTGGTCCAAAGGCATCGGCGAATTCGGCGCGGTAATCATGATCGCGGGCTCTACACGAATGAAAACAGAAACACTGCCGATATCCCTCTTCCTGGAAATGTCCACGGGTAACCTGGAAACGGCTGCCGCTGTAGCCTCCATATTAATCGTAATGTCAGTCTGCTCCCTGGCTGTCTTTGAAAAGTACTTTAAAACCCACAACCACTTTTAATAAATGCCATGATTGAAATATCCCATATCTCTAAACGGTACGACAACTTCTCGCTGGAAGATATCTCGCTGACCATCCGGGAGAAAGAATACATGGTCATTCTAGGCCCCAGCGGCGCAGGGAAAACGCTGCTGCTGGAAACCATAGCGGGTATCCACCAGCCGGACAAAGGCGAAATCCGACTGCATGGAAAAGATATTACGGGGATGCCGCCAGGAGAACGTCACATCGCTGTGGTTTACCAGGACTATATGTTGTTCCCCCACCTGACGCTGGAACAAAACATCGGGTTCGGATTAAAAGCGAGGAAAACGGCCTCCTCGATTATTGAAAAAAAAATAAATGAAAGCGCAGAGATGTTGGGCATCACGCACTTGCTTCACCGTTACCCGCTCACCCTCAGCGGCGGCGAACAACAACGGGCTGCAATTGCCAGGGCTATTGTCACGGAACCGGCGGTGCTGCTGCTGGATGAACCGCTAAGCGCTGTAGACGAATTCACCACGGAACGCCTCCACAGGGAATTAAAACGAATTCACCGCTTAACCGGCGCTACCACCATCCATATTACACACCGTTTCGATGAAGCCTACCTGCTGGGCGACCGCATCGCCGTTATGAACAACGGCAAAATCATCCAGGTCGATTCACCTCCCGTTATTTTCAGGAAACCGGCCAACCTCTGGATCGCCCAATTTGTCGGGGGAAAAAACATTTTCCAAGGACACGCAGCTATTATTAATAATGTCAACCACGTAAAAGTAGGTTCGGCGACAATCAAATCTTCCTCTTCCCTCATAGGAGAAGTCCGGTTGTCCATCAGACCCGAAGATATCTATATTTCGAAACATACTTTTAATGAACCCCATTTAAACTCATTAACCGCTGTTGTAACCGGCATCACCGACAGGGGCCGATTCATCGAAGCACAAATCGATGCGGGGATACCGTTGATTACCGTTCTCAGCCGACAATCCGCACACAAAGTCGAACTAAGCCCAGGGAAAGAAGTGATTGTAACTTTCAAAACGGATGATGTTCATCTTTTTACCACCGGCCACCAGGGAGCTCTTCCCGTGTAAAAAATATTATCGTTATTTTAAGAAAATTCGAATAGAAACCTTTTCGATTTTTTTTTCGTTATAACTTATCTTGATACCGAGGTGAAAGATGAAAAAGATTTTGTTTATCGTTTTGGGCGCCATCGTAGTGATCGCAGCATTGATATTTATTTTCGGATCAAAAAACGGCGACACCCAGGATTACAAATTAGTAACGGTTCAAAAGGGGGCCATCGTCGAGAAAGCACTGGCAGTGGGAACCATTGAACCGGCTAAAGAAATTAAAGTAAAATCCGCCATTTCAGGGATCGTCAGCAATGTCTTTTTCGAAATCGGCGATATCGTAGAGAAGGGATCCCCGCTTTTTAAAGTTTCCCCCAATCCCACTCCCCTGGAATATGCAGAAGCCCGGAGGGGTATGGAAATCGCGGAAATTACCATGAAGCAAATAGCAAAAGAGCAAGCACGTTTGAACAGCTTGTACACGGATCAAATTATCCCTCATTCCGAAATGGAAGCAATGGAATCTCGCTATAAGGAATCCAGTTTAAGATATAAAATCGCAATGGAACGATTTAAACTACTGGAAGATGGAAACGTGAAAGTTTCCGAGAAAAAGATCGATTCCATTATCCGGTCGCCGATTACCGGAGTCGTACTGTCCCAGGATGTCTACGTCGGAGACCCCGTGGTGCCTTTAACCAATTATCAACCCGGAACAGAATTGTGTGCCATGGCGGATATGGGCAGTATGATGTTCAAAGGTACGGTGGATGAGATCGATGTAGGAAAATTGGAACCCGGTATGCCGGTAGAAATCAACATCGGTGCCCTGCCGGATACGAAAATGAGCGGCAATTTGAAACGGATTTCCCCGAAAGCCAAGAAAGAAGGCAACGCCACATTATTCGATATCGAAGCTTTCGTGTCGAACATAACCGGGAAGATGCTTCGCGCTGGGTATTCAGCCACCGCATATGTTAGAATCCGCGAAAAAAAAGATGTGTTGGTTCTCCCGGAACGACTGGTTAAATTCGAAGACGGCAAACGATTTGTAGAAGTGAAAGAGGGTGGTTCAATCAAGAAAATAGAAATCAAAACCGGGCTTTCGGATAGTATAAACATCGAAGTAACGGAAGGTTTAAAAAAAGGCCGGCAGGTAGTGGAAAGACCCCCTGCCGAAATTAAATAATCCAGCAAAACGGATCGACGATGATAGTCACTTTTTTTAGAAATCTTTTCATGGACCTTTACCGGCAGCCGCTTCGAACATTTCTGACACTTTCCGGCGTATCGTGGGGAACGTTTGCCATCGTGCTGCTCCTGGCGTTTGGTGTCGGGGTGAGGGAAGCCAGCATGAAAGCCATGCACGGCATGGGCCAGAATCTCATCCTGGCTTTTCCCGGGACCACGACTAAAGCCTATAAAGGATTTATCAAGGGAAAACCTGTTCGAATCACACCGGAAGAGGTTTTGGAACTAAAAGAGATACTCCCGGATATCGGGAGTATCAGCCCGGAAATGATGAATACCCGGAGAATCCGTTACGCGAAGGGCTCCGAAGAGTACAATAATACGATCCGGGGCGTTAATGTCGAGTATGGAAAAATGAGGAACTGCATCCCCGAAAAGGGCCGGTTTCTCGATGAACTCGATATCAACCTGCGCCGCAGGGTTTGTTTCATGGGCGATACGATTGCAAAAAATTTGTTCCATGATGAAGACCCGGTGGGTAAAAAAGTTACTGTAGAAGGTATTCCTTTCACCGTCATCGGGGTGATGGTTAAAAAGATTCAAACCAGTAATTATTCCGGGCAGCAAGATGAGCATTGTCTTTTTATTCCTTATACCACATTTCGTTCGTTATTCGGGGCAAAATATGTCGATTGTTTTATCCTTCAGCCCCGGTCCGCAGGTATTGGACCCGGTCTCATCAAACAAATACGGAACTACCTGGGAGAGAAAACCGGGTTCGCGCCGGATGATGTGGATGCCGTATTTATCCTGGATTTTTCGGAATTCGAGCGGAGCCTGGATATGTTTTTTGTGGCTTTTAATATCTTTTTGGCCATCATCGGTTCATTTACGCTGTTGGTCGGCGGAGTCGGTGTCGCGTCCATCATGTTGGTGGTGGTTGAAGAGCGAATCCGGGAGATCGGTATCAAGTTGGCAGTGGGTGCCAAAAGAAAGTTAATTCTATGGCAATTTTTTTCAGAGTCTTTGGTCATTATTTTCCTGGGCGGTTTAATCGGTTTTTTCTTTGCTGCACTGCTTTTAGGAGTTCTCCCGGCGAAATTGATCGAAGAATATGTGGGAAATCCACATATCGATTGGGTCGTGGGCGCAGCGACGATTTTCATTTTGTTGATAATCGGGACCGCTTCCGGGATGATGCCGGCCAGGAAAGCGGCATCGACCGATCCCATCCAAGCGCTGCGCCATTAAGGAGCCAGTATGAAACTTCAACTTTTAAGACTTTTTCGTCATGAATATAAGAAGAGGAAGAAAAAAACGGCGTTGATAACCTTTGCAATCGGGTGGGGCGCACTCTCTCTCCTCATCATGATGGCTTTCGGGCAAGGGTTATCCAACCAGTTTCGTGTGGGTTTCGAGGGGCTTGGGGTCGATCTTATTATGTTTTCCGGCGGCCGTTCTTCACAAGCTTACCAGGGACTTCCCAAAGGCAGGGTTATTCGTTTGTATGCCCAGGACGTAGATATGCTTCGACAGTATATACCTGAAATCAAGCAGATCGGCCCGGAGTCGATTGTAGGTGGAGAGATTACTTATAAGGATAAAGAAACCAACCGCACGATTCATGGTGTATCTGCCTCTTTCCAATATATGCGGTCTATGTATGCCCAGGTGGGCGGGCGTTTCATCAACCCGGACGATGAAAAATATTCCCGCCGTGTGGTTTTTATCGGGTGGAAAATGGCGGAGCAATTTTTCGGGAAAGAAAATCCCATCGGAACCCGGATCGATATCAACCGCCAGCCCTTTACCATTATCGGGATCATGAAAAAAAAGCTCCAAACCGGCAATTATTCAGGGTTTGATTACGATGATGTGTATGTCCCTTTTTCGACTCTTTCACAGGTGAATTCCCAAAAATATATCGACATGATTCATATTCAACCGATTAAACGTGACCTGTCGAAGATGGTGACGCAAAAAGTGAAAGAAATCCTGGGAAAGAAATACCGGTTCGACCCAAAGGATGAGTACGCATTATTTTCCCTGGATACCATCGATGCGAGCCAACAAGCGAACAAAGTCTTTTTCGGTATTGAAATTTTCCTGGCTGCAATGGGCGCATTGACGTTGTTTATTGCTGCCGTAGGGGTGACCAACTTGATGTATGCCGTCGTGAAAGAGAGAACCCGGGAAATCGGCGTAAAAATGGCTTTGGGCGCTAAACGGCGTCATGTCGTTTTCCAGTTTCTTTTGGAAGCACTGTTTATATTTTTGAAAGGAACGTTTTGGGGGACGCTGGTGGCTTTCGATATCGTCTCCCTGGTCCGGGAGATCCCATATAATTATGAAATCACCAATGTCGGGGGTTACCTGCTGCGGCCGGTTTTTTCTGTCGATATTTTGATTACCTTTATTATAATAATGAGTATCATGGTCTTTTTTTCCGGGATTTTCCCGGCATTACGGGCGTCGCGGCTGAACCCCGTCGATGCTCTCAGGTATGAGTGAGCGAGGTTTAATATGATCGATATGCGGAATATAAAAAAAACGTACCAAACCGGCAGCATCTCTTTTGAAGCACTGAAAGGAATTTTCGTGAAAATCGAAAAGGGCGAGTTTATTTCCATAATGGGGCCTTCCGGTTCCGGGAAATCCACATTAATGAATATCATCGGGTGCCTGGATACTTCAACCGAAGGATCTTACTACCTCGAAGGGCAAAACGTTGCCGGCCTCACGTTCGACCAGTTATCGACCGTCCGGAACCGGAAGATCGGTTTCGTGTTCCAGAATTTTAATCTTTTGCCTTACGCTACAACGTTTGAAAATGTCGAATTACCCATGTTGTATGATGGGATAAAAGCTTCGGCTCGAAAAGAAAGAGTCGCGGAACTTTTGAACATGGTGGGCTTATATGAGTGGCGAAAGCACCGGCCGACCGAATTATCCGGCGGTCAGCAGCAGCGCGTTGCTATTGCCCGCTCTCTTGCCATGGACCCCCCCATTTTGCTGGCCGATGAACCCACCGGGAACCTCGATTCCAAAAGCGGGGAAGATATCATGAAATTGTTTACCCGGTTGTGGCAAGATGGCCGTACCATATTGATGGTTACCCACGATAACCGCATTGCCTCTTATTCCCAGCGGACTGTCCATCTACTTGACGGCGTCGTGGAAAACTAAGGGGGCTCTTTCCTGGGAAAACCACCCCCTTAAACCCCCGCAAAAGCTTTTTTATCGGGAGTGTATACTATTTTGTGTAAATTAGTAAAGTGAAATATTCCAAATCGATTTAGCCTGTAGTCCACGGATTAAATGTAAATCGAGAATAAACAATTGCTGATCGGGGATTAACAGATGT
>Ga0209593_10000323_pt1 | contig 24405 bp, 20 predicted proteins | sample PPLLaktember2015_3_FD_187260 | JGI IMG/M metagenome (GOLD analysis project Ga0209593, IMG submission 187260) | Freshwater sediment microbial communities from Prairie Pothole Lake near Jamestown, North Dakota, USA - PPLs Lake P7 Core (6) Depth... | ecosystem: Environmental > Aquatic > Freshwater...
GCAGGCGAGACGCCTGCGCTCCCAGCGCCTGCGCTCCCAGCGCCTGCGGCCCCAGGGTCAGTTCGCCCGCTTGTAGATCTTCCCGCCCTTCATGATGAACTTAACCTGGCTCGTCACGGAGATGTCCTCCAGCGGGCTGCCCGGAACCGCAATCAGGTCGGCGAAAAGGCCTGGGCGGACTTGCCCGATTCGATCCTCCATCTTCAGAACCCGGGCGTTAACGGAAGTGGCAGCCAGCAGGGCCTGAGCCGGAGTCATCCCAGCCTTGACCATCCATTGGAGCTCGCGGTGATTGTCACCGTGCGTAAAGACCCCGACGTCACTGCCCAGCCCGATTTTCACTCCGCTCTTTAGCGCCGCCTTGAATGCCGTCAGCGCCTGTTCCATGTCCGCCGTGTACGGCTGCGTGCCCCGTTTGTAGTCTTCAAAGTATTCGCTGTAGGCTTCGACCGCGGTTAACGTCGGAAAGTAGGCCACGCCTTTCTGAGCCATCAGGCGAAACACCCTCTCGGTCCCCTGGTTACCGTGCTCGATGGTATCGACACCAGCTTCAACAGCCCGGCGCATTCCTTCGGGTCCAGTGGCGTGCGCTGCGACGGGACACCCGGCGCTGTGCGCCTCTTCCACCAGGGTTCGAAGCTCCTCGACTGAAAAGGTCGGCGCGAGGGCCCTTCCCGGTCCTCTTCTGAAGTCGGTATACACCTTTATCCACTGGGCCCCGCCCGCGATCTGTTCGCGAACGGCCTTGAGTATCTCCTCGGTCCCGCTTGCCTCCTGCGCCCCCTTGGGCGGCGTGAATTCGGGAGCATACTCCGGCGGACCCGGTGCGTAGGCGCCTGTGGCCACGATCGCTTTCGTGACGACGATCAAGCGGGGTCCGGGGATCAGCCCTTCATTGATGGCTCGCTGGAGCGAGACATCGGCAAACGCCGCGCCTTCAGTACCAAGATCCCGAAGGGCGGTAAATCCGGCCATCAAAGTGTTGTCGCAGTGCCGGGCGGCGCGAACCACGCGGTAAGCGAGTGGCTCTTTCAGGACCTGATCATCCCATAAGGTCTCATTGTAAGGATGCAGGAAGATGTGGGAGTGAGCATCGATGAGCCCGGGCAGCAAAGTCAGCCCAGGCAAATCGATCGTCTGTGTCCCTGGCGGTACGGCGATCGCGGCTGACTGCCCGATGGCCTGGATCTTATCGCCGACGACCAGGACAGTCCAACCTTCCCGCATCTCCTCGCTCGTGGCGTCGAAGATCCGGGCGGGCCGGAGCAGGAACGAGGTGGTGGCGGCAGCAGACTCGCTTCTCGTGGTGGGAATCTGTGCCGAAGCGGGTAGCGGTGCAACTATCGCGAGCAGTAACAAAATGATCAGGAGTTTGGAAGCGCTCATAGGTGTCTCCTGATCTTGGATAGCTTAAGTCGGCCGGTCTTGGCAAGCCCGCGCGGACGAATACGTTCCGCGGGATCAGAACCAGAACTGCTCCAAATCGTCCTTCCAGCGGTCGAGCATCGGCTGGTTCAGGCCGAGAATGCCTTCACGGGTCACGCCTTCCGGTGCAGGCAGCAATTCGTTCAGGCGTTCCCAGACCAGTTCCCGTCGTTCGGCCGACAGACGGGGCAGAAGGTGCCACAGCGAGAGCGTGTCGCGCACCCTGGATTTGCGGAGGAGTTCGCCTAAAGCCGCATCCAGCGAGAATCCCAAGTCAATCTCGTTGAGAGCCGTCTGGAAATCGGCGCTCGCATCGGTAAAGTAGGGTGTGCCAGGCCCCGAGCCGGGGCGGGACACACACGAGGCCCCGGCAGGGACAAGCGATTGTCTGCCTTCGTACTCCAGGGCCACCCAGCCGGCGGTGACCGCCAGATGCCCGTTTCCCTTGGAGTCGACGGTAAGTTCATAGGCACAGCCAAGGTCGACCGCCAGCGCCGACGGAGTCTCGACGAAGAACAGCCGCGGCGGTGCAAGGATCAGGGCGCTCATACTTCCTTTGTCGAGCGCCATCCGGTGCTCGTTTGCTCCCGAGCGAAGAACTCGCAGCCGGCTGTTGGGCCGCAGCTCCACTTGTCCGATATTGGCGACCTCGATTTCGGCCCGTGAGGCACCGTCCGTCTCGAGCCATTCCCCGACCGGCAGTGAACCACCCTCACTGGCTGGCCGAACGCCGATCATCGGCGTTCCGGCAAGGCCGGTGACCGTCCACGCCGTCTGTTCGTTTGGTTGCTGCACGTTAAGTGTCAGCAAAGAGCTGAGTGCAATCAGGACGAAGAAGGCAGCGGCGATCGGGAGGGGCCGACTCCCCCGGCGGGCAGAACCAGCGGACTTGGGCGCGGGCAGAGCCGGGGTATCGCTTCTTCCAGGCAACCGGATAATGTGAGCCGATCGATCCGGGCGGGCCGAAATGCGTGACAAGATATCCGGCCACAGGTCTCGGGAGGGCTCAATGGTATCGGGTAACGCCGCCGCTTTAAGGTCGAGGTCACCAATCCAGACCGCGTAGGACCGACATTCGCGACAGGTCAGGAGGTGTCGCTCGACTTCCGACTTCTCGGCCGGGACCAGTCGTCCCGTTACGAAATCATCTAGTTCTTGTTGTATCTTGCCGCAAGTCATCTTTTGAGCCTTTCCCGCAGCAGTTGCCGAGCCCGGTGGAGTTGCGCTTTGCTTGTCCCCACAGCTGTCCCGAGCATTTGGGCGATCTCCTCGTGCTGGTACCCTTCGATCTCGTGCAGCACGAAGACGATCCGGGCCTGCTCGGGCAGGCTGGCGACTGCCTTCTCCAGATCGAGGGCGCTTTCGGGCGTCGCCGTCGACTCCCGGTTCTTCTCGAACTCCGTCACGTTCTCACAAGTCACGACTCGACTATGGCGTCGTTTGGTCGTCCGGAGCTCGAGCAGAGCAACATTGACGGTCAACCGATAGAGCCAGGAACCAAAGCTGCTTTCGTGGCGGAACCCACCGAGCATCAGCCAGGCTCGCACAAAGGCGTCTTGGACGACATCTTCGGCCCAGCCGGGGTTACCCAGCATCCGCCGGCAGAGCGCGTTAACCCGGCCGACGTGCAGGCGATAAAGCGCTTCGAAAGCCGACTGGTCTCCGGCCTGAGCCTGCTCAACGAGCAAAGTGATGTCTGATGCCGCCCCCTGGCCGGCTCGCGCTGCGACGGCAGGTTCCATAGCCATCTGGTTGTTAGGATACCTTTCGGGGAAAGAGGGTTTAAAAGAGAAGACATCTTTGGGACAGAAATAGTTCCCGTTTAAACTCTTGCCGGCCGGCCGGTATCTAATCCCTCAGAACATCCGGCATCCCAGGCCGGAACAATGAACAGGCGGCCGCCTTGTTCCCGTAAAGGAGCACAGAACTATGAATGGTCGAATTGCATCCGCAGGAATTGCTGTGGTCATGTTAGCACTTGCAGGCCTCGCGTTGGCCGGTCCCCCTCTCGTTTGTTTCCCCTTCGAAACCAATGGTCAGCCGTCACTCCCGTGGGGAGGTGTCGCGTGGCATGAAAGCAGCCCCAGTTACGACACGACGAAATTGACCGGCGATACTGTCAGCCTGCTCGGAAACGATGTCTCGGTTATTGCGAGGATGGAGACGTTGAGGCGGGCCGGCATCTATGCTGCGAAAGATCAGGAGGCCGGGGCGGAACTCTTGGCGGCCCTGAAATCTCGGGTCAAAAACGGCGGTGACCGAAAGACCGTGGCCTATGCACTCTTTGACCTCGGATATTACGCTGACACTTACCGTCAGGCGAGCATGGCCAACAAGAGGCCGGAGCCGCATCAGATCGACGGCTACAGCCTCGTGGCGAAAGCCCTGGAAGGCGCGCCCAAAGATCCCGAAATGCACTTCGCAGCAGCGCTGATGACTGCCCACTCGAACTATAAGAAGGAGCACGAACATCACCTCGAGCAGGCGGCTCGCGGCGCACAGGAAGGCTCGCTGCTCGCCCGCAACCTCGTGTCCCACTTCCAAGGCCGCGGAAAGGACCTCAAGACGCTGCGCGCCTCAATCAAGTAGAGCAAAGGGGCGAAGGGGCGAAGGGGCGAAGGGAAATATCGAATGTCGAATATCGAATGTCGAATGTCGAAGGGAAGAACGAACGGCTGCCACATACCCCCTTCGATATTCGACATTCGTTATTCGATATTCGATATTTTCCCTTCTTCCCTCCGCCCCTCCGCCCCTTCGCCCCTTTGCCCCTTCTTCCCTTTCTTCCTTCGCCCCTTCTATAATCCAACCTGCTAACCAGGAAGGATAGGTCATGAGCCAAAGAGTACTTTGCCTGTTGATTGCCGTTGGTCTGCTTTTCCCCGCCTACGTTCTTGCCGGAACACCGGATGAAGGGGCGAAAGCCGCCCGTCAGTTCCGCATTCACGATTGGACTCGTCCGCAGCCCCCGATCGTCGATCCCGGGACGCCGAGCACGCCTCAGCAGCCCGGCAAACCGCCTGCCGACGCCGTCATCCTTTTTGACGGTCGGGACGTCTCCAACTGGAGAGCCATGGACGGCGGCCCTGCTAAGTGGGTTATCAAGGACGGAGTGATGGAATCGGTCAAAGGAAGCGGGTACGTGCGCACGCTCCAGGCTTTCGGAGATTGCCAGCTGCACGTCGAATGGGCGACTCCGGTCAACGTCGAAGGAAAAAGCCAGGGACGGGGCAACAGCGGCGTGTTTCTCATGAACACGTACGAAGTACAGGTCCTCGATTCCTTCGATAACCAAACCTACCCCGACGGGCAGGCATCAGCTGTTTATGGTCAATATCCTCCGCAGATCAATGCCAGCCGCGGGCCGGGAGTATGGCAGACGTACGACATCATCTTCCACAGGCCGCGCTTTGACGAAGAAGGCAAAGCGGCCCAGCCGGGTCATATCACCGTGCTTCACAACGGCGTGCTCACCCAGGACCACGTCGAGATTCTGGGGCCGACAACCTGGATGAACCGGCCGCCCTACCGGCTTCACGCCGACAAGCTTCCTTTGGCCCTCCAAGATCACGGAAATCCGGTCCGCTTTCGGAACATCTGGGTGCGGGAACTGCCGGCTCGGCCAGCCGCGGAACGCGACAAAGACAAGGAGATCTTCCTGGGCAGCGCGGCGCTGGAGCCCTTTGTCGGCGAATACCGGGGTGAGGGTACCCCAGTGATTACCATAACCCGGAATCAGGACCAGCTGCTCGCGACCTTTGCCGGCAACCCTGCGCGGCCGATCTACGCCCGTTCGGAGAACAATTTCTTCTCGAAAGCCATAGGAATCGAGTTTGAATTTCAGCGCGGCGCCAACGGCCAGGTCGAGTCGGTCATCATCAAGCACGGTGACGACCGTATCGGCCCGGCAAGGAAACAGACAAGGTGACAAGGTGACAGGCCTGGGAGTGCAGGCGCTGGGAGCGCAGGCGTCCCGCCTGCACTGGGGCCGCAGGCGTCCTCGCCTGCGATGCACAATCGATCCTGCATCGCAGGCGGGACGCCTGCGACCCCAGTGCAGGCGAGACGCCTGCGCTCCCAGCGCCTGCGCTCCAAGGCTTGTCACCTCGTCAGTTCTTCAAGGGGAGGCAATTATGCATAGCACGCATTTCGGTTGCTGCCCGCACGTGACACGGCGCGGGTTTTTGGGTGGCGTTGGGGCGGTGATCGGTGGATCCGCTCTGGGCCCTCTCTCCTGGTCGGCGCTTGCAGCCGGCCTGGACCAGACTGCCGCGGTCCGCTCGCCTCTGGTGGTAAAGCCGATCTTGGTCTATGAAATCCCTAAAAGAAGGCAACAGACCAGTTGGCGGAGTTGGGGCGGCATTCAAACGGAAGAGCAGGCCCGAGAGGAAGTGGCACGGATCCAGGCCGAGCTCGGCCGGCTGGAGAAGAAAGCCGACTTCCCCATTCGGTTTCTGCCTGTCTCCCAGATAAAGAAGACCGAGGAGCTGGACGGGCTCCGAGAGGATCTCGCCAGTTGCCAGGCAATGATCGTCTATGGCGCGGGCGGGCCGAAAGCGGTGTACGACAAGCTTGGACAATCGGGTAAAGATGTCGTCTTGTTCGTCCGTCATAAATCCGGGCCGGTCTACCTTTGGTACGAAATCATCAGCCCTCGCTATCTGCGCCAGCACAAGGACCAACTGACCGTCGTGGGAGTCGATTTCGACGATGTCGTCGTCGACGGCCAGGACGAGCTTTTGTGGCGTCTTCGGGCTCTTTGCGGGCTCCACAACACCAGGGGAAGCAGCATTCTCGCCATTGGTGGGGCGGGGGCCTGGGCTCAGCCCGAAGGCGTCGTGCCCGACCTGGTCCGTCGGCTTTGGAAGCTCAATATCCAGGACATCTCGTATGAGGAGCTAGGCAAACTGATCAAACAGGCCCGGGGCGACCAGCCGACCGTCGAGCGAGCGAAAAAACGAGCCGGCGAATACCTCGCTCTGCCGGGCACGAAGCTCGAGACGCAGAAGCAGTTCGTCGAGAACGCTTTCTTAGTCGAAGAGGTGTTTGCGGGGCTGATGAAGCGGGCGCAATCACGGGCAATTACCGTGAATTCGTGTATGGGCACGATCATGCCGATTGCAGAAACGACCGCCTGTCTGGTCCTCAGCCTGCTGAATGATGCCGGGTATCAGGCGTTTTGCGAATCCGATTTCGTAGTGGTTCCGTCGGGAATGCTGCTCGCCAATATTTCCGGAAAGCCGGTTTTCCTGAATGACCCCACCTACCCGCATGATGGGTTGATCACGCTGGCCCATTGTACTGCGCCCCGTAGAAACGACGGGAAGACCCTCGATCCCGCTCGGATCCGGACACATTTCGAGTCCGACTATGGTGCGGCCCCGCAAGTCGCCATGAAGATAGGGCAAGTGGTGACGAACATCATCCCGGACTTTAAGTCCGAACGCTGGGTCGGCTTTTGTGCGAAAGTCGCCGAAAACCCGGACATGGATATCTGCCGCTCGCAGATTGACGTCCGGTTTGAGTGCGACTCGGGTCTTGTCGCCCGCAACATGCCCGGTTTCCATTGGATGACCGGCCACGGCGACTACACCCGCGAGCTCGGTTATGCGCTGAAGAAGGTGCCGATCAAGTGGGAGATATTGGCTTGAGCTAAGCGTAAGGCCAACGGATAACACGGATAAAACGGATGTATTCGTGTTATCCGTGCTATCCGTTGGCCTGACCGACCGATCACGACCGGAACCTTTCGCAATCGATCCCATACTTCGCGATCTTGTATCCGATGATCCGCTCGGTAGTGGCGAGCAACCGGGCCGCTTTTGCGCGGTTGCCGCGTGCGCTTTTCAACGCATCCTGAATCAGGTCTTTCTCGTACCAGGCAACGGATTCCGCCAGCGACGTGCGGGCGGTTGTGCCCGATGCTTCGGCGGTCTGCAGCGTAGGAGGCAGGTGGTGCCCGTGGATGACCTGGCCCTCACAGACCAGGACCGCCCGCTCGATCGTGTTTTCGACCTCCCGGACATTTCCCGGCCAGTGGTATGCCATCAACATGTCGATCGCCGGAGTGGAGATCCGTTTGATGTTCTTGCTGTGCTCGGCCGAGAACTTCTCCAGGAAATGATCGGCCAGGAGAAGGATGTCGGGCTTGCGCTCCCGGAGTGGCGGCACAAAGATGGTGAAAACGTTCAGCCGGTAATACAGGTCCTCCCGGAATGAACCGGCGGCAATGGCTTTTTCGAGGTCCTTGTTGGTTGCTGCAATGACTCGGACATTGACTTTTATGGTTTCGGTGCCGCCCAGTCTCTCAAATTCGCGCTCCTGAAGTACGCGCAGCAGTTTGATCTGAGTCTGTGGGTCGAGATCCCCTATTTCGTCCAGGAAAAGGCTGCCTCCTTCCGCCAGCTCGAACCGCCCTTTCTTGCGCGCCTGGGCGCCGGTGAACGCGCCTTTTTCGTAGCCGAAGAGTTCGGACTCGATCAGAGTCTCAGGCAGCGCCGCACAGCTGACCTTGATGAATGGCTTGGCCGAGCGGAGCGAGTTGTAATGGATCGAGTGCGCGATCAATTCCTTGCCGGTGCCCGATTCGCCCCGTATAAGAACGGTTGTGTTGGCGCGAGCAACCTGGCTGACCTGCTCGTAAACGCTTTTCATCGGGCCGCTGCTTCCAATTATGTTCGAGAAGTCGTAACGCTCCCGGAGTTCCTCGCGCAAGTGGATGTTCTCTTCGAGCAGCCGCTGGCGATCGTTCTCGATCAGTCGATGGACCTTGATCGCCTGGGCTATCATCGATGTAACTACGCGGAAGAACTTCAGCTCGCGGTCGTAGTCGCGATCTTTTTTGAATGCCAGATCCACTCCGAGCGCCCCGACTGGTTTTCGGTTGACGACAATCGGTGCGCAAATGAAGCTGATTTCGTCTTGCTCGTTGCGTTTCCTCTCTCCGGCGCGATTCAGGAACATCGGCTCCAGGCTCACCTGCGGCACGACAATCGGTTTCCCGGTCTCTACCGCGCGGCCGGTGATGCCCTCGCCCAACTGATAGCGCGCACGCTGCCCGCGCAGCGTTAAGCCGTTGGAGGCTTCGATGTGCAGTTCGCCTGTCTCCTGGTCAAAGAGAGTGACGGCTCCCCGAATAACTCCGTGAAACCGCTCCAGGCTTTCCAGAACCTGGTGCAGCGACTGTTTGAGATCAAGGGTGCCGGACAACGCCTGGCTGATGTCGAGGAACGTGGCAAGCCGCCGGACCTCGCTGCTTTTTTCGCCCATGAAGCGAATATACACGAGGAGAGCGACAAGATTGGAGAAGAGAAGGAACGAGGTGACAAAATTGTGGGGGCTGGAAAGGATGAAGGATGAAGACAAAGGACCGAAGGATCAAAGAGAAGAATGAAGGGGGCGAAGAGATTGATGACTAAGACCAGGGTCCTCAATCAGTCAATTCTCTTCACCCTTCATCCTTCACCCTTCATCCTTTGTCTTTAACTGCACCCCGAGGTGTTTCCGCAGACCGTGCAGACGTGGCAGTTGCCGTTTCGCTGCATCAGATTCCCGCACGCGCAGGTGGGTGCTTCGCCCTGGCTGCTGTCGGAAAGCAGGCGTTTAGTCGCCTCATTCTTGGCCGGGCGCGACGTCTCGGAAAAACTCACTTGGACGCCGTTTTGCACCGAACCATTCTGCTTGCGCTGATGGATCCCCAGACTCTCCTGGACATCGGGCGGGAGAAAACGCGTGGCCAGATAGCGAACCACGTAATCCGGAATCGAGGTCGCGAAGGGGATCTGTTGATTATCGGTGTAGCCCGCCGGCTCGAAGCTCATGTGAGAGAACATCCGGACGTAGTCCTCCAGCGGCACACCCCGTTGCAGACCCATCGAAATCGCGATCGCCCAAGCCATCGCCATCCCCTGTAACGTCGATCCCTGCTTGGCGAAGTTAATGAAGATCTCGCCAAGCTGTTCGTCCTCGGGGAACAGTCCCATGGTCAGGAAGCCCTTGAAGCCTCGGATACGGAACTCGTGCTGGTAAGCGCCGTGATCCTTGGGCATGTTACGGTGCAGCGGAACCCCGGCTGCCTGCGCCGCACGCTCCTTGTTGGAGAGCGGCTGCACGAGCTTGCATCCGTCTCGGTAGATCGAAACGGACTTCATGCCCTGCTTCCAACCCTGGATGTAAGCCTCCATGATGTCGTCGACGGTCGCCTCGGCGGGCAGATTGATGGTCTTTGAGATCGCGCCCGAAAGGAATGGCTGAACCGCGCCGCACATCTTGATATGGCCGAGGTAGTGAATCGCGCGATGTCCGCGGGCCGGACGATCGGCACAATCAAAGACGGGCAGATGCTCGTCCTTCACATGCGGCGCGCCCTCGATCGTCTCTTCCGATTCGATGTACTTGGTGATGTCCCTGACCTGCTCTTCCGTGTAACCCAACCTTTTCAGCGCCCGCGGGATCGTATTATTCACGATTTTAAGCGTCCCGCCCCCCACCAACTTCTTGGTCTTCACGAGCGAGAATTCCGGTTCGATTCCGGTTGTATCGCAATCCATCATGAACGCGATCGTGCCGGTCGGCGCGAGGAGTGTAACCTGAGCGTTCCGGTATCCGTGATCCGAGCCGTTCAGGATCGCCTTATCCCAGCTCTCGATTGCCGCATGCAGCAAATCCATGGGAACCAGGGCCGAGTCGATCCGGGAAAGCGAGTCGCGGTGTTTGTGCATGACCCGCGCCATCGGCAAACGGTTCTTCTCATAACCGCTGAATGGACCCATTCTCTCGGCAATCTGACTGCTTGTCAGGTAGGCCTGACCCGTCATCAAGGCCGAGATCCCGGCCGCCAGAGCCCGCGCCCGATCGCTATCGTACGGGAGTCCCCGAGCCATCAACACTGCGCCGAGGTTGGCATATCCGAGTCCCAGCGTCCGGTATTCATGGCTGTTTTTCGTGATTTCCGCCGTCGGATAGGTGGAGCTGTCGACGATGATCTCCTGGGCGAGGATCATGACGCCCACGGCGTGCTTGAAACCCTCGATATCGAACTGGCCTTCGTCATCTACGAACTTCATCAGATTCAGCGAGGAGAGATTGCAGGCGGAATTGTCCAGGAAGACGTACTCGGAACAAGGGTTGCAGGCTCCAATCGGGCCGGAGTGGGGACAGGTGTGCCAGTCGTTAATGGTGGTTGAGAACTGCAGGCCCGGGTCTCCGCAGGTCCAGGTCGCTTCGGCGATCCACCTCATCATCTCCCGCGCCTTGTAAGTCTGGGCGACCTCTCCGGTCGTGACCGTGCGGGTCTGCCATTCCCCGTCCCGGCCGACTGCCTGCATGAAGTCGTCGGTGACGCTGACGCTGTTGTTGGCGTTTTGAAACTGCACGCTCCGATACGCTTCCCCATCGATGGAGTCGTCGTAACCGAGCTCAATCAGCTTTTGGGCCTTTCGTTCTTCGTTCGCCTTGCACCAGACGTATTCTTTGATATCCGGGTGGTCAGCGTTGAGGATGACCATCTTAGCCGCGCGGCGAGTGGCGCCGCCCGACTTGATCGCTCCGGCGAAACTGTCATAGCCGCGCATAAACGACACCGGCCCGGAGGCCAGGCCGCCGACCGACAGCGACTCAAACGACGATCGGATGCGGGACAGGTTCACGCCGGAGCCCGACCCGCCTTTGAAAATCATCGCTTCGGTTTTAGCCAGTTTCATAATGGAGTCCATATTGTCCTCCACCGAATTGATGAAACAGGCTGAGCACTGAGGGTTCTTTTTGATTCCAACGTTGAACTGTACGGGAGAGTTGAACGCTGCTCGCTGATGAAGCAGAAGGTAAGTGAGCTCGTGGTTGAAGACCTGAGCGTCCTCGGGAACCTCGAAATAGTTGAGCTTCTTGCCCCACTCGGTAATCGTGTTCACGATTCGGCCGATCAGTTGGCGGACGCTCCGTTCACGCGCCGGTGTGCCTTGCTGGCCGCGGAAGTATTTGCTCGCCACGATGTCGGTGGCTCGCTGAGACCAGAAGGAGGGGAACTCGATGTCCTCCTGCCGAAAAGTCACTTTTCCGGTCTTCCAGTCCTTGATTTCCGCCGTGCGCGTTTCCCACTGCACGTGGTTAAAAGGATGGACACCGTCAGGACAAAAGTGAGGCTGAATTCTCAGCCCTTGGGACAGCTCAACCTTCTTTGCCACTTTCTTCATTCCTGCTCCCTCCCTCAAATCTCATCGTTGGTCCCTCTCGGGAAAGAGGGCAAAAAGTGGGATCAATTCTAGTACAAGGGTCTGACATTTTCACCCGGTACGGTCAAACAAGCAACACGCAATTTATTGTTGCTGAGGAGTATTAATTATACAAAATATTGTGGAGGCGGCGCGCCAGCTCGTCGCGGTCGATACTCTTGAATCCGACCGTCTTGGACCGCGACTTCTGGCCGTGCAGCAAGACGACGTCGCGCCTTGGCAAGTCCAGTGTCTCAGCCAGAAAATCGACCAGCTGACGGTTCGCGCGGTCATCAACCGGAGGGGCCGTGAGCCGGATCTTCAGGCCTTGTTCCACGACGCCCGAGATTTCATTGCGGCTGGCGCGTGGCTGGAGGTGAACCTGAAGGCAGCTGTATTCGCCTTGGGTGGTGATCTTTATCTCATCGATCATAGAGGCTTAAGCCAACGGATAACACGGATAACACGGATGCGACGCCTCGCCCCGGCGAGGCGTCGCATCCGTGTTATCCGTGTTATCCGTTGGCCTCTCTCTTTCCGAAGATTGCCGTCCCGACACGTACGAGCGTGGATCCCTCCTGGATCGCAACCTTGAAATCGTGGCTCATCCCCATCGAGAGCTGAGTCAGCGGCGCGGCCAAAGAGCGGTTAATCTCGTTGAGCAGGCCCGCAAGCCGGCGGAAATAGGGCCGTGACATCTCCGGATCGTCACTCCAGGGCGGTATCGCCATCAGGCCGCGCACCTCCAGATGATTCAAAGTGCCGACGATGGTGATCAGTTGCCGGAGCTCAGAGGGCAGAACGCCGCTCTTCTGCGCTTCCTCTCCCACATTGACCTCGAGGCAGACCGGCAACCGCTTGCCCTGTTCTGCGGCGTTCCGGTCCAGGACGCGGGCCAGCTTCTCGCTATCCACGCTCTGGACCACGTCAAACAGCTCGACCGCCCGCCTGGCTTTGTTCGATTGGAGGTGCCCGATCAGGTGCCACTCGATCCCCGGCGATTTCACGAGGGGAATCTTGCTTTCGGCCTCTTGGACGCGGTTCTCCCCGAACGCCTTCTGACCCACGCTGGCCGCCAGGTTGATCGCGTCGGCACCGAATGTTTTCGAAACGGCGAGCAGCCTGACTGACGCCGGATCCCGGCCGCACGCGAGTGCCGTCTCATTAATTTCACCGCGAACGTTTTGGAGGTTTGCCCGGATGTCCACCACGAACTAAGTATACCAACCGGCTATGGTAGTATAGGCTGACCTTTTTCAAGGATTTGGGAGCCGGAGTGGAGACGGGGAAATTTGTCACGCTCGAGGGGATTGAGGGGTCCGGAAAGAGCCTCCAACTGACGCTCCTCGAAGCCGAGCTGAGAAAACGTGGGACGCGGTTTGTCATCACGCGCGAACCGGGCGGCACCGACTTCGGCCTGGAGGTGCGGAAAATCCTGCTCCACCGGGACGGACCCCAGCGCGAACCGGTCCCCGAGCTTTTGCTTTACCTCGCGGACCGGTACCAGCACCTCAAGGAACGAATCGAGCCTGCGCTGGCAGCCGGCTGTCACGTCTTCAGCGACCGATACCATCACGCGACCCTGGCTTATCAGGGTCACGCACGCGGCCTCGGATTTCAGCTGATCGATCAGCTGGCTGAAGTCCTCGCCCTCCGGATGCCTGACCTGACCCTGGTCCTTGACCTGGATGTAGAGCCAGCTTTAGCGCGAGCCCGGGCGCGAAATGTCGGGAGCGAAATCTGGGGACGTTTTGAGGAAGAAGATCTGGACTTTCACCGCAAGGTCAGGGAAGGGTACCGCCTCCTGTCTGTTCGTGAACCCTGGCGCGTGCTGTTGGTTGACGCCTCCGGCTCGCCGGAGGAAATCCAGACGGAGATTGTGCGGATAATGACAGAGCGAGGAGTTTTGCAGTAGGCCAGTTCGGGCCAACGAATAACACGGATGACACGAATCCGATTCGTGTCATCCGTGTTATTCGTTGGCCTCAGCTGCAGCTAGACATGCTTCTAAAGAATCTCGTCGGCAACGAAAAGCTGCTGGGTTTGCTCGCGCGCAATCCTTTGCCGCCGGCCTCAATCTTCGAGGGGCCGGATGGCATCGGAAAGCGGGCGGCAGCTCTCGCGCTCGCCGGACTGACGAACTGCCGCCAGCCGGCCGGTCACGAGCTGTGTGGCTCGTGCAGCTCATGCCAGAAGCTCGAGGCCGGCAATCACCCCGACATCAGGCTATTCGTCCCGGAAAAGAACGTCCTTAAGATCGATATGATGCGGGAGCTGAGCCGGGAGGCCTACTTTCGGCCTTTTGAGGGGAAGGCGCGGTTCTTTATCGTGGATCAGGCCGAAAAGATGACCGAAGAGGCGGCCAATTCGCTCTTGAAGACGCTGGAGGAACCGCCGCCCACATCGCACCTCGTGCTGGTGACTGCATTTCCCCACCGACTTCTGTCAACGATCCGGTCGCGATGTCAGAAGTTCACGTTCCGCCCGCTGACGAGAGCCGAAATTGCCGCGTATCTCAAGGCCGCGGGTCGGCCGGAGGATAGTGAGCTCCGGGCGGCATTTGCGGACGGGAGTATCGGCAAGGCGCTGTCACTCAACCTGGAGGAGTTGATCCGGGATCGGGATATTGTCCTGGAAGTCTTTAGCGGTTGGACGGCGACCCGGTCGTTCGAAGAGGTGTTCAAGCGAGCCGAGGCGCCCCCGCTCAAGGCGGATCTAAAGAACCGTGACCGAACCAAGGATCTCCTCGAGCTGCTCCATACGTTGGCCGAGGATCTGTATTTCATCCAGATGGGGACACCGGAGCGGCTCATCAACCTTGACCGGCGGTCGGAGCTCGAGAAGCTTTCACGACAACTGACTCTGGACGGAATCGGGAATCTTCTTTACCATATCGCTCAGTCCTACTGGGATGTGGATCATTATGTCAGCCCGCTGATGTCGTTCGAGACACTCTGGCTGAGAGCTGAACAGGGTAAGCAGTATGGCCGAGATACTCACAGTCAGGCTCGATAAGAACACCGGGCCAACTGTCTGCTTTTCGAACGACTCCAGCTTTCGAGTTGGCGATCGATGTCTCCTTGCGACCGAACGTGGGGTTGAAGTGGCCGTGGTTCTCAATGGCCGGGCCGTGGACGCGGCCCCTACCGATGCGAAAATGCCAAAAGTCCTCCGCAAGGCGACCGAGCGCGATCTTTACCTTTACGAGAAGAAGAAGGACAAGGAAGAAGTCGCCTACCGCCTGTGTCGAAAGCGGATCAAGGCGCGCAAGCTCCCGATGAAGCTCTCGGGCGTCGAGTACATCTTCGACGGGAGCCGTGTGGTCTTCTACTTCACGGCCAATCGCCGGATCGACTTCCGGGAACTGGTCAAAGATCTGGCCAGAGAGTTGCGGACCCGAATCGAGATGCGGCAGATCGGAGCTCGCGACGAAGCTAAACTGATCGGGGGGATGGGATGCTGCAGCATCGGGGAGAGCTGTTCCTCTCGATTTCTGAAACAGATGAGATCGGTCAGCGTGAAGACAGCCAAATCGCTGGATCTCGGGATGAATCCGAACCGGCTCTCGGGGATGTGCGGGCGGCTCAAATGCTGCCTAGATCTTGAGCTCGAACACGCCTGCTGCGGCGCCTGCCCGGCAGGCGAAGAGGATGAGGAGGAGCTCATTCCGCTGGAAGAGGACACGTTCTAGTAGCCGATCACTGTCCCAGCTTCGACTTCATCTCCGAGGCGCGCTCCTGGAACTTGGAGATCTCCTTTGCAGACGGATTCGCAGCCACGAATTGCTCGCAGACGGCAATGGCCTCTTCAAGAGCCTTCTGCTTCTCCAAACTCCGAACCAGCTTCTCGTAGGCTTCGGCCGATTTTGGATTGTATTTGACCGCCTCACGGTAGCGCTCCGCTGCTGCTTTGTAGTTGTCCCGTCTGAAATAGAAATCTCCGACAGTAAGGCTCTCCGCTGACAGCTTCGGGTTGGGTTGGACGATCATCTCCTGTTCGTCAGGCTTCGTTTCGTTTGGATCGTCTCGGATAAGGACCGGTTTGCGGCCCTTTCGAGGCTCCTGCTGTTGAGCGGAAACTGAAGCAAATACGAGGAAAAACGCCATGATCAGGGAAAGGCAACGCATGATCGTGCACACTAGTATAGACGCGGCTTTTCCCCTTGTCAAAAATGGGACCCTGATGTTAGGCTATGTCCACCCAACACGTTTGTTCTAGAGCTATTTTAGACCTGCCCGCCTCAGACAACGGGTTTGTGGAATTTTGGTTCGACTGAGGGACTATGGTGAACAGGAAATTGATTCGACCTTCACTTTCGGATTTGCGCGACCAGCAGATGCAGCCCAAATTCGGCAATGCCCAGCGAAAGCGAGTCCCACCCGAACAGACAAACGCGGAGCAGTATTACTATCTGAAACAGATGTCGAGTAAGACACCCATGGTAATCAAACTCGCCGATGGCGAATTGATCCGGGGGGTGATTGAGTGGTACGACCGCGCCTGTATCAAGGTGAACCGGGATGCAGAGCCGAATCTCCTGATTCCAAAGCAGCAGATAAAGTACATGTACAAGGAAAACGAAGTCAAAGGGAGTGACGAAAACATTTTGACTTCATCGGAAATGGAAGAATAGCCAAAGGGCAGCTGGACCGCTCACAGCTGCCCGAGGATCTGATCACACGCCCGTTCGCACGCACGCAGATAAAAATCCACCAAAGGTTTTGTGACAAACCCAAACGCTTCCGAAAGCGCCTCTTGGAAGTCGCTCACCTCTTCTACCGAGAAGAGTGGTAGTAGAGACGTCCTGAGGTAAAGCACTCGCAGAGTAAAGAAGTCTGCGGCCAGCCCGGAATAAGCCTCGAACGGCCAGATTTCGTAGAGACGCACCTGGCAAAGCGTTACCTGCTCGAGCGCGTGCATCTCGGCAAATGCCTCACTTGCCGTCCATTCAAAGAAGCGGACGAGCGCACGGGGGATGGCAGTGGGATCTAGATAAACATGGCCCTCCGTCACGCGAGTGCCTGTCCCCTGGCGGAACTCGCTTCCGTCCGCTGCACGGTCCAGCAGCAGGGAATGGAGGTGCAGCAGCAACGTCTGATTCAGTTCGCCGGCAGGCTGCGGCGGCGCGCTGACGACCTCCAGGCAGGCGCGGAGCCGGGACGCCTGAGGTGTGACGGTGTCCCAGTGGCGCGCCTTGGTCAGTTCGTATTCGATCAGCGGGGGGCCGGCGAGCGCTTTATTCTGCCCTTTCCAGTCAGGCGATTTTTGCGCGACTTGACGCAGCTTGCGTTCGAGCGGGGCAAACTGAACAAAGGACCGCAACGGAGAGGTCATCTTTCTATTATCCACCGACGTCTTTCGTTTAACGAAGCGACGCGCGGGTAACAAGCCCAACTCGCTAGACATGTCAGCCCCTCACGCTTGCGAACGGACGGGCATTGATGGAACAATCACGAAAGCGGCTTCGTACGAAACTAACAGGAACCTATGAGCCAGACAGCGGTCAGTCAACAACTGGTTAAAGTGCAGATTGGAGCATGGATCAATCGAGGCTGGGATTGCCTTACTCGGGATCTGGGAGTGAGTCTTCTGATAGGCCTGATCGCCGCAGTCCTGCTCGGGACTCTCGCGATTCTGATCGGGCCTATTGCGGCGGGCCTCGCCATGACGGGCATCCGGAAAGCTGAACGAGGCAAGGCCGATTTTCAGGACTTCTTCTCCGGTTTTGGCAATTTCTTTCTCCCGGCGCTTTTTGGGTCGATCCTGATTGCCCTGTTTGCGTTTGTCGGTTTGATCTTCCTCATAGTCCCCGGTCTGGTGATTCTCTCCATGTACATGTTTACGTTTCACTTCATGGTGCACCGGGGCGACGATTTCTGGCAGGCGATGGAGGCGAGCAGAAAGCTGGTATCGCGGGATTACTTCGGTTTTGCATTGTTCGGTTTACTGCTCTGCGCCATCAACATCCTGGGCCTGATGCTGCTTGGTGTGGGAGTGGTGATTACCTTGCCGGTCACCGCCTACGCGGTGACCGCCGCGTATCTGGATTCGGCCGCCGTCTCGATCACGCCCCCGATCGCCGAGCCGATAAGAATTGACTGAAAGAACGGTTGCAGGTTGCGGGTTGCATGTTGCGGGTCAACGTCCGTGCAAATCCATAACCTGCAACCTGTAACCTGCAACCCCTGGATTGGTCGGGCAGGTCGGGGTCGGCGGACCAGATCGGACCAGGTCCGACCCTCAGCTCGATAAACATCCCCAATTTCTTTGTCTCAATTTTGGGGTTCACTCCACACTCCAGACTGTCCCCGAATTTCCATCTGCTTCAATTTGTGCTGCTGCTCCCCCTGCTCCCCCGCAGCGGGGGGAGCCGACAAGGGAAAGCGCTGGGGCCCCTACTTGCCTGCGGGCAGCAATGGCGAAACGATAATCTCCTCCTCGGATCCCTCCTTTAATACTACCGTCCCGAGTCGATTCTCACCTGGCAGCAGCGAAATAAAGCAGCGATTCTCCCGATGTCGCCGGGCCGAGATCTGAATCATGACGTCATCGTCTTGTGGTAGTTCTTCGATTCGCGCACGACCAGCCCTATCAGTGAATGCCCAACGCCCTGCCAGCCCACTCAAGTCCCCTGGTGTAACAATACTCTCGTGGCTCACGAAAATCAGCGCACCTTCAATCGGTTTCCCCGACTCGTTGATGACTGTGGCGCTCAGGGACGCAACTGCTTTCGGCATTCGGTAATCCTTCTTGACCCTCAAAGTGACCAACCTATGTTCAATCGGGGCGAAACCATCCTTGGTCACCAATATGACCAACGGACACTCGTCCTTGCAGGAGAAGTTGAGGTGATAGAAGCCTTGGCTATCCGACGAGGTCTGGGCCACCGGTGTCTCCAGGTGGAACGGGTCGAGACTGCGAGGGAGCAGCTCCACTTTCGCGCCCTGGATAACCGCTCCCGTCTCTGACATCACCCTGCCTTCCACGAGAATCGGGCCGCTACCCCCCTGAGCTACGAGACTTCCCGTAAGAAGCAGGGAACCGGGGAGAGCTATGGGATTTAGCAGATAAGTCGCTAGAACAACTGCGAAGCGACAACTTGTTCGAGCCGTGGTTCTCATCATGTGCGCTCCTCAACCTCATTTAGGCTTTCGGGGGCTAGACTGCCCGTCACGGCTCCGCGGCCGGTCTGGATTCTTCTCTCCAAGGCAGCAGTATAAAGCCCTACCCCTCCCGTTGAACGAACTAGCAGGTCGACTGATGACAACTTCTCGCTTTCCTTGTTCGTCTGCATAGTCCTGACAATCTTTGACCAAAGCACTCTCGTCTGAATTAGGACACGTCTCCATCCTGTATGCTTGTTTCATGCCGTATTTCTTGCAGGGGTCGCCCCAAGGCTGCGGACCGACTAGGGTTGGACCAAATCGCGGCGGCTTGTAGTCTTCAGGTTTGACTTTCCGCTCGAGACAGCCCGCCCCACCGCTTTTCGCTATCTCAGTCCGCAGCTCAGGCTTTGGATCGATATCAAATGAATCGTAGGCACTATCTCCCCTCGGAATTTCCTCTTCACGACCATCTGGATCGATCCAGTTGATAGGATCGTTTCGACAGAAACGGTAACCATTGAGTCTCTGGGGATCAGAAACGGGATGCCGGACAGGGTCCACGCTCAGCCACCTTCCCGGCCCCGAGAAGTAGTATCGAGCGCCGAAGTAGTCGTTGGCGGACTCGGGATCGCGTTCCTTGCCGGTGTAGTGGTGCTGGTTGCCGACGCCGCCGGTCGTCGTCCACTGCTCGCCGAAGGGGTAGGCGTCCCAGGTTTCGACGACCTGGCCGGAGAGGTTGGTCTGTACGCGGGGAGTGCCCAGGTGATCCGAGTGGAAAAAGTACGTGGTGCCGTTGGAGTACTCGACAAGCTTCTGGCCATTAAGCGATACGTAGAGCTTTTCCCAGACGCCTCCCGAGTATTCGCCCGTCCCAAAGACATAGTAAGTCGTCTTTGTCGGCGTGATCTTCATGACCCGATTGCCTTGCGCGTCGTACCGGTACTCGGCGCCAGTCCCGTCCATGGTCGTTTGCTGGTTGAGCGCGTTCCACGTGTAGACATGCCGGCCGTCGTTTGTCGTGTTCCCGGCGTTATCGTAACTCCAGCCGTTCACCCGGTTCGTGGCGGCGTTGTAAGTGAGACTGCTCGTCGGCGCGGTGCCCTTGGTCACCGACTGGGTCAGGCGGTTGCCGTAGCGGTCGTGCGTCCAGGAGAGGCCCCAATGAGTGCCTGCTGTCTGGGCGGTCGCCAGCCGATAGAGCCGGTCGTAGGTGAAGCTCAGATCCTTGGTCCGGTCGTTGTAGTTGGTGATGTCCATGATCCGGCCGTTATTGCTTACCGTCTCCTGGTAATTGTACTCGAAGTCGAGGAGCGAGCCCGGGCTGCCGATCGTCCCGTGCTCGAGCGTCTTGAGCTGCAGGCCCGAGTTGAACGTGCGCGTCAGGCGCGTTCCGTTTCCGAAATCCACCTGCGCGACCGCCTGGGAGACGTGGTAGATGAAGTTGGAGGCGAGCGTGGCCGGGTGGTTTCCGTCCACCCAGTCCGAGGTCAAAGACGCAAGCCGCCCCACGGTGTCGTAGTTGTTGGTGAGAACCGTGCCATTCGGCAATCGCGCCGTCGTCACCTGGCCGCCCAGGTTGTACCCGTAGGTCGTGTAAAAGGACACGCCGTTGATGGTCTTGTCTTCCCGAGTCACCTGGCCCATGTTGTTATAAGTGTAGGTGCTTGTCGCCACTCCGTTGGTGACTGAGTAAAGGCGACCAATTCCGTAGGCGCCCACGTCATAGGCGTAAGTGATCCCCGGCGTCCCGTCGCTGAAGGTCATACTCGTCGGCCGGTTGATCTCGTCGTAGTAAGTGGTCGTCACAATGCCCCTGCTGTCGGTCTTAGTCACGACTCTCCCGGCGTCGTCGTAGGCAAAACCCGTCAGGCCGCTTTCCGCTTGCTGGTCGCCGGTCACCCGCCCCAGGCTGTCCACCTGCTGCCAGCGGGTCTGTGCGCCCTGGACAATCGTCGGTAGGCTGTAGCGAAAGTAATAGACCCCGCCCTTGTTCAGAATGTTGGTGTCCCAGGTAGGCCGGTACTCGGTTATATACGAAGAGGAGAAATCGGCCGCCGCATCCTCTCGTACCTCGCGTAACTGGCCTTCGACGTCGTAGGCCTGGACGCGCCCAATTCCCCTGGCATCGAAGGCACCCACCATGCGCCGGTACGGTCCAAAGGGCAACCATGCTTGTTTCACTTTGTAGCGGTATTCAGTGTAATTGGAGGTTGGTGAGCCGTCGGGCGGAATCACCTTGCGGACGCGGCCCAGGCCGTCATATTGAGTTTCGGTCCACTTGATCGGCTCCTCATAACGTCGAGGCATAGAAACACGTGCCGTCTTCCCGGCGCAGCTGCAGGCGGCGTACTCCCGATCGACAACAGAGTAACTCGTCGGCGACTCCACAATGACTGTCCGGAGGAGCCGTCCAAGCCCGTCGGAGAAGTTCCACGACTCCGTGTTCATTACGCCGTCGATACTTTTGCGAGTGGTTATGATCGTACGGTAAGGGCCCGTGAAATAAGTATCCGAGTAATATCGGCTCTCCCACCCGCCGTCGGGACGATCGACCCGGGACAGCCGGTTATAGGTCTCGTACTGGAGAGTGGTGGCCTGGTTGTTGGCGTCGGTCACCGATGTGATTAGGCCGGTGTAGAAGTTGTAGGAGGTCTGAGCGGTGTGCCCCTTGGCATTGGTAACCGCTGTGGGGTAGGCGTGGTGATAGGCCGCGGAGTAGGCAGTAGTGGTGCTGTGGTTGAGAGGATCTGTCACCTGCACGACATTTCCCACGGTATCGTAATAGGACCTCGTTTCAATATAACGGTCCTCCGAAGCCAGGAAGCTGCGCACGCGGGTCACGTTTCCCCGCCACGTATAGGTTGGTCCGTAGCCCGGTGCCTGCTGCAACACGGCTCCCCGGTCCGTTAGCGGCCACTCATCGTAGAAGTAGCTGGTTGACCTCTGTATGGCGTTGAGGCCTCCGCCCTCCACCATTTTCCAGTCCTCTTCCTTCAGCAGCTTTACCAGGTACGGCGAAATGTCGACCTGAAACTGCCGGGTCGTTCTGCTTTGGTAAAAGGGACTGCAGGAAGTGTAGCTGGCGCACACACGTCTTTCCGTGGGGTTGCCCCAGGAATCTCGGTAGGTCTCGACCCGCGTATAGCTGATTTCGGCACCCGCATCGCAGTGACCGGTAATAGTGAACCCGACGTATTTTCCGGACGTCGTCGTCGTCCAGCCGGTTCTGAGCGTCTGGAGCGCAGTTGCCCCGTTGGTATCAGTAATCGTTTCCATGCTGCGCAGGAACTGGTCGGCCGATCCGGCCGGGTTCCAGTTTACGATGCGCTTGCTCCCGTCTGGCCGGGTCTCAGTGGTCTGGGCGACATTTTCGTCCGAGCCGAAGGTGTAGGCGTAGGACGTAACCTGAGGAGTGCCTTCACCGGGGTTGACCGTCACGGAACCGACCATACGAGCCAGCAGCAGATCGTAGTAGCGAGATTCTTCGTGAGGAAAAGTGACTCCGGGAGGGGCATAGCCGACGTCCACTCGGGCGCCGGTCGGCAGCGTCATCGACGTGAGCTGCAGCGTGGACCGCACCAGTAGAGGAAAGCCGTAGCAACCGACAAACACGTCGTCATTGTAGGTGAACTGGTAGGACGTGCCGTTGGGCAGCGTCAAAGACCCCAGGACTGACCTCAGGCCGTAGTATTCCTGATGCCACGGCACGATCCCGTAGTACGGCCCATGTCCGTGCCGCCAATGATCTCCATAGCCGTAGTAACAGCCGTACCAGGAGTTGCACCCGGTCTGGACCCACAGTTCGGGAGTGACCTCTTTAGCGTGATATCCAAACGTCCAGACGAGATCCGCACCCTGGTGGTTCTTGACCGTAACCTGGTGGACGCGCTCGCCATTCCAGTACGGCTCCGCCTCATAGTAAATCAGGACCTCGCGCCCGAGCGTGTCGGTGATTTTTCGGGGCACGCCGGGCACAGAGGTCGTCTCGTAGGTGATTCGGTTGCCGTTACGGTCGACGTCATGGACCACGCCGGGAGTGTTGAAATCGAAGTAGCTTCCGTCCAGGCTCTCGATGCGTTTGAGACCGGTGTTGTAGCGCAAGCCGCTCCCGTCACTCGCGTAAACGTAGTAGCCCTCGAAACGGTTCAGATCGTGAATGGCGCCGTCCGGAGTGGTGAAGCGACACCAGTATCCTGCGTAGTACTCCAGCGTCGGCCAGCTACTGATCAGCCAGCGTCCGCTCATCGGTCCTTCCTGAAAATCTCGCGCGTTCCAGTAACGCATGCCGTAGACGGAGACCTCTTCCCGGATCAGTTGCTTGCTGTTATAGCTCATCGTGAGCTTGAGATCGTGCCCGGCTCGACCCGGAAGGGTCAGGATGGGAATCATCACAATCAGGTTGCCGTTATAGAGGTTCACGCTGTGCTCGGCCCCCCCGCTGTACGTGCCGGTCCCAAAGAAACCGTTCTTTGACATTTCGTCGTTTACGGGATCGGACTGCGCCCAGGCGGTCGCGGTCAGACTCAGCAGGACAATCAAAGAAGTCAGTGCGGCTCTTCTCATGGCAGGCTCCTCTCAGCGGCTGATGGCGAATGTGTCCGAAGAAAAGACGGGTTTCAGATCGAGCGAGAGAATCTCCATGGTAACCAGGAGTTGGTCACCGGCCTTTTGTGTCACTTTCGAGGGAAACCAGGCTTTTCCGTACTGCTTGTAGTCCTGAAACTTAAGGATGACCCGAGAGGACGCGCGTTCCTCCGTGTAGAAAGCGATGGCCGCCAGGCGATGAGTGATCGGATCAAACTCGAGATCAATAACCGGGGTATCGGGCTCATAATTCACGAACCGCTTGTTCTTGGTTTTGCGGCTGAAGTGGTCCGCCTGGTCTTTGCCTTTGAACTCGTACTTGTCGAGCTGAGCTGCGAGGTAAAACGGGGAGAGGAAGATTTCCTGAGCGCCGTGCATCCCGTAGCGGGCCTTGGAGCGGTGCCCGCCCTTTTTCCACCACTGCTGGACGTCGCCGTTGTAGATGGAAACCCCTTCATTCGTCTCAAAGCGCGAGTTGTCGCCCTGGACCATCAGCGAGAAGGCGAGCGACGTGCCGTCCGGGCGGTGGAGCGTCCCGGAGATGGCGTAGCCAGAGAGGGCCTCCAGAAACCCGGCGCCACCGTGGGCGTCTTCGATCTGCTTTTTCGGCGACTGCGCGGAAACGAAAACGATGAGGAGGGGAACCACGAGTAAGAAGGCGAGCTTGAGACGCATGAGGCCTCCCGAGAGAAAACGGAATAAAAGCCTCCCAGCCGAACCAACGGCCGAAAGGCGCCGTAGCCGGAGTAAAAAGCTTTTCCGGGGCGGTTAGGGTCATTGTGGCGAACACGAAAGCGGGGTTTCAAGGGAATTTGGAATTACCAAAGTGCATGGTTTTCCGCAGCGTCCTTACAGGTCAGGTCGACGCCAGGAACAGAGGTGATGAGGGCAAAGGCAAGAAAGCAGGGCAGAACGAATGGTGAGTCGATTGACGCTTAAAGAACTCTCAGCCAAGTGTAGTTTCTTAATCGTCAATCGTCAATCGTCAATCGTCAATCCGCAATACTCATTGCCAGTTCCGCCAGTGTTCTCACCCCGAAGCCGGTCGGGCCTTTCAACTCGTGATTTTCCGGGAACGAGTC
>Ga0209593_10000324_pt1 | contig 24366 bp, 28 predicted proteins | sample PPLLaktember2015_3_FD_187260 | JGI IMG/M metagenome (GOLD analysis project Ga0209593, IMG submission 187260) | Freshwater sediment microbial communities from Prairie Pothole Lake near Jamestown, North Dakota, USA - PPLs Lake P7 Core (6) Depth... | ecosystem: Environmental > Aquatic > Freshwater...
CCGTCTCAAGCTGAATTTGGCACAACTCTTGACAGCCCCCCGGTCGGGAGTCTACACCTTCGACCTTACTGGGGAAAGGATCGTGCCAGTTTATTTCTGTCGACGTTGGCCTAGGAACGACGACCGCATTCCCCTAGGGCATGTACGCATCTCGGGGATCTGGGGCTTCTTAGCGCCTCTCAGCGCGGGACTTGGCGGTATGGCAGGCCCTGCACAATCCCTGCAGGTTCTCCCGCCAGAAGAACAGCCGCTCATCCCCTTCATGCGGGCGGATATGGTCGACGTGGGCATCCACCCGTGTGAGCGCCCGGGTACAGCCAGGACCCGCACAGAACGGCTGCTCTCGCAGCACACGCGCACGCAGGCCCCACACGGGGTGACGCCACTGGGCGCGCATGTAGAGATTCGCACCCGCGGCCTGGCGGTGCACAAGGCAGCGCCCTCGAGGGACGAGCGTGCGACAGCCCGGCTGCGTACAGAAGCGCAGCGGGGCCGTCGGCATCAGCGCACTCTGGGAAGAGGGATGTCCCCGATGAACAGCTGGAGCAGCCACAGTACGACCACCAGGATCACCACAACGCGGATGATCACCTTGATGGGCGCGGCCATCGGGATCTGCGTCTCGACGAGGTAGAGCAGCACCCCGACGATGATGAGCACCACGACGACGGATATCAGGCCCACTGACGGTCACCCTTCCCACGTCGAGCGGGAGGCCGGGGCGTAGTGCAGCTGGCGGCCGGGGGCGCGCACGTCGGGATCGCGTTCACCCACGTCGGGATCGCGCTCGATGTCCGGGCGATCCGGTGTCGTCGGGGGTTCAGGCTTTGGGGCCGGCTTCGTCGGTGGCTTCGGGGTCGGCGGCTTCGGATCGGACGGGGTTGGGGTCGCCATCGGTCGGTCCTTTCGTGAGGTTGCGTGGATCGTGGACGAACACTCTGCACGTCTCGCACCACGGCCAGAGGTCAAGCCAGGGCTGGCCCGTCGTCGCCACCACCAGCACGCGCTCCGGGTCGATCGGCATGCCGCACGTCGCATGCCGGGTATGTTCCACGTGGCACCATTCGTCGGGGACGTCGGCCCGCCGGGACTGGTACGCGTAGAAGCGTTTGGCGCCGCGGGCCATCAGTGTCCCAGCGTCTGGCCGAACAGCTTGACCTTCGTGGCCCGGATCAGCGCGAGTAATTCGGCGGTCTGCTCGTCGCTAATCGGCTGATCGAGGAAGCTGAGATTAGGGCCAGCCTCGCGATACGCGGCGGCGGCAATCTGATCGCACGCTTCGCGAAGCACAGCCGGCACGGGAAACGATCGCTCGAGGCGAATCACGCGGCAGATCGCTTGCTCCATGCGCGCATCCGGCACATCGGCCAGGGCCTCGTAGTAGATTCGCATCTGCTCGAGGTTGGCCGGCTTGTTGAAGGTCACGGTCAAGCGGTTGTAACAGTGCGCCCAGATCTCTTTGGTCATGACGTCCCCTCAACAAACTGTTGCAACACGGTCGCGCGCGACGTGCCGACGATCCAGAGGCGAAAGCGCGCGTCGAGCCACTTGAACACATCCGGCGCGATCGGTTCGCCGCTCCGTTCGATCTCGACGTCGATGTCGTGATACCAGGGCAGTAAGCGCGCATCGGGATCCGTCCCACCCAACAGCCGGCGAAAGTCGTCGTGTAATTTGTTCGGGACTTTCAGCCGCGCCCCGACAAACGCGTGATTTTGCAGGGCTTTTGCGTATTGCAGGGGACTCATGATCAGCGGCGGGGCCGTCGTCGTCGTCGCCTTCTGAGGTACGACTCCGACAAGATCTTGTTTCTTAGTACGTACCCGGAGATCAGAGATCGGAGAGCCATCATCTGGCGATGCGTTGGCCATCGTTTGGCCATTAGGGTCGCCATCATCTGGCCATCGGTTGGCTATGCCGTCGCCATCGTTTCGCCATCGCTTGTTGGCGCCCTTCGCCCCGTTCTGCGCCTGCTTTATACGGAAGGCTTCCTGCTCCTCTCGCACGTGCTCGAGCCGCACGTTTCGCCAGCGGCCAGCGTCATCACGGATGAACTTCTCGCAGATGCGCGCCCAGATCTTCACGGCGGCCGGCCGCGTGCAGCGCATCGTCTGCGCCAGCGCCACGGGATCGTCGCCCGGCACAAACCCGTCGTCCCACTGCGCGCAGAGCAGCAGCATGTAGGCGCCGACTTCAGTCGTCGTCATCTTGCGCGTCCCCGACACGAAGTCGTTCGGGTAGAACTGGAAGGCCGGCGGCGCTTTCACGGGATCCGCTCCGGTGGCACGGTCCGCGGACCGCGTGCGACGATTTCCAACGCCTGCTCATAGTCCGCCATTCGGAGGTCATTCGTGCTTTCGATGCCGAAGGCGGCATAGATCGCCTGTTTCAGCGCCTCGCGGTCGGGCCACGGATTGCCGATCTGCTTCGCCATGTCGGCCGTGGCGAACAGCTTCACCCGTTGCGGGGCCGTGATCGGTTTACTCTCAGGGTCCACTCGGCGGGGCGGCGGCGGGGACGGGGCGGCGGCGACGACGATGGGCGGCGGCGGCGGTTCGTGGTCGTCGTCCCGTTCGAGTTCCTCCGCCGATACCTCACCAAACCCCACGAGGGACGACACGGCGCGATTGAAGGCCCGCGTGTGCGCGTGCGCGCGGATGTTGTGCTCCGTCGCCTGCCAGGGCAGCAGACGCCATTTGTTGGCCTCGCGGCGTGACGCCTTCTCCAGCGCCGCGCAGCTGCCATCGCCGACGGACGAGCGGCCGGTGGGCGTCGTCGCCCGGTAGAGGACGAAATACACGAAGTTATCGTGGCCGTCCTCGAAGGTGCCGTGGACTTCGCGCCGCTCCTGGACGAGGTCGAGGGTCAGATTGAAGGCCGTGGCGACGCCGCGCCAGTACCCTTTCTTGCGGAAGGGGCGGCCCTCAATCTTGAGAATCTGATCCGGCATCGCCTTGTCGAGCGCCTGCTGGAGCTGCTGGTACTCGCGGAAGGCGGAGGACATCGCGGCGGCGCCGTACAGCGGCGCGGGCATCAGCGCGGGGTCGATCGGGACGAGCGCGGTACTTTTCGCGGTCATGGGAAAACCTACGACTTAAACGACCTAACGACTGTGGTAAACGTCTGCCAACGCTTCCCTAGCAGACGGTGCAGTGTCCCGGCCAATGCGTCCAGATTGTCAACCGGAACCGTTACCGTGCGCGGCCGTAATCCAGCCTTTATCGCCGCCGCATTCACGCTCAGTTCACCATCGACAACACGCCGGTACAGTGCTTTGTCCTTCTTGTGTAAACGTGCGAGCGTGTAACTCCTGGTGTTACCCTGAATCGCCTTCTTAATTACATTGGTATGATGATGTTGCCCTTGTGGCGCGACCACTTCGGCCCGGAACATCCGTAAGGCTTCAAGGTCGTCCTTCAGTAGTGCTTCAACCTTTTTTAGATCTTCTCCAAACCCCTTCAACGGTGGCGCTGTGACCAGTTCCGCGAACGAGGCACACTCGATAATTTCGCCCGTCCGGATGCGCCGTCGGCGCCACGCCTCGTCCCGTAGCACGACGACGATCATGTTGGCGAGGCCCGCCAAGTTCATTTCTGAACCGCGCAGTGTGCGATCCAGGTCGTCGCACAATTCGCCGGCACGTTCGGCGGTCACAGGTCGCTCACCTTCAACAGATCCAGCCGCTCGATAGCTCTGCGGCACTCATCCAGCGTGAACAGTTGGCGATCCCATTTGCCGATGAATCGACCGACGTAGTTGTTGAGTTTTTGGAACTTCTCCGGATCGTCTTTCAGCAAACGAAACGCGATGCGCTTGACCTTGGCGTCGAGGGCCTTGCGTGCATCGTCCATCTGCTTTTCCAGCGGACGTTGAGGACTTCGCCGCTCGCCGGAACCAGCCGGCGCCGCGGCGGGTTGCCCGTGGTACTTCTTGTAGACGCGCAGCGCCTGGACTTCAGATAACCCACACTCGCGCGCCAGTGCGGCAATTTCCGCAGCCATCGCGGGGCTGAGCGATTCGCCTTCGATGATCGTGCCGGCGGTGCCGGTATGCTCCGTGCCAATGATGATGTCCGACGAGAACAACGGCGGATCCCAGAGTGTGCGGCGAATGGCGTCGTCAAATTCATCGTCCGATTCGTCTTCGATCGCTTGCGCCTGTGCTTCCGTGATCTGTCGTGCGTGTTGCACCAGAATCGGGTGATCGGGAATGAAGCAGTACGCTTCCATGTCTTCGGGCGTGCCCATATTGCGAACGATGCGCCCAACGGCCTGCCGAAAGAACAACGGCGTTTTCGCCGTCGTTAGGTACGCTTCAACGATCAGCCGTTTAATGTCGACGCCTTCGCTGATTTGCTTGACCGCTACCACCCAGAGCTGGTTACTCTCGCGGAACGCATCAACGGTCGAGGTCGCCCGGTCGCCATCCGAAATGACCAGATCGGGCGCCTCGCCGGTAATCGTCTTCAATTGCTGCGCGATTCGCTGGGCATGATCCTGATCGATGCAAATCGCCAAACCGCCAGCCCGCGGCATGGTTTCGCGACAGCGCAGTAGTTGGGCATGGGCGAGGCGGAGCAATTCGTGGGTGTACTTGCCGGGCCGGAGAATGCGCGACAAGGCTTCACTGGCCGCGGCTTCTGACACCTCGCTCGAGAGTTCCAGATTTTCTTCGCCCGTCATGGACAGGCGCCGCACGATCCCGCGTTCGTGTTGAAAACGGACGACGCGGATCACGCCGTCACGAATGGCCCGCGGATAGTCATAGCGGTAGTTCGCGACACACCAGCCCTCACCGTCATAGTCCACAAACGGGATCCGCGTGCTATCGCCCCGAAAGGGCGTGCCGCTCATCACCAGGCGACGTCCAGCGGCGCTGAAGCACTCGCGGAGATGAAAGCCCCACTGATTCTCGTCGCCGGCGTGGTGAATTTCGTCACAGATCACCAGGACGTCTGTTTCATGGCAGCGCAACTGCCACAAGGGCGCATGGCCCGGCAGCCCTTGATAGGTCAGAACGAATCCGACCATTTCAGATTTCCAGTGATCGCACTCGCGGGTTTGGAATTGCAGGCCGAACAGCGCTGCCGCTTCGCTCTGCCACTGGTTCCGCAGTGCATCCGTGGGGACGACGATCACGACCTTGCGGCGTTCTGGATGCTCTGCGATCCATTCTCTGGCCGCCATCAAGGCTGCAACGGTTTTCCCCGCGCCCGGCAGCGCCACCAACAAGAACGATGCACTGGTGTCTCGACGCCAGGCGTAGATGAATTCTTCTTGCCACGCGCGAGGGTCCGGAGGATTTGCCATCGACTTCGCCCGATTCTCGTCGCCCGTCAGCGCCTGCAAGTTCAAGATGTCGTCCGATCCGCCGGCGGCGCGGGGCACTTTGTGATCGGTCTCCCACGTCGATCCCAGCGGCGCGCCGGATAGTTGGCTACGTCCCTGAGCGTTGACGTAAAGGGCCTCACGGATTCGTTGGCGCGCCACGTCACTGTTCCTACGTCAGCACCGCCGCGGCGGCCTCGCCAAAGGCCAACAGGCAGTGCTGGTCGACGCGCCCGCCCGGGTCGGCCGCCACCTGCCGCGCATACTCCCGGCACGCCAGGTGCGCGAGCGTCGCGCAGGATTCCCACGAGCGGCTGTACTCCGCCGTCGCATCCCAGATGGCGCCGGCGCAGACGTAGACGGCCACGTCGCCGATGACGGGCAGCCGCCGCCGGTCGAAGGCGGAGGTCGCCAGCGCCAGGAGGACGATCGCGGCTTGCGTGCGGAGGTCGGGATAGGCGCTGCGGAGGAACGACGCGAGGATCGCGGCGTCGATGGTGTAGTCGTGTTCGAGCGGAATGAGCCGCCGCTTCTCTTCCGCGATGCGGCCGAGATGTTCGATGCGTTGTTGAAACGCCTCACGCCTGCACGCAAGAGTGCCGGTACTTTCTGGTGACACCATCCGTTCCATCCGTTCACCAGGGGCGCTACCGGCAGGCCCGCGTAGAGTGTCCGTACTCGTGTCCATAATGCGTACCGGAATGCTCGTAATTCCGTTAACGGCTCGCAATTACGAAACGGCTGATTTCCTCAGCGTTTCCGAAACTCTTAGGGATTTGGGGGATCGCGGAAGGCGTCTCGGGAGGACTTAAAATCCCACGAGGCTAACCCCTTATGCGGGTTCGATCCCCGCCCCCGGCATCCCCTCAAACCCTACGCCCCTTACGACTTACCACCGCCAGCCCGCCTTTCGAGGCCCGGCGCGGTTGCACCACCCGTGGTGCAGTGTCCGTACTTCCGTCCATAATGCGCCGCAAATCCGCGGTGACATCGGCTTCCGTCAGGATGTTGTAGCGCTGCCACATCGACAGCGTCTTGTGGCCCATGATCGCCATGACCGTGGACGTCGAGACGCCGAGCCGGTTCAAATTCCGCGCGGCCGTGCGGCGCAAGTCGTGCAACAGCTTATCCGGCACGCCCGCGGCGTCCCGGGCGGCGTTGAAGGCCCCACGCCAGTTGACGATCGGGTCTCCCCGCCGGGCGCCGCGGCCGCCGGCCCACCGCACGAAGACGCGCGTGGTGCCAATGCCCTCCGCCTGCAGCTCCGCGCGCACGCGCGCACACGTCCGGAGCACGCGCGCCACGGCCGGCACCAGGGCGTAGGGGATGCCCTTGCCGCTCTCTTCCTTCGAATCCTCGGGGTCGAGGCGCAGCCAGCCGTCGGCCTGGACGTGCCGCCACTCGAGCCGGGTGACTTCCTCGAGGCGCCAGCCGGTCCAATACATGACCGTGAGAATCGGGCGCAGCTCGAGCGGCAGCTGCCGCTTGACGCGCACGTAGTCCGGCCGTTCGAAGAACCCCGTGCGGCGGTTGTTCTCTTTCAGCATGGCCAGGTACGGCACGGTCGCCACCAGCCGCGCCTGATGCCCGAGCACGAACATCCGGTGCAGCATCGCGCGTTCGCGGTTGATGCTGGCGTTGCTGGCGCCGGCCGCCTTGCGCGTCTGGCGGTACAGCGTCCAGGCGCCGGCATCGATCGTCGACAGCTTGCGCGCCTTCCCGAAGTACGCGACCAGGTGCTTACTGCGGCTGCGCACGTTCGCCAGCGTGTCCCGGTCGTTGAGTTCGTAATCGGCGACGAGCAGTGCGAGCGCGACGTGCAGGGTGAACGTGTGCGCGCCCCGGGGCGGGGCCAGCCCGTCGGCAATCTCGGCGACCTTGCGCTGATACACCTTCAGCGCCTCGTCGTAGTCGGTCTGCCCCGTCGAGAATTCGCGCTGCCCCTTGCCGGGGATGTTGACGATCATGGACCACGTCTTGCGGCCGGGTCGCCGGCGGACTGCGCTGTTATGCACCTTTAGATTCCCATTGGTCAATCGTCGCGATGAGCGCCGCGCGCCGGATCCAGTACCGTTTCTTCCCGGGCGGCTGCACCACGGGCAGGATCCCCTCGTGGATCCACTGCAAGAGCGTCGTGTAGGGGACGCCCGACCACCGCGCCGCCGCCTCGACGGTCATCAATTCAGACGTGTCACTGCTGACGCGGGCCATCTTGCGGGGACCATCGGGGCGAGGCGTAGCCATGGGGTCGCGATCCTTCCTGTGTTCCGGTTGGCTGCGAACGGGATGATTTGGGGAAGGGCGCATTACAACGGAATAACACGGCGGGCGTCAAGCGAATTCAACACCTATCCGCCTCTAGTATATACTTATCATGGGTTATAGGTGAAACACCCGACGTCTATCTACACTCCAGATAGCATGGAGAGAGCGAAGAAAGTAGTGGTGTTCCGGCGGGGCTGGAAATGCCTCCGCTGTGGGCATGACTGGATCCCGAAGATGGCCGGCAAGCCCCGCACGTGTCCCAAGTGTAAGTCGCCGTACTGGGACTTGCCGCCGCGTCAGCACAAGAAATCCTAGCCCGCCAGCATCGCCTCGAGTTCGGCGAGGTGCTTGTCGAGCGCCTCCTGCTGGCTCATCCCCGCGTGGTAGTCGTACTGGGTCCGCGTAATCCAGACCGGATACTGATCGTCGAGCGCGCGGCCGTGCGCGGCGTACTTCTCCACCACGGCGGGCCGCACGGTGTTGGTGATCCAGGGTTCGTCGTAGAGCGGCAGCGGCATCTCGGGTTCTCCTCCGCCGATCGCCTTCATGGCGGCGGCACATTCCGGCATCTGCGGCAGTTCGTGGACGTAGCGCAGCTCGCGCCACCCATTCCAGTACTCCTGCGGGAGATGCCCATTCCACACGCACCATTCGCTGTGGCCGACGTAGAGCGCCCACCCGGCGGCGATGGTGTTGGTGAAGTCCTTCGCGACCTGATCGCCGGTGGTATTCATCCCGCCCGCTGAGGATCCCGGCCCGGGCGGCTCGTTGTTGATCTTCGGCAATTTCGGGTAGAAGGCGTTGTACGCGCTGGGCAGCGCCCACTTGCCCTCCGGCGTCGACGGGTCCACGCCGCGCATGGTGTGAATGGTGATTTCATTCGCGCCGGCGTGATCGTCGCCGCCGTACAGCTCGTCAAAGCTGGCTTCCATCGCTTCGTTCGTCGGCATCGGCCCGCTGCCCCCGTGCGCGGCGTCGGGCGACGACAGCGACAGCCGGAACCCCGGCGGCAGTTTCGATCGCAAGTCGCGGCCGGCCGCGCGCACCTCGTCCGCGGTCCAGTGGTTGACGCGGAATTCGTTCATCATCTCGAACGACCGGATCGCCTCCCAGCGCCCGCTACTCGCGGCGACGATCCGGTCGTGGAAGCGCCGGCGATCGTCCTCGGAGGGTGTCTGGTTGCGCCCGCCGTAGACGGTGGCGTGCAGCTGCCAGCCGAGGTCGCCCGCGACGTCGAGCATCTTTTTGTAGCGGTTCTCCCAGTCCTCGGTGATGAACACGCCGGCATCCCGCCAGCAGTCCGGGGAGCCGTGCGACTCGCCCTCGACGGCCAGCATGACGCGGATCACCCGCGGCGCAATCTGGGCGCGCACCCAGTCACGGTTCTGCTTCTCTTCGTCGGGCCATTCGGCGAGCGCCGTCTGCCAGCAAAACCAGCCGAACGCCAGATCGCAGACGCTGTTGGGGCCGGCATCCGACGGCGTGCCGCTGTCGAAGATCGGCCAGCTCGAGATGTCGATCCACGTGTTGGACGGGCGCCACTCGTGTTCCGCGGCCGGGACCCAGCACGGCCCGCCGACAAAGTCGGGATGGCCCGCCGCCGACGTGATCACGTCACAGCGATCGCCTTGCGGGACGGCGACGTAATCGAACGACGTGCGGACGCCATTCGGGAACGTGACGCCGTTCTCGCCCTCGTTTTTCGAGAGCAGGCCCCAGCGTTCGCCGGCCGGCAGCGCCGCCACGAGGCGTTGGAGGAATTCGCCACAGGCGGCGGCGGTGTTGTGCTTCAGTAGATGCGGAAACGCCTGATTGACCGACTCGACGACGCCGACATAATTCGGTACGGCCATATGGTTACTCCCGGATCCCGTTCAGACGTAAGATGCCCGTATGTGGGCGTGCCTTGCCGTGCTCGTCGCCGTGCTCGTCAGTGTCCCACCCGTGCGCGCCTGGCAGCGACGGCGCCAGATCGCCCGCGCGCGCGCCGCCCGCAGTTCCACGCGCACCCTGCCGCCCGTCACGCAATGAAGTACATCGTCTGCAGGTAGACCGACATGGCGCCGGGCGCATACGTCGTCCCCAGCGAATCGCGCAACAGATCCAGCACCAGCGGCGACGACTTCACTTGCGCCAGACCGGTGCCCGCGACGCCCGCGTAATACGCAAACGGCCCGCCGGCCGGCTGCGTCGGCACCAGCGCCGGGGGGAGCGCGACATACAGCCGCACCGGCGCCCCGGTGATCGTGCCGGTGCTTTCGATCAGCAGCGTCACGAACACGGCCTTGCCGATCACGATGTAACTGTAGGTCGCCGCCGAGACGACCCACGTGGCGCCCGCCGTCGGCGTCGTGAAATTGGCCGCGCTGAACGGCACGTTGACCGGAGCGCCGACGGCCCCGGCCGCGCCAATGGCGGCGTCAATCTGGTTATAGAGCAGCGTTTTTTCGGCGTTATTGATCACCGTGCCGGTGGTCCCGCTGCCGTCGTCGTCGATCCAGGGCGTGCGTGCGATGGGCATTCTCTCCCCCTTAGCCGGTCGGATCGGTCCGCGTGCCGAGCCGGCGTAACAAATCCTCGAACGTCACGCGGATCGCGGACGCTTCCACCTCGACGATCGGCAACAGCGACGGGGTGAAGTCGCGGATCGTCACCGACTGGATCGTGAACTGCGCGCTGAGCTGATACGGCGCCGCCAGTAAGTTCACCGTGACCGTGCGGCCCGAGCGCGCATTCAGATCGCGGCAGCGATAGTGAATCCGGATCTGGAGGTCGCGCCGTTGCGCCAGGTGCGCCGCGCCGCGGGCGCGGGCCTCGGTCGCCGACAGCCGGCGATCCTGAATGACGTCCTCGATGATCCCGCTATGCACGCCGGCCGTGGCGGAGGTAAACAGCAGCGCCGCCGCCGTCTGTGCCGCGGCATCGTCGACTTGGATCCAGACGTTGACGTCGTCGCCCTTCGGGATCGGATACACGATCGCGCCGTCGCCGGAGGCCGGCACGCCGAGCAGCATCGGGGCGGCGGTGACCGTCGAGTTATAGGCAATCGTGGCGACGATGGCGCCCGGCCCCGTCGCCGGAATCCCGGTCAGCGCGTTCGCCGTCGTGCCGGTGTAGCGGACGACTTGCTGCCCGTTGCCAATGACGGCCCACCCGCCCGCGGACCGGAAGGCGGCGGCACTCGCGACGATGATCGTCGTCGAGCCGGCGGGGACTTGGCCCGCGGGCTGGGTGAGGCCGGACAGGTCACTACTCGCCGGGCCGGCGCCGAGCGCCCCATCGGCCAGCGCGTCGAGGTAGGTCAGCGTCGCGTTATCGGCGATCGTGGTGAGCAGCTGCAGCGCCCCGGCGCCCGCGGCGGTGCGATACACCTTACGCGCCGTCACGGCCGACGCCCCGAGCGGAATCGCCGACAGTTGCACGCGGTTCGCCAGCGCCGTCGCCGTGACCGGCGCCGGGGTCCCCAGCCCGGCATCGGCCAGCGTGTCGCTGTAGGTGGTCGCCGTGTTGTTCGCGATTGTGGTGACCAGCTGCCACGGCTCGAGCACGTTCGTCGGCGTGCGGTAGATCCGCCGGCCGGTAATGTCGGCCCCGCCGATCGGGATCTGAGTCAGCGCCACCGTCGCCGCGGCCGACGTGTTGACGGTGGGCGGGGCCGCGCCGAGCGACGCCGTCGCCGTCGTGTCGGTGTAGGTCGTCGCCGTGTTGTTGTTGAGCGTGGTCACGAGGCGATACCCGGCGCTATTGGTGCGATACAAATAGCGCTTCGTCACGCCGGCCGGGCCGATCGGGATCTGCGTGACGGGGATCGCGTTGGTGGTCGCGCCGCCGCCGGGCGTCGGATTCGCCGCAATCGATCCGCTGGCCGTGACGTCGAGCACGCTCGTCGTCGTGTTGTTGTTGATCGTGAGCACGCGGCGAAAGGCCCCGCCGCCGGTCTGGCGGTACAGGTAGCGCCGGAGCACGCCCGCCGGGCCGGTCGGCACGGTGACGGGGATCGCGTTCGTGGTGACCACCGCCGTGTTCGATCCCGGGGGCGCGACGTGGCTGAGAATGGTCGCGTCGGCGATGAGGTCGCCGTACTGGGTACTGCCGGCGCCGGGGTTGTTGGCGATCGACGTCAGCAGGCGGAAGCTCGAGACGTTGGCGACTTGCGTCGTGCGGTTCCGGCGATACAGGTGCGCCCAGACCACCGCGCCCGACGGGGAGTACGGCACGGTCACCGTGATCGTCGACGACTTGCCGCCGCCGAGATTCGACGCCAGGGCGTTGACCTGTTCGGACGCGGCGGTCACGGTCGTTTCCAGGCTGTGATCGCTGGCCGACGCCGCCAGCGAATACGTGACCGCGTAGTCGTACGCGTTCATGATCGTGAGGTCGCCTTGGCCGTTGTTCGGGCCATTGGAAATCGGCCCCGGCGCCCCGGCATTGCCGATGCTCGTCGAGCCGGTGGCGACGGCACTCGAGGACGGTCCCGCCGTGGACTCCCCGGTGCTGGTTTCGTGCGTGTGCAGGTAGGCAAACAGGCCCGGCTCGATCGCCCCGCCGGTGGTCGGCGCCCCGGGCGTCGGCGGCGTGGTGGGGATCGGCGCGAGTGATTGCTGCACCAGCGTCACGACATTGGACTCTGGGCCGATCGTCGACTGGCCCGACGGCGTGCCGAACGTCACCGCGTAGGCAAACGACCCCGGCTCGATCGCGCCGCCGAAGGTGGGGGCCGTCGGCGCCGGGGCGGCCAACACGTCCACGCCGGCCGGCACGACGACGCCGATCGACGGCCCGAGCAGCGTTTCGCCGGTCGCCGTGACGAACGTCACCGCGTAGCCATGCCACCCGGGATCCGGCCCCGGCCCGGCCTGCAGCGGCCCGATCGCCGGCGGGGTCAGCGGCGGCGCGATGGCGCCCACGACGACGGCCGTGCGCGGCCCCGGCAGCGACTCCCCGCTGGCGGTGACGAACGCGACGGCGTAGTCGTGCGCGCCCGCCGTGACGCCGGCGCCCCCGGTGACCGTGGCGGTCAGCGCGGCCGACGGGGAGGCGCCCGGGCCGACGAGCGCGCCGCCGCCGCCGAGCGATCGACCGGTATAGCGGATCCGTTGCGGGCCGGCTTTCACGACGCCGCCGGCGTCCTCGTACCAACTGGCCGTGACCACGGGCAGTAGCGTCTCGCCCGGCCGCACGTCGGCATGCGCGATCGAGCCGCCGCCCTCGACATAGACGCGCGTGACCAGCTGGCTCCCGTCGCGGTCGACCACCAGATCGGTCAGCGTCGGGTGGACGGGATTCAGTTCGGACGGATCGGTCACGGGTTCCGGATCGCGGTCGGTCCACAGGTGCAGCGCCCGGTGATAGTCGACGTACCAGTAGCCGCCCAGGCGGTTCGCGAGCGCGGTGAGCGCTTGCGGGGCGTCGTGGTCGGTGACGGTGAATTCGTCGAGCACGGGCAGCGCCGGCGCCACCCAGGCGGCGGTGAACCCCGGCGCCCCCAGCGCGAGAATGTCTTGCGCGATCGTCGTCGCCGTCTGCCCGCGCCAGCGGTGCGAGAACACGCGCTGGCGCAGCGCCCACGTCCAGTCAATCGCGTGGACGTCGAACACCGCCAGGAGCGGTGATCCGAGGTACGTGTGCGAGACGTCGAGCACTTGCCCCGCGAACAGCCGGTCGAGACTGTTGGTGCTGCCCATCGTGATCACGACGTCTTGCCCCACCGTCGGGACGGCGCCCTTGACACGGAAGGTGCAGCGATTGGGCGCCTCGTTGAGCGCGTCGGTAATCGTGAGGTTGCCGACGACCTTCCCGCCCCCCGTGGGCGCGGTGCCAATCTGATCGCCGCCGATCGAAATGAACCCGCCCGGGCCGTGATAGTTGGATCGCGTCGCCGCACTGCGCGCGACGTTCGACAGCGCGTAGAGCGGGACTTTCCACCCCACGGACAGCGGCCAGCCCGCGCGCCCGGCCCCGGAGCGCAACACGCCCGCGCGGGCCGGGGTGATCGCATGCTGGCTGCCGGTGATCGCCATGGCCTACGCGCGCACGCCCGACGAGCGCCAGTCGGCGGCCAGCGCGTCCTTGACCACGGTCGCGATCGCTTGCTTGTCGCCGGCGACGGTGTTCACCGTCACGCTTTGATTGACCGTGGTTCCGCCGGCCGCGGTGGTGCTGCCGCCCATCATCCAGGCGTTCGCCGTGCCGGCGTGGGGACTATCCCAGTCGTACCCGTGCTGTGCCTGCCACGCGGTTGGATTCGTTTGCATCAAGTTCCACTCGGACTCGGACATGTAGGCCGGCTTGGTCGCCTTGCCGATCGTGCCGGTCATGGTCCCTTGCCCCTGGCGGACCAGATCCATCGCCGCGGACCACGACAACGTCGCCTGTTGCACGACGTCGGCGGAGTCGGCGACGACTTCGGCGGCGAAGCGCACGGACTCCGACATGTCGATCGCCGCCATGGACGTTTCCGCCATCACGACTTTCGTCTGCTCGAGCGGCGGCAGCGTCCGCTCCATCCCTTGCTTGAGGTAGGCGTAGGGGTCGGTGTTCTTGATGGCCCGCGACCAGTCGTCCATCTCGCGCAGCGCCTCGGTCTGGTTGTAAAGCGCCACCACGGCCTCGCCGGTGCCTTGCACCAGGCCGGCGTTCGCGTCCGTCAGTTCGTCGATCCCGGTTTTGGCCTCCCGCGCGGCGATCCGCTGCTCTTTCATCGCCCCCGCGGTCTCGCGCACGGTCTCTTTCGCTTTCCCGGTCCATTCGAGGAAGGCGCCGCCGCCGTTCACGAGTTCCTGATGGGCAGCCATCGTGTTATAGGCTTCGTCTTTCCAGCCCTTGAACGTCGCCTGCACGTCCCGCGCATTCGCCGCGAGCCCCTGAAACTTGTCGCCCACGCCGGGAATCTGTGTCGCGGTTTCCGCCAGAAACACATTGATGTCAGCCAGCTTTTCGCCCAGGAACGCCAGCGCCAGCAGCACGGCATCGACGGGGATGATCAGCGCCGCCAGACCGCGGGCGCCGTACTCGCCCAGCGTGATCAAGTCGGCGGCGAATTCCAGCGTGGCGATCGCGCCCCGTTCGATCAGATCGGCGATCGCCTGCACCAGTTCCTGTTTCGTGCCGCCGAAGGCGTGCAGGATCGCCGTCTCGAGCGCGTCGAGGCCGGCCTTGAGCACGCCGGATTCGGCGATCGCTTCGCTGATGCTGTCCTTGAACGCGCCATAGGCGTCGCTCAGCCCCAGCGCCGCATCGACGACGCCCCACAGTTCCTGCCCCAGCGCCGCCACCGCATCGAACGCCAGCTTGAACAGCTCCGATGCCGCGTTGGCCGCGAACGTCCCCATCGCGACGTCGAGCGCGTCGTACGCCTTCTGAACGTCCTTCGTGGACGTCTCCACCTCGCCCGTGGCCTCGACGACGTCGCCCATCGCAAGCAGCGCTTCGCGAATGTCGGCGGCGACCTTGATGATCATCCCGGGATTGATGCCTGCCATGTCAGCCTCCGAACCCGGTGATCTGAATGGACTCCGCGACGGCGTCGTACATGCGGCGGTCATGGCCCGGTGCTTCCACCGCCGCGGAGGCGTACATAAACGGGCGCTTCGTCATGTAGCGCGTGCCGAATTCCAACCAGAACCCGACGTTTGGCCGATTGGCGCGCACGGCCAGGACGACATACCCGGTCCCGTCGCGGGACTCTTCGTAATGAATGCCCGACGCCAGCGCCCCGGTCCGCCGCGCGACGCGGCCTTGCGCTTCGCGGACGATCGCCGCGGCGGTCACTTCCGCGGCGGCCTTCGTGCGCGACGCTAGATCGGTCCCGAGTTCCCGGAGGCCGGCGTGTAACGCCGAGGCGTCGATGGTGAACGTGATCACGGGCGCCGCCGTTCCTGCACCAGCGCAAAGTCGTGTTCGAGCACCAGATCGGTCAGCGGCGGATCGGCCGGGCGCGAGCCGCGCGCATCGAAGGCCGCCTTCGCCCGCGCGTACGCCCGATACTCGAGGATCGTTTCGAGGAAGCCCGCGGGCAGCGCTTGCCACTCGCGCCACGCCGCGGACGGCAGACAATGAAACTCTTCGCAGAGACGGCCGAGCAGGTATTCGAGCGGGAACGGGCCGGCGCCGTCGAGCGCGCGGTGCAGCGCTAGGTAACGCTTTTTTTTTCCGCGGCGCCGTTGGGCAGGGTCAACTCCAGGATGGCGCGAAACAGAAAGTCCGCGGCCTGCTCGTCGAGGTCGTCCACCCGGGCCAGCGGTTCGTCGTACGTCCACGCGGTCACGCCTTTCGCCAGCACGGTTGCCCGGTCGTACTTCCGGAGCGGATCGTCACCGCCGGCCGTCACCGCGTCGGCGTCCTCACGGCCGGCCGTCGCCGCGGCCAGCTCGCGCCCGAAGGCGGCGCCGCCGATCGACTGCACGAAGGCCATCGAGGCCGCGATGCGCGCCTGGCGGGCGTCGGCCAGCGCCTTGCCGCTCAACTTCTGGATCGTGACGGTGTGCGGCTCGTCGAACGGCAGCGGCACGACGCGCGAGACGTACGACGCGAAGATCCCCATCTACGTCCAGACGCCGGCGCCCGTCGGCTGCACCGTCGCCGTGTATTCCGTGAGCGCGGCATTTTTCGCCGCGACTTCGTAATCCACCAGCCGGGTTTCGACGGTGAACTTCTTGCCGTCGCCGTACGTGACTTCCAGCGTGCGAGTCGCCGCGGACGGCTGACAGTCGGCCGTCGACGGCATGAAGACGACATGCGGCCCCGTCGCGGCGGTCGTATCGAACAAGCCCTTGATGGCGATCGCCGGCATGCGGCGCATGCCCGTGGGCGTGTGCTCGAACCACGGATCGCCGAAGCTGTGCGTTTCTTGCGTGAGGTTTTCGATCTTCACGCCGCCGAGTTCGCGGACGTGTTGCGTGACATCCGACAGCGTGCCGCCGGGCGCGGCGTCGTACTGAATGACGACATCGACCGATCCGTATTTGCCAGCCATGCGAGTCTCCTAACCGCGGAAGAGGCCGGCCGCCACGCGGACCGTGCCGGTCCCGGTGATCGTGCCGACGAACTGCGTGTAGCGGTTGACCGTGCCGGCCACGGTCACCGCCTGATGATTCGGCGCGGAGGTCACGTTGACGAACGTGGTGAGGTCCGTCCAGGTGCTGCCGTCGGTGGAATGGCGGAGCTTGCCGACGAACCCGGTGATCCCGGTGAGCGCCGTGACCTGCTGCGACGCGGTGCCGCCGGCCGCAGACGCGGCACCGTTATCGACTGTCGCACTCGTCCACGTCGCCGTTTTGTCCGCGGCCGGCTGAATGACGGCGCCCCCCGCGACCAGGGCGCCGCTGATTTCGTAGGTGACGTTCGCCTTCGTGAGGCCGCCGAGCACGGCCAATACCTCATAGCCCGTGGTGAGCGTGCCGGTCGCCTGGAACAGCGTCACGCCATCCGGCGACCAGACCAGCGAGCGCGCCGGCAGCGGCATGGGCGAGAGCAGCGCGTGCAGCCCGCCCAGCGTCGTATCGAAGTACGCGCCGTCCTGCGTCACGGTCGCGCGGCGGATCCCGGGCGGGGTCCAGTCGAACCAGCTATCGCCCAGCCCGGTCGTGTCTTCCTGCAGCGCGTCGATCTTCCAACTGAAGCCTTTCGGCTTCGCGCCGAGCAGGCTCGTCCCGTTGAGGGTGAGCTGCGTAAATTGCGCCGATCCGGCCTTAGGCATGGTCCCGTCCTGTTACCGTGTCCTCCGCGAATTCATGGCCGCACATGCCACACACGTCGTGCGGCCGGCCGAAGCCGCTCGAGGCGACGCGCGTCGCCGGGGCGGCGTAGCACTTCGGGCAGTGATCGTTGTGCCGCCGCACGGCCTGCCCGCGGGCATCGACGAGGCGATCGGCCGGATCCGCGGGACGCTCGTCGGCGGTCATGCGGCCTCCTGCAGATAGATCCGGGACTCCGCCACCAGCTCGCGCACGGGGACGTTATTCAGCAGCTCGAACGGCAACGTAATCGTCGCGTCGTGCGGCGCGTACGCGGACACCCAGCCGGCCACGGGCAGCGCCCCGGATGTTTCCGCCGCGCGCAACAGCCGGATGGCTTCCTGCACGATCGCTTGCGCCTCGTGCATGCCCGGTTCGGTACTGAACACATGCACGCGCAGATCGATTTCCAGCAGCCACGGCCCGGCGCCCAGCCCGCCGGCCATGCGTTCGGCGGCGAGTTCGTACCAGACGAACGGGAACGACTGCGCGCCCTCGGTGATGACCGGCTGATCGACGACGCGCTTCGCGCCGGCGCCAATGGGCGGCGGGGCGGTGAGGGACGGCACGTTGAGCACCTTGAACACGGCGTCGGCGACGGCGTCGAGCGCGGAGTCGGCCATTACTCCAGCTCCCCGCATTCGAGCACGAGGAAACGGTGCGCGTAGGCCGGCTCCGGGTGCGGGAACACGCCGAAGATTTCCAGCTCGCGCGGCGCGGTTTCCTGATAGCGCGTCCAGTGCAGGATCATGTGCGGCTCGAGGCCGGGCCGGTAGTGGATGACCGCGCGATAGATGACCGTCGCCGCCGCGGCCCCGCCCACGGCCTGGCGTTCCGAGGCGTTGAGCGGTTCGATGTAGGCGAACGCGGAGCCGGCGGGATACCAGTCGTCGGGCTGGCCGCCCTGGCTGTCGCTCTTGAACGTGACCGTGATCGTCCCCGTCGCGGGCGAGGCCAATCCCGCCGGCACGGTGTACGAGAACTGGGTCGCGCCGGTGACCGTGACCTGCCCCGACGTCGTGTTGTACCCGAGCGGCAGCGCGCCGCGGACCGACGCATAGTCGCCCGACGTCAGCCCGTGCGGCGTGCCGGTGACGGCGGAGGCCACCGTGCCGAGCGCGGTGAGCGTCGTCACGGCGATCGCCGGCGGCGTCGTCGACAGGAAGTCCACGGGTTCGGTGAGCCGGCCGATCGGCTGGATCGTCGCCATCTAGGCCACCGCCACCTGATGCCAGCGCAGCAGCTTCCCGCGCACGGCCGGCGAGGGGAATCCATCCCAGGGCGACGGGGTGCGGCTGGCCCCGCGGTCGGTGTCGCCGCGATCGGTGTAGAGGTCGGTCAGCACATCGAGGATCGCCGACCGCACTTCCAAGGGCGCGGTGGCCGCCGTCCAGGGATCCACGGGCGCCTTCGTGCAGTACGCCAGCACCAGCGCCTCCGCCTCGGCCAGCTTGTCCTGGACGTACGTGTCCTGCGCGCTGTGGGTGATCGACAGTTGCGCTTTCGCCTGCTCCAAGGTGACCAGGGCCATTACGCCGGCACCTCGTCCTCGTCGGCCTCGGTCTGCGCTGGCGGCCCGGCCGAGGGAGTGACCGGCGCGGAAGGCGTCGCCGCCGGCGTCGCCCGATCCCGTGCCGCCAGCGCTTTCAAGCTGTAGTTCTGCTGTTGCATGTACGGCGTGTCGCCGCCCTCGACGGGGCCGAACCCGAAGTACTTCCGCCGCGCCTCGTTCGGCGTCAGCGTCGCCGAGCCGATCGCGTCGGCCGCCGCCTTCGTGCGCGTCGCCGTATCCATCCAGTAGAGGTCATCCACGTTGAATTCCGTCCCGAGCGGCCGCTGGAGTTCCAGACCTTCATCCAGCGCGAGTTCGATCCCGGTCATGTGCGGTTGCAGGCACTGGCTGTAAAACTGCTGAATCAATTGTTCCTGGTTGCCGTACGGCGCGGCAAAACTCGCATCCACGAGCGCCGCCGGCACTTTCAAGACGCCGCAGATCGTGCGCGTCGTCCAGCCCAACTGTTCCACAAGCTGTGAATCGACGGCCGAGGCCGCGGCCGCCGTATACGTCGTGCCGCCATCCAGGATCGCCACGGTGCCGACCTTGTCCTTGCCGTGGCGTTCGTACCACCGTGCTTTCATCGCATCGGCTTCGGCCTGCTCAATTTCCTTCGGGACCTGCAAGACGCCCGACGGCTGGCTGCCGTTCGCGAAAAACGACGCGGAATTGTCCTGGATGCTCAGCGCCTGGAGCGCCGCCGTCGCGCACGCAAAGATCGGACTCACGCCGATCAACTGGTGGAACAGCGGCACCATGAGGTCGTGAATGACTTCGCGCGCCGGCACGACAAACCGATCCGTGCCGCTCTGTTCGACGGTGAGGCCGGCCAGCTCGTGCCGCTGCAGCTCGTAATAGATGGCCCCGTCCGGGGCGATCAGCAGCGTCACTTTCGCCGGGTCCAGGAGATACAACGCGCTGACCACGCCGCGCGCGTCCCGTTCTTTCAGGAGGTAGGCATTGCCCGTCAGAAGTTTGGACGACAGCCACGCCTCGAGAAACTTCTGAATCGTCTGGTAGCGATTCGGCTTCCGTAACACCGGCGAGTAGGCCGGGTTCGCCGTCGGCACCCACACGTCGGGCTCGACTTGTTCGACGAGGCGCAACTGGCACTTGCCGATCGTTTCGGCGATCAGCGTGACGCAACTAAAGATCGTGGGATTCCGCACCGCGGACTCCGCCGGCAGATCGGCGTTGTGCTGCCAGGCGCCGCTATACGGTTCCCGCACGGTCGGCCACCAACTGCGCCGGGAGGATACCGGCGCCAGTCCGGCCGGTACCTTCCCGATCTGCAATTCGTAGCCGGCGATAGCGACTTTCATCGCCTAGTTGCCGCCGTTGCTCTTTTTCGCCGGGGCCGCCTGCCCCTCCGCCATCATCATCTGGCCCGCGGGGATCGTGTAGGTCGCGCCGCTCACGTACCGCGCCGCGCCGCCGATCGCCTTCAGCCACGTAATGAACCACTCCGCACGCAGCCCCACGCAGTTGTTCTGCCACAGCGACACGAACACGGTCGTGGCATCGGCCGGATCCATCGGGGCGTCGTTCATCTGCAACGAGGCTTCGCGGCTGACGTCGATCGTGATCCCGCCGTCGTCGGCATACAGCACCATCTCGGGGACCAGCGCGACGATGTTCGTGCCGGCCGCGCCGCTGGTGACGATCTTCATGCCGTTGACCGTGCCGCCGGCGGAGGTCAGATTCGGGAACAGCGGGGCGCCGGCCGCGTTCTTCTGGAACGACAACACCAGCGCATTCGACGGCGACATGATGTAGGTCAGGTTCTGGATCGGCATGTTGATCGTCGTGAAGGCGTTCGCCAGCGCGACGAGGTCGCCGAGCGGCCCGACCGACGTGATCGCCGACGTGCCGTTCGTGATCGACGCGGGCGAGACGTTCGCCACAGCCGCCTTGCTGGGATCGATGAACGCCGCATCCACGAACGCGGTGATCCCCGCGATCATGTCGGCCTTGACGATGTCCTCCGCCGACGGGCTGGACAACCGCGCCAATTCCTCGGTGATGACCACGATGCCGGCCGTCTTGTGGTACGGGACGGTCAGCGAGCTGAAGGCGAGCTTGGTGACCGGCTTGGGCTTCTGTTCCCCGACCCACCCGTACGACCCGCCCAGCGATTGCGCCGGCACTTTGCAATTGAACGGCACCTTGCGAAGGCCGGTGATCTGGCCGATGGCCGTCTTCGGCCGGAGCAGGGCGACGAAGTCATCGACGATCTTCGGTTGCATCAGCGGGCCGGCCCACGTGGCGTCCGTCGTGGTCCCCGGCGCCACGGCGGCTTTGAGGAACATCGCCACCTCCGGGCTATCCGGCCAGCGCGCCTCCGCGTACATCGCCGCTTCGTGATCGTTGCCGTGTTTGATGACCTTCGCGCAGAAGGCGCGGACGAAGAGATTCCCGGGCGGCACGGTGGGCGTCACGCGGATGCTGCTGTACGCCTTCGTCTGCGTCGCCGGCGTGGGCGTGACGAGCGGCACGGCGGCGGCCTTGTTCAGTTCGGCGGCGGCCTGCAAGCGCGTCACATGCCCATCGATCCCCGTGACGCGGCCGGCCAGCTCGTCGTACTCCTTCTGCTGGATGTCGGTCAGCGTCTTCTCCGGCGAGAACATTTCGTTCATGCGGGCCACCAGCGGCGCGCGTTCGTCGGTCCAGTGCGTGATCTGTTCGTGAATGGTCGCCATAGGTTTCGTGTCCGGGGAAGCGGCTTTATAGGTGGTGATCGTGGCGTCGGCATTCGCCGGCACGGTGACCAGGGACAGCTCGAGGAATTCCGTCTTGAGAAAGTCACAGCCGCCGAAGGTGTTCGGCTTGATGGATTCGCGCAGCGCGCGATAGCCGGGCGAGACGGCTTTGAACAGCCGGGCCTTGATGGCCTGCCAGGCGCCGTCGACGCGGTCCTTCAGCGGGCCGGGGTCGGCAATCGCCGGGAGCGAGGCAGTAAACGGAATCCCGTCCGCGGTCGGCGTCCCGAAGGTGACTTCGCCGATCGGGAGATTCTTGTCATGGCTGAGCAAGAGCGGGACGGGATTCGTGAACGTCGCGCCGAGCGGATCGATCACGTCGCCCGAGCGATCCGGGCGCGGGGTCGAGGCGATCCCCGTGATGATCCGCTGGTCGTCGTCGACGGCTTTGATCGTGAAATCGGTGAGGTCGCCGGTGCGATCGGTCTGCACGGCTGACGACGGTACCGGGGTACCCGCAGCCGTGTCTAGGGTTTGGACGGAGCGCGCATCGTCGCCTCCTTCAGCACATGCCGCACATATTCCGGCACGGTCATCCGATCGCGTCGGGCCGCGGCATACGTCGAGTCATACAAGGCGCCCGGCATCGTGAGATGCATTTCATACGACGGCGGCCGGGGCGCCGGTGGGCGGGGCTTCTCGGGTGGCGTCATAGCGGATGCCCTTTAGGTGTACACGTGAAAATGCTGCCGCGGCGCGGACGTGTGCCGCTCCATCATGTCGATCGCGAGAATCAGCGCCACGACGCCATCGATGCGCTGCGTCGACAGCCGCTTGCTGGGCTTCAGGTTGCCGGCGGCGTCGCTTTCCACCGCGACGTTGGACACATTCCACGACAGCACCGGATCGCCGTCGTGGCGGAGCTGCCGCCCGAGGATGGCCTTCTCGAGCGACTTGGTCGGGGACGACAACGCGGCGAACCCTTGCCGGATCGGCAGACAGGTGAACCCGTCTTGCGCCTTCAGCCGTTCGACCAGGTCGGTGGCATTCCAGGGGTCGTACCCGATCGCGTGGACGTCGTACCGATCATCCCAGTCACGGAGCGTCGCCCGGATGGCCTCGTAGTCAATCACGTTGCCCGGGGTGAGCGTCAGCCGGCCGTCCGCGGCCCAGCGGTCATACGGCACGCGGTCGCGCCGGATGCGGTCCTGGAGGCCGTCGGCCGGTAAGAAGAAGTGACAGGTCAGGTCATACCCCTCACCGCCCGGGAACACCGCGCACAGCGCCGTGAGGTCAGTGGTGGTGGACAGATCCATGCCGACATAGCAGCGCCGGCCCTCGAGCGCGGCCCGCGGCGCGAAGCAGGCTTCCCACGCGGGCAGTTGAATCCAGCGGGCGTCTTGTTCGGTCCACTGGTTGAGGTACAGCCGGCGAAACACGTTCTCTTGCGCCGGAATCGCTTGCGCCCGCTTCGCCGCGATCCGCATGTCCTCGAGCGACCGGAAATCGCCTAAGGCGGGATTGGCCTTCCGCCACACGGCTTCCTTGCGCCAGTCGGCGTCGGCCGGCGCCTCGTAAATCACGGGCAGGAAGGACGGATCCAGGTCGGGGTTCTCGGCGACGCGTTTCCCGTGGCTGTACAGTTCCCACAGGATCGAATGGCGATCGAAGCCGGCCGTCGAGATGACCAGCATCAGGGGATTCTCGCGGGCGCCCATCGACGTCGAGAGCACGTCGTACAGCTCGCGCGTGGGCGCGGCGTGCAGCTCGTCGTACACCACCATCGACGCATTGAACCCGTGCTTGCTGTACGCCTCCGCGCTGATGGCGCGGTAGAACGACCCGCTGGGGCGATGCACGATCCGCTTCTGCGAATCGACGATGTCGCACTGCGCGAGCAGGTACGGCTCCTGGCGGATCATCTGCGCGGCCACCGCGAAGCAGAGGCCCGCCTGATCCTTGTCGGCCGCCGCACTGTAGACTTCGGCGCCCCGTTCGCCGTCGCCGAGCAGGCCATACAGCGCGATCGCCGCGGCCAGTTCCGTCTTGCCGTTCTTCCGCGGCAGCATCAGCAGCGCCGTGCGGTACTGGCGCCGGCCGTCGCGCCGCACGCGGAACAGCTTCCGCACGATGCGTTCCTGCCACGGGCGCATGGCGAACGACTGGCCGGCGAAGGCGCCCTTCGTGTGCGACAGGTTGTTGATGAACTGCACAGCGCGCGGCGTCATTTCCGTTTCGCGAGTTCCCGCAAGGCGATGCAGATGAGGACGACGAGCGCGGCCAGCGCGATGAGCGCGATCACCGCGCGCCGATCACCCCATCCCATTTGTTGTCGGGTTCCGCGGCTTTCGGCACGGTGATCCGCGCCCGCGACACCGGCTCGAGGCCGAAGAGCGCGTAATACGGCCGGATCATGGGCGCAAAGTCCTTCTCGAGCTTCAGCGCCGCGTCCCACTCGCCCACCGTCTTCAGCACGCTGGCGCGGTCGAGGGACGCCTGCAGCTCGCACAGCGTGCGGAACGGCCGCACATCGGCCGCTGTCAGGGTGCCCATATGGAGGCAAATCGGCGCTAACTCGTCCCAGATGGCCGCGGCACTGGCCGACAACCCCTCGGGCTTGACCACCTCACCCGGCGGCGGCGTGGGTTCCTTGGTATTGAGCTTCCGCTGGCCCGGATTGCCCCGCAATACCTTGAGCGCGGTGGGTTGCGGCCGGCGTCCCGAATTGGAATTGCCCATAATTCAGGCCGGAAATCGAGCGTTTTGCGCAGAATGTTGCGCGGGGG
>Ga0209593_10000325_pt1 | contig 24325 bp, 35 predicted proteins | sample PPLLaktember2015_3_FD_187260 | JGI IMG/M metagenome (GOLD analysis project Ga0209593, IMG submission 187260) | Freshwater sediment microbial communities from Prairie Pothole Lake near Jamestown, North Dakota, USA - PPLs Lake P7 Core (6) Depth... | ecosystem: Environmental > Aquatic > Freshwater...
GATCTGTTTGGCGCACCTAGACTTACAGACCTTTCGACCGCCCCCCATCGAGTGAGATCAACCCACGTTCGCATGTTATCGACCTTGTTCGGTTTTGCGGCTGTGACACGGTTTACAGAGCGCTTGGAGATTGGCCCGATCCCAGAACACTGCGGGATCACCATAGTGCTTGACGATGTGGTCGACATCTAACGCTGCTTGCACCATTCCACATTGCGCACACGTGAAGGCCGCATCGGTCAACACGTGCTGTCGTAGGTGCGCCCATGCTGCGGTGTAATACCACTTGCGCACGTCCCGATTCGGGCGCGTGTGTTCGAGCGCGACCGCATGCGGGGCACAGCGGCCCGTCGAGACGAGGGCACTGCAGCCGGGCACCACGCACGCACGCAGAGGCCTATTTGGCATACCAGGCCCGGCCGCAGACGGCGCAATACCACCAGGGCGGAATGCGTTCGATCAATCGGTCCTCTCCGCAATAGATACAACGCATTACTTCCCCTTGCGGGCTTCCAGTCGCTTTAATAACGCGATGGCTTCGTCTCGACGGATCGGACTATTCGCCGATTGCACCATCCAGGAGATCAATGTGCCCAGCACGTCCGCGGTGCGGTCGGACTGCGTCTCGAGTGCGACGAGGAGCCGCTCGAGATCGCGTGTCCGCATTACGGTTGCACTCCCGGACAGGGCGAATCGGTAGGCCGGCCTGCTTCCGATCCCACATCGATCCGCCCTTGAATCGCCACACCGCAGGCCACCAGGCCCACGAGCATAAGTATGCAGGCGATGTGTAAATATGCGCGCACGTGTTACCCCGTCATGCCGCGTTCGTCTCGTATCGCGCGTTCACTCCACGGTGCCCACCAGCGGCGCTTCGCTAGACCGTCAATCGGAAGCGCCCGCTCGCGGCCTTCCCGACCCCACGCGCCGCCATCCGTCAGCCCGCCATCAATCCAGCCGGCGGCTTTCAGACTCACACCCGACTCGTCGGCGTGCGTATACGTGACAAGGTTCCGCGCACCCATCGCCCGTGCGGCCCGCGCGCATGCCCCATAGAGCATCGAACAGCCATTGGCGTGTCCCTCGACGACAGCGACCCGCAGCACCGCCAGCGTATGATCCGCCATGAGCAGTCGCGCGGGTAGCCCCACCAGCGCCACGCCGACGAGTTCCGGCTTCGACCACGGGCCGATCTCCGACCACAGGCCAATCGCCCAGAGTGCCCCTTGTATGGCCGGCAGCCGTCGATGCACCCGCGCCACAAACGGCACGGCGCGCGTCACCGTCATCGGCCGCACGACTAACACTTAGCCTTGCCCGTGCCGCACATCCGGGGGCGTGGGATCGGTTGGCCCCGTGGGTGTGGGCGTCGACGGCGGCGGCGTCGGGGTCGTCGGTGTGGGCGGCTTCGGTGTCGGTGTTTGGGCCATGTGTCCTCCTTCGGTTCGGATCATGTCTGCGATCCGACGTATGACCATCTCGCGCACGGGATCATTAGCGCCGGGAATGAACGGCTCGGGAGCATGGGATTCCACGAGATCCACGATGCGACGCGCGAGCGCGGCCAGCTCGTCGGTCATTACGCCTTCGGTTCTGCCGTTGGGGGGAGCGTGTTATCGGGCACGAGAATCAGGCCGACGCAGGCCAGCCACTTCACGACGAACTTGCGGCCCGGGACGATCGGCTGGCCCGAGACGTGCCCGCCACCGGGCAGCCCCTGCGAGGGATACGTCGGGGATCCGGGGAGCGTGTTATCGATGCCGGGCTGGCTGCCGGGTAAGCCCTGATCGGGGCGGCCGCTGCCGCCGGGCAGGCTGTTATCGATCGTCGGATCGAACGGGAACACCGGCAGGTTGACGGCGCCAGGCGGGAGGCCGCCGGGCAGACTGTTATCGGGGCGGCTACCGTCGCCGTCCATGAACGTAATCAAGGCCATTTTCGATTGCATGTGCGTCCTTCCGTTGCTGAGTTAATCGACTTCGACGATCACGATCTGATATTGCGCTTCGACGAATTTCCTCCGCAGTTTATACGCCTCTGTGCGCGTCGGCTTCGACTTCACGTCTTCGACGATGACGTTGCCGGTGTGGACGTTCCGATACTGAAAGTCGGCGTGATACCAGCCGATCGTGTTCCACACGATCGGCGGGCCTTCGGTCGTCAGGTCGGGCACCATGAGGGCGAACCCGGGATGCACCTCCAGCGCCGCGATCTCGCCGGCTAGGACGAGCAGCTGCAGCTCCTGATAGCGGGCGGCTTCGCGCCGGCTGTCGAACCAGATGCCATCGATCTGCACTTTCGTGGCGTGGTATTTGTTCGCCTTCGCCATGCGCAGGGGGGCACGGGGATCTGGGTGATCCTTCAGAAACTGCGTCCACGCGTCGCGATCGGTGCTCACGTCTTCCCCTTCTTGTGCATCCGAACGCATCGCAATTCATCGAGCACGCGGCCCGCGAGTGTCTCCGCGATCGCCAGGCTGCCCTCGGAGCCCTCGTCCACGAGCGCCCCACAGAGCCGTAACTGATCACCGGGCGACATGTTCTCGACGCGCTTCTTTAGGTCGATCAATCTGGCGGTGTCTTGTGTGGTGATCATGCGGCCGGCTCGCTCTCTTGGACGCGATCTAGTAGCACTACCACCATAGACGACCAATTCTTAGGCCGCAGGGCCTTCTTCGCCATTCGTGTCGCCCTGGCCACGCATACATGCACCTGGCCAGCCGTCACGGTGCCTCTGTGTGTGACGGGCGGCCGTTCGTCAAATTCAAACGTCACCGCATAGTTGACCGTCACCGCGTGCCACTCCAGCGCCGCGTGGTTTCAAATGGTAGCGGCCCCCAGCGGACTTCGGTGGGCGAATCACCCGGCCCGGGGCAGTGACTGCCCAACACGTCGACGATCCAGATCCCGGTATCGCCGGTGCTCGCCCGATACGCCACGATGTCGCGCGCCTTCGTGGCACAACTGGCGTCTTTGCACAAGTAACCCCAGCGGGCATCGCGGGCCTGCAGCAAGTGGATCACCCCGTCGAGAAACTGCCAGGCGGCTTCGCCGTCCACGAGCTGGCACGAGTGCGTGACTTGGTTCGGGTGCGCGGCGGCGTAGTCCCGGGCCACGCCTTCGCCATACGTCGGAAGTGGAAGGACTCCCGACGCGGGCGGTGGCGTCCCGGTGCCCGTGGGGGCGGGCGTGGGTTCGGTGTCGCTGCGATCCGTCGTCGCGGTGTTCGTGTTCGTGTTGCTGATGGTGATGTTGCCCGGGGCCGTCGTGCCGGCGGTGACGACGGGCGCCGGGTTCGTGATGTGGAAATCGCACCCGGCAAGCGTGAGCGCGGCGACGAGGATCAGACTACGCATTGACGCCTTTCGCAATCGGCGGGCGAACCGCCGGATCTGCCACACGTCCCACTTAAACACCAACCACCCGACGATCCCACGCGTGCCGCGCCAGCGATCCAGCGTCATCGCCCCGCCCGCGATCGCAGGCGCTGGAGATTCACCGTCGCCGCCCCAAATCCGACCGCCCCGACCGCAGACGCCACGACCGTGGCGAGTCTCGGATGCTCGTGCGAGAGGCGGTGCAGCAGGTAATGGATCCCGGCGATCGTCCCCACCTTCACGGCCACGAGGCGCACGGGCGAATTCGACAGCACGGGATTGGCTTCGGTGAAGTGCCCGGACTGCACGGCGACGAGCGTCGTCGTGAGATCCGCGCCCTGCCCGGACCAGAGGGCGACCTGCGCGAAGAGGGAGAGCATCAGGAGCGTCATCGGCCGCAGTCACTACAGACTTGGGCGTCGCCGCGATACGTCCAGGTATACGAGCCGCAGATCGGGCACTGCGGCGGCCGGCGACGTTCGACGATCTCCCGATATTCCGCAAAATAGTGGCGGAAGGCGTCCCGCAGGATCGCCTGATTGACGGGATCCGCACGCTGAAAGAGACGGGCGAGGGCGATCACGAAGCCGCCGCCATACCGCTGCATGGCGTCCAGGATCTCGTCGTCGGTGGCGCTCATAACCGCCGCTCCCGCCAGACGTCCCGGGCATACAGCCAGAGGGCGACGAGGAAGTAGGCGCCCAGCGCCGCGAGGATCCCGCCGACGATCGCCACCGTCCAGGCCCACGTCACCGCTTCAGCCCCAGGCGGCGCGCGTGGGTAAAGGGCGACGTGCTCCGGTGCCGCTGCGCCTGATCCGCCGGCGACAACTGCGGCTCCGGTAGCGTCTGGCACCAGCGCTCCTCGATGAGCCACGTCGTCATCGACGGCACGATGTGCTGGCGCCATTGCTCCGAGCGTTTGTGCTGCTCGAGGGCATGGAGCATGACCGCATAGGGCACCTTGTTGAGCGCCTGGGCGAACGCGTTCCGTGCACTGGCACCGGTCATCCGCCGACTCGACGGATAGGTGGCCGCAAACTGCGCGAATTTATCCGTGTGCCGTTTTGAATCGATTCGTGTCCGGTACATATATATCTACTGAAAGGGTTGACCCAACAGCCACCTTGCACCACTCCAAGTTTCACGATCTGCTCGTCTGGCATCTGTAGATCTTTTTTCTTTCTCTTTCTTTCTTTGGATACCTTTCTTTCTTTCTCTTTCTTTTTTATGTGCTGATATGGAACACGTCACGGCACCTCACGACAATTCACACCACTTCTCGACGCCACGACGCGTCACGTCACCGCGCGACACTACGCCACTCGGCGTCACTTCACGGCACTGGGCGCCACTTCACTGCGGCACACAACTCGGCGTCACTTCACCCCACCACTGAACAGCACAAAACACGACACGGCTTGACGGCACTACACCGCACGACCGTGCACTGCGCGACACTTCACGACTCGACGTCAACACACCACAGACCCACGGCCCTGCGGCACACGACACGGCACGACTCGGCGTCACATCAAACCAGGGCGGATCACCCCACTGCGCGGCAAGTCAAAGCTCGACGGCACCTCACTTCAGCACACAGACACGACGAAACGCGACACAACGCGCCTCGACGACACCACACGACAATGCACGCCCCGACACTGCCCCACACGACACACCACGGCACTGCTCGGCGTCACGGCACGTCATCACCCTTCACTTCGCTACGCCACGCCACATCCCTCGACGCCAGGCCACACCACGACATGACCAGCCAGTTCATTGCTCGACGACAAAACAACACACTGCAGATCGCCGCTCGACGTCACGCCACCCCACCGCACCTCGCGCCACGGCGCACCGGCTCACAACGCTACACAACAGTACTTGGCGCCATCTCACCGCACCGCACAACCCAAGGCACGGCACACCAGTTCACTTCGCCCCTCGACGGCATGACAGATCGTTTCACTGCATGTCACATCTCGACGCCGCTTCACGTCGCTCCAGCACGCTTCACATCGCAGCACGCCAGTTCTCGACGCCAACGCACTTCAGATCAGCGCACTCCAGTCCACTGCCGAACACTGCACATCTCGGCGTCATCGCAGTTCAGAACCGCGCATTCCACTCCACTTCACCGCACCGCGCATCTCGACGTCACAACAACCCAACCCGCTGCAGAGCATCACTCGGCGTCAGCGGCCATCGTCCGGGAGGAGTTGGCGGATGACTTCGCCATCGGACGGGGCGATCACCGGCCCCAGCCCCATCTGACTCCGCAGGATTGGATTCCGCGGTACCGGCGCCTTGCGTTTGTATTTCAAGACGAGTTGCCAGAACCGCATTTCCATCGTGGCGAGATTTACGATGCCCTTGAGTTGCTGGCCCATCTGCTCCGCGATCTTCCCGGAGATGGCATCTCGCTCAAGTGCGTCGAATATCTGTTCGTGCTTCGCCGCGATCGCTTCAACGGTGCGGAGTTGCGGCGCGTTCGGCCGGAGCTTCGGCACCATCGGGGAGTCGTTCGAGGGTGTAGGTGTAACGGCCTTCCCCGTCGCTTCTTTCGCCGGCGTAGCCATGTGTGCCTCCGTAGGTGAACAGGTGGTGTAAGTCGGTTTCCGAGACGGAGCGGCCGAGGACTTTCAACGTGAAGTCCAGGACGGCCGGCGGCTCGATGAATTCAAACCGCTTCAGGGCGTTCAGCGGTTCGCCGCGGGGGCCGCGCACATGGATCGCCTTGTCGCGCTCGCCATCCGCCTTCGTGATCGGATCCCCGTTCGGCCGGCGCACCGGCAGCCAGTATTCGTGCTCGTCGAGATACACGCCGTTAATCACGCGCGTGCTGAACGCGCGCTCCCCCTGGATACGTCCGACGAATTGCGCCGAGAGCACCCGTGCGCAGTCCTTCATGTGCGCCCGCACCGTCGCATACCGCATCACGATCACGCCCTCGTGGCGCTGAAACTTCAAAAGGCTGTATGCTTGGTCCGCTTCGCCCTCGCCGCGTTCGATGCTCGCGAGGACTTCTTCGTTGATCTCTTGGATCGAGAGCGCACCGGCCGGTTTCACTTTAGGTTGTCGCGCCGCTAGCCACGCCGCGACCACTTCCGGATCGGCCGGTGTCGAACCACACAGACTCGTCAGGAATGCCCACCGCACCCGATACCGCGTCCAGAGATCGCCGTAGTCGCGTTCCGTTGTCGCCGCTGCCGGTTTCTTTGTCATCTATCCCTCCTTGGTTTACGGTTTCCCATCACACCCCCACGCCGCGCCGGCCCGCATACACGCCGAACGCAAAGCGGCAGCGATCCGCATAGCGCGCCCGCGTGAGCAGTTCGATCCATAGCACCGGGTTATAGGCGAAGGCCCGCACACACTCCACGGGCGCATATGTCATCACCATCCCCACGACAGCGGCTTCGCCTTCGAGATCCGCGAGCATCGTGATCTCGTGATACCAGTCGAGAAAATCCGCGGGCGGCCGGATCGCCGGTTCCGCTTCAAAACGCCGCGTCATCGCCCGCCTCCGGAATGCGCGCGATCGTGAGGATGTCTTTTCCCCAGCGCGTGTCTTTCGTCGTCAGTCCGACGATCGCGTGATCGTGCTTCGCCATGATCGCGGTGTCTGCGTGATCGCGATCGAGCGTCGTGACGAGCTCGCCGCTGTCGAGCGTGATCGACCATTTCGTGAACGGCGTGCCTTTCCTGTTGGTTTTGGTTTCGTCGGTGATGTTGACGACACGGCCTTGCAGCCGATCGGGATCGTCGCTTTGGACGAATGGCCGCCACGCTTCAGGCACCTGATTCAAATTCGCCGGAGTCGCGGAGACTCCCAGCCCCGGATCGGCGATCACCGCGTCAGTCACGGCCGGCCCCGGCGAAGGTTTTAGACTTTTCGTGAGCGGGCGACGATCGGCCGCTTGCTCCATTTCCTCTTTCACATAGAGGCCGTGCAGTTGCTTCGGAAACGCTTTCCGCAATGCGAGCGCCTCGGCGCACTTCGCCAGCATGAGATGCGGCATGCGCTTCCACATGAAATCCTGATCGGGCTTGTATTCCGTCCACCGCGCCGTCGCCGTGAACGGCGCCCGCTGCCCCTGCACCAGGCGATACACCGTGACGTGCGCCTCGAAGCTCGCCGTCATGGGCGTGCCCGCGAATGTCGCATCGTCGCTGCCGATACATTCGCCGGAATCGGCCGCGCGAATCCGCATGAAGTCGATCGAGGTGATCGGGGTGTAGCGGCCTTCGCGCCCGCGCTTCGTGAAGTGGATCAGCTTGTCGAGCGGGTGCACCCCTTGGCGGGCGTTGTCGTAGAGAAAGAGTTTCAGTTCTTCCGGCGTCGCATCCTTCGCGATCGTTTTCCGGATGAGTTCGAGTTCGTCGGCCGTCACGGCGGGGGCCGTGCTGGCGGGCATGGGTGCAAGTGCCAAACGATCCATATCAGCGGCCCCCTTTCGTAACTGTGCCAGTGCTGTGTTCACGCGCTCATCCTTCCGCTTCATGCGCTTTTCAATCCAGCGCACATCGACGAAGCGGCGGCCCACGGTGTTTATTCTCCGGACGCTGTTTTGCGTGGACGCCCGCGCTTGCGTCCATTGGTGTGCGGCTCTTCGACTTTGGCGGTGCGGAATTTCCGCGTCGTGGCGAAGCCGTGCTTCGCGTAGCGGTCATCGCCCTGCGTCTCAATATCCCGCTTCACGTCGGATGCGCGCCAGCGGTACGGGTACTTCCGTGCAGGCTGGGGGTGGAAGAGTCCCTGTCGACACTTCCAGCGAATCGTAGACGGGGCCAGACCGTAGATCGCGGACACGTCATCGACGGTCAGCATCACATCGATGCCTTTGACCTGGGCATAGGCGGCGGGTTCAACGGTGAGCCGATGCGGCATAGTGACGAGGCCTCCGCAACGAGTAGTGATTATCACCGTGATAATCAGAAGGAACCGTTCTACGCTTCATCATTGCGCTCTGTCAACCTGCGTACGCATCAAATGTTATAAAATGGTGCAGAATGTATAGGCGGTGCTCACGCCGCATGAAGGATTGATGAATGGCCACACGACGCATTCCGATCGAAGCAGGGATCTCACGGCGGGGGCGGTGGCTCGTGGCGGTGGTGCGGATGGGATCGAAGAGCACTGCGGAGATCCCGCCACGTCAGCAGAAGTGGCCGCTCGGTACAGATCTCCGTGTCCTTCGCGCATGGCGGCACCGCCAGCAGGCGGAAATGCTCGAGCTTCGCGATCAGCAGATGAGTCCGAGCTCGGGCTCACTCGCGGGTGATGTGCCCGCGTTTCTCGAGCTCTTGCCGCAGTCGAGACGGCGGGAAGATTTCGCGGATCTCTTGCAGCACTGGATTGATTGCCCGCTCGGTGCCGAGCCGCGCAATACGATCACCCGCGATCAAATTCTCGCGCAACGATCGCGGTGGATCGACAGTGGTTCCAAGATCGTCACCGTCAATCACCGCTTCCGCGCATTACGAGCGCTCTATCACACGCTCGATGGGCTCGACGTGCGGCACCCCACCGATGGGATCACGTACTTGCGTCCACCGCGGCGGCGGCACCGCTTCATTCCGATGGAGTATGTGGCAGACATACTCGCGGCCATTCCCGATCGCGGGCGAGCGGTACGACACGGCACACGGCCAGCAGAGAGCGAGCTTAAGATCCGACTCCGCATCATGGCCTGGACTGGGATCCCCCCGATGCAGTTAGAACGCTTGCGTCCGCGTGATGTGGATCTCGTGCATGCGCGGATCACGTTGCCGCCGCGGCACAAGGGCACGGGCACTGGCGAGAAGCCGCTGACGCTCATGCCGCTCGCGGTGGACGCCTTCCGCGATTACGCCCGCTTGGGGTTATGGGGAAAGAAATTCTCGCGATCGTCCATGGGGAAATCATGGGCAGGCGGTATCCGCCGAGTCACCGCCGCATTAGAGAAAGCCGCGAAGGATTCTGGCGATCGCACCGAGCTCGATGCGTTTCTCGATGCCATCCCACCGCAGTGCCGCCCCTACGATCTGCGCCATTCGTTTGCCACGGAGGCGTACCGGATCTCTGGGGATCTCGGAGCCGTGGGCGAATTGCTCCAACATGCGAGTCTGGAGACGACGAAGATCTACACGGGCGGGGCGATCTCGGAACGGGTGAGCGCCACGATCGCGGCCATGGCCCACAAGCATCAGGGGCCCCGCTCCACACCAGAGGCCCCACGGCTCAAGCGAGGATCGCTCCGCTCGGTGAAGTAATGGACGAACCGCCAGACGATTAGAACGACGTGATCAGATCGTGATTCGCGTAGATAGTCAGGAGATCTAACACCACCCTCCGGAGCGTTCGCCCGTCACGATTCGCCCGCCGCTTCACCGCGGCCCACAGTTTCGGATCAATGTCCCGCACCAGAAAATCCTGACGCGTACGTCGTTCAAGCCGCCGCTTGCGCGGGCGGTGGGTCGCCTTGTTGCTCTTCCGCATAGGACTCCGGTGTCAGGAACCGCGGGTATCACAGACGTGTGTTATCACACGTGGGGGGCACGCACGGGGGCACGCACGCGATCCGTAATGTTAATATTTATTAACAATTCTCAACATTGTATATCACATCCGTGCGTGCCCCCAGGGGGTGGGTGATCACGGTAAGTTGTTGAAAAGAAAGGTGCGCCCGCCGTGATTCGAACACGGGGCCCCCGGTTTAGGAAGCCGGAGTCCACATCTTTTACGCTTACTGTTGAAAGGGTTTAGCGAAAGGGGCACGCACGGGGGGCACGCACTTTCCCGATCCGGCTACTATTGCCCCCTATTTTTTGTGCGTTGAAATGACCACCGCCTCACGTGGGCGGGGCTCATGCTTTACTAGAGACATGGCGCGCGAGGCGCTCCTCTTGGAGCTGGTCTTGGCGGCGATTGAACGAAGGCCTCGTCACCGACGAGGCGGATCTGATCCGGCTGTATGCTGGGCTGCGCCGTGAAGCTCCTCGACCTGTGGCAGATTCTCGATCACCCGCCCGAGCAGCCGGACTTCTACGTCGCCGTGCGCCAGTGGATCACCCACGACGGCGCCGCCTTCCGGGGTAACGTGGAGACGTTCGGGTTCCGGACGCTGGAAGGGGCGCGCGTCTTTCTCCAGGCGAAGGGGTTAACGCGGATCGATCGCCATCCGGACGACGAGCCCGCCGTCGTCGAGACCTGGATCTAGGGCCGCTGCACGATCGGCGGCACAGCGGCCCCAGACAACTACTCGGTCACGGGGGCGGCGTCGCGGGCTTTCTGATTGATGCGTAACAGCCGATGCCCATAGGCGCGCTCTTTCCGTTTGAACACGCGCGGCACACGGCGCCGGCCATCGGGGTGTTGCAGCGTCGTAATCGGGTCGTTCGCCTGGTCCGCGGCGATGGAGGCAGCATAGGCCGCTTTCGACGCTTCCCGCGCCTCCAGCTCGACTTGCGCGGGGTCCGGGGGCGGCTGCATGGTGCGGGCGGTCTGCTTCACGGCGTCCCGGGCGACTTTCCGGGCGCGGTTCGCGCGCTCGCCTTTGGGGGCATAGACGTTGCGCCGCGCGGGGAACGGATCGCGGAGGTGAAAGGAAAACGGTTCGATCGGGTCGCCGGCATCGAACGCGATGACATACCCCTGGACGGAGGCGGGCGTGAGAAACATGTAACGGCTGTCCTGCCAGGTAAACCGGATCGTCTGCGTATCCGTTTCGATCCGGGTCGCCTCCGGGATCGCGCGCGCGATCGCCTGGGTCACGACGCATTTATACGAATCGTTCCGCTTGGCTTTGGCGATGTCCTCCGGGGTCACGGTAATATGGAAGCGAGTCTTGCCTTTGAACGGGGCGGTGTCGGGCTGGTCGGCGGGCATGGTGGCGTCTCCTTGTCAGCAGTGAAGTGTTTGTACTGGGGTAAGTACAAACACCTTACTGCTGGCGGGAGTCCGCCGCAAGGGAAAAGATTAGCTGGTTAACAGAAGGCCCGATTATGAGACATTGCGATTATTGCGATGGATTGCGATTTCGTTTCGCCTCGTGACCTGTCCTGTCACTTTCGCCCCTACATCTAGTGCCCTCACCCCGCCCGCGCAAGAATCAGCGACAGCATCCAGAACGCGAGCCCGACCGCCATCAGGTTGAAGCGTGACGGCACACTCAGCGACGCGAACACGAAGCAGAAGAACGCGATGAGGTGCAGGAGTAGGACCATCGTGATCATGTCGCCTCCTATTCCGAGGGGCCGAAGCGTTCCGCGTATTCCTCCGGGCCGATCACCTCGATCGGCGCGCCCGTGTAGCGGCTGCTGATGACCCAGTCGCCCAGCTGGAGCACATACACGTGCCCGCCGGCATAGACGCGCGGCGTCGCCTCCGGGAAGACCGGCGGGAATGGATCGGTCACGGTCCCGATCGGGAGCGGCTGCCCGCTCACATATTGCTCCGCGTAGATCTTGAGCGGGCGTTCGGTGTGTGGCTGCTGATTCCCTTGGGGCGGATACGGAGCGGCCATGCGTGCCTTTCTATTGCAACCAGAACGCGAAGGAAAAGACGTGGCCGTAGCCTGTCCCGATCGGCCACGGCGTGCCCGCGATGTCGCGGAGGATCCGCAGATAGTTCGTGCCCGCCGTGGCCTGCACAAAGCCGGTGCCGGTCACCGGCCCGACATAGGCCAGCGGCGCCCCGACCGTGTGCAGCGCCGTCCCGAACGTGTAATAGATGCGGAACGCCTGCGTCGTCACGCCGCTCAGCTCAGTGCCATAGAGGAACACCGTGATCGTCGCGAGCTTCCCGACGATGCTATAGCTGTAGGTGATCTGATCGGCCGCCTCGACCGTCCACACGCCCGCCTCCGGGCCATACCAGCTCGCCGAATACGCCACGTCGATCCGCGTGCCGACGAGGGCATCGACGGGATCGAGGATGACCGTCTTGATGGCGGCTTTATTCCAGACCGAGCCGACGAGGTTCGAGCCGTCGTCATCTTGTAGTAGATTAAAGGGACCACGATCAATTGGCATCAGACTACCGCCCTTATATCGACATGTTGCACGGCTGGAGTATCGACCGCGCCCTGAGCGAGCCGGTGCGCCCTCGTCGTCGATAGCGCATTCCAGGGCGCGCGATCAATCCCCATCAGGCGTCCGCCTTTCGGATCAGCATTTGTAAGATCGCCTCGAACGATTGGCGCGCGTTACTCGCCGTGACCGTGAACTTCGGCAGCAAGCCCTTGATGCCCAGTTCCGAGATCGTCACGTCCTGAATCGGCAGCGACGCCTGAATCGCGGGCGACGACAGCACAATCAACACCGTCTTCCCGCTTTTCGTTTTGAGATCGCGCGTCGCATACGTCACGGTGACGAGCGGCCGGCTATACAGTTTGAGCTGCGCGTCGCACACCTGGATCAACGACGGTTCGGATCGCCGTTCATCGCTCCAGATGTGCTCATACACGCCATCGCCGCTGCCGTCGAGCGCCGCCATGGCACTCTGCGCCGCGAGATCGTCCCGCTGCACCCACACATGGATCGGCGCACTGCGGAGGATCTGTTCCAGCACGCCCGTCACACCGACCAGGGCGGGCGCCACGGTGATCGTGCTGTTGTAGCTGACACTGGCCACGAGCGCCCCCGGCCCCGTCGCGGGAATGCCCGTCAGGCTGTTCGCCGTCTTCCCCGTGTAGCGGATCACTTGCTCGCCGTTGCCGACGACGGCCCAGCCGCCGGCCGCCGCGAAGGCCGCCGGATTCGCGACAATGATTTCCGTCACGCCCGCCGGGACTTGCCCATTGGGCTGCGTGAGGCTCGACGTGTCCGTGACCGGGGGCGCCGCGCCCAACACGCTATCGAGCGCGGCATCGGTGTAGGTCGTCGTCGTGTTGTCGCCGAGTGTGGCCAGCAGCCGTAACGCCGTCAGGCCCGCCGCCGTGCGGTAAATCTTGCGGCCCGTCACGGCCGACGCGCCGAGCGGGAGCGTCACGCGCACTTGCGCCGAGACCGCCGTGCTGGTGCCCGGCAGACTCGCGCCCGTGCTGGCGGCCGTATCGGTAAACGTCGTCGCCGTGTTATTCGCGATCGTGCCGACGAGATACCACCAGCCGACGCCTTCCCGATAAATGCGGCGCGCCGTGACGTTCGACGGCCCGGTCGGCACCTGCGACAGCGGGACGGTTTGTAGACTCGGCCCCGCGCTCGTGTCCACCGTGGGCGCGGCCGCGCCGAGCGCGTATTGCCCCCGGTCCACGAACAGCGCGTCCGGTCCGTTCGGATATTGCGTGAGCAAGCGCAACGCCGAGCCGTCGACCGTGGTGCGATAGATGTTGATATGCGTCACCCGCGCATCCGTCGATCGACAGGTGCGCATCTCTTGCGTGGGCGCGGCCGACCCTTGATCCATCGGCCACACCGGTTGATCCCACCAGTGGGTCGGCCCCGGCAGCGTGGATCCCAGCGCGGTCTGATACCCGTAGGCGTAGTAATACCGCCCCGGCGCCAAGTGGGGCAGCTGGTTATTCCACGCGACGAAGTTCGGCTCCAGCGGGGGCGTGACCGGCGCGGGCGCCGTCGTCGTCACCGGCAGACTCGGCGGGGCGCCGGTCGTTTCTCCGATCGCCGTGACGAACGACACGGTATAGCGGTAGGTGCCCGGCGGCACGGCCCCGCCCGCCGTGGGGGCGCCCGCGACCAGCGCCGTCGCCGGGGCCGCGAGCGGGCCCACGGTGATCGCGGCGGTCGGACTGACGAGCGATTCGCCGCTCGCCGTCGTGAACGTGTAGCCGTAGCTGTGCGCGCCCGCCTCCATGCCCGCGCCGTCGAGCGGCGCGAGGGCAGGCGGGGCACTGGGCGCCGCGCCCGGGCCCACGAGGCCACCGCCGCCGCCGAGCTGGACGCCGGTATAGGTGAGAATCCGCGAGGCCGCCGCTTCCGGTGACAAGCCCGCGATCGCCTTCCCGCCCGCCGGGTTGAACATCGTCGCCTCGCGCACCGGGACGAGATCCGTGCCGGCGGCGATCGTCGTCGCGATCTGCGTGCTCGCGCCCTTCCCATAGACGCGCGTCCGCACTTGCGACTTGTCGTAGCTCCAGGTGATCGCCGGCTCGTGCAGGAAGCGGCCCGGCGTGTCGTCAATCGGATCGGGCGCCCCGCCCGGCGGCGTGACGAAGAAGTAGAGCGTGCGGAGTTCAAAATACCAGTAGGCGCCGATCAGCTTCGCGAGCGCCGTGAGGCAGCCTTTCATCCCGCCTTCGGATCCGTCGAAGGTGATCGTGACGGGCGGGAGATTCGCTTCCACGCCGGCACTCGAAAAGCCCGGGGCGAACGTCGCCATCAGCGTTTGCGCGATCGTCGTGGCCGACACGTTCACGAACGGCATCAGCGGGCGGCGGCGATTCGCCCGCGCCGTGTCATCGATCGCCGTCACCGGATGCACCACCGTGGACGGCCGGCCCTTATACGTCTGCTCGACGGTTTGCAGCTCGCCGTTGAACAAGAGCACGGGCGCGTTGCTGTTGACCCACACTTCGATCGCCGCGCCCACCGTTGGGGCCGCCCCGATCAGCGTCAGCGCGCACGTGTTCGGCTCGTCATACACGCGGTCCTGAATCGTCATCGACTTGTAGAGCACGCGCGTGGGCGCATCCGGCCGCGCCACGTCGATCCCGCCGATGATCACGCGGATATGCGTCGGGCGTTCGGCGACGACATCCGCCGGGAGATACCCCAGCCGGAAGTTATTCAGGCGGGTATTCGGGCCGAGGACGGCGGGCATCGTCGGCATTAGTTCACCAGCGATCCCCGTTGCACCTGACTCGTGATCGTGTCGCCGACGCGCCGCGCGATCCCGCTTTCCGTGTCGACGATGTTGAACACATTGTTCACGGTCGGTGCCCGTTGCGCGAGGCCCATCGACAAGGCCCACGTGAGGAAGTCCGCCGGCGGCCCGCCGCCAATCGCCCCGCCGAGCATGCCGCCCGAGGGATGGCGCCGCTGGTATTCCGCGAACGTCGCCTCAAAGCTCCCGAGCGTGCCGTAGGTAATATTCCCGGTATTGATCCCCACGGGCGCGTTCCCCGGGGACATCTGCGTCATGCCCGGCGGCACGCCCGCCGACGCGCCCGTCACAGCCGCGATCGTCGCCGACGCCGTCACCGCCTTCGCCGTCACCGCATCCAGAGACGGGATAACTTGCGTATCGATCACCTCGGATGTAAAGCGCCATTCGGTGTTCCACGCTTTCGTATCGCCCACGTTCGTCTTAATCCATTGATCCAACGTCCCGAGCGCGGGCTCCGTGGCGGCCATCGTCGCGAGGTTCAACTTCATCTGGCGATCGAGCGCCTCCACTTGCGCCGCCGACAAGCCCATCGCCGTCGCGACCGTGGTTTGCGAGACGCCGAGACTGAGCGCGTTCATGCCGGCCGCGATCACAGCGGGCGCCATCGTCGTCAGCGTCTGATGCCAGTGCCCGGTGGCTTCGTTCAGTTCGTCTTGTGCCGTCCGCACTTTTTTGAGTGCCGCGTCTTCCGCCTCGTGCCACTTCGCGAGGGTCGCCGCGTTTTCGGTGACGCGCCGGGTGTAATACTCGATCGCCTCCCGACTGATGCCGTAATGCTGGGCGAGTTGCTGCACCGTGGAGCTATGGTTTTTCAGCTCCGCCGTAATCTGCGGCATGTCCGCCTTATGCGCCGCGATCTCGCGATTCCAGTCGGCGACACGTTGCGCGCCGGTGTTGAAGCTCTCGGCGACTTCGCGATTGTGCGTCTTGATAATCTGCATCGCCGTATCGAAATCTTTAATCTCCCGGCCGGCGATCTGTGTGGCGCGCGCCAGCACGTCCATCGCCGCGCCCGCACGCTGCGCATCGAACCCCGCCCACGCATCCACCGCCCCCGCGATCGCTTTATCCAGCCCCGTAAATTCGAGGGCCATTGTCGTGATCTGGTAGGTCGCCGCGCCGACACTCGCCGCCAGCCCGAGCGACCCCCACAGGCCGAGCTTTTCAAACGTGAGGCCCGACACATTGCCGAGTTCCCGGATCGCCTGAATCTGCGGGCCGATGTGAATACCGAGGGCATTCAGCGTCTTGTCGGCCACGCCCAACCCGGCGCTCAAATCCCCCATCGCCGCATTCGTGTGCCCCGACGCGCCCTCCATCTCTTTCAGCTTCACGACGGACTTATCGACCTCGAAGTAGAAGTCCGAAAAGTCCGCCGTCATGACGCCGGACAGTTGCGCCATTAGACGGCCGCCTCCTGGGCCTGCTGCCGCGCGTGCAGATCTTCGATCAGCACTTCATAGACGGCTTGCGGCAACGCGCGCACGTCGTCGTAACTCATCCCCATGATCTTGCAGAGGGCGAGGGTCGTCATGATGCGAGCGCGGGTGCCGGGGTCGTTTTTTTTTCCTCAACCGCGCGGCGAGTCGCGCGGAGGTGCGGCCCGAGCGCCTCGACGATCTCGTCCATCGTCGCCGTGTCGAGACTGCGCAATGTGTCGCGCCGTTCCTCGTTCGATTGCATCGGACTGTAGGGAATCGGCCGATCGTCCTCGCCGACAAACGACCAGCCGACGAGATACGCGAGGATGACGGCGAGCGTGCGCGGCACGGGTTCGCCTTCGAGGTCGAGCCCTTCGCCCGCGTTGAGTTCTTTTTTCACCGTGAGAAAATCGCCGCCCGACAGCGACAGGCGCATGATGTCGGATGAGGCGATACGACAGCGGCCCATGTGATCCCCGTTCTACCGCTCCGGCGGTCCCAAGTATGCCAACAAGCTCGTGTCCCCGATTTCGATCGCGTCGACGGGCCACATCCAAAACCCGCCCGGCCGAGGCGCCGTAAACAGGAGCGGCGCCTGGCGTGACTGGAACTTATCGATCCGCGTGATCGCGGCCGACAAGATCCAGTCACCGCCCGTGTCTTTCGTGCGCACGATGCGCCAGCGCGCCACGACGATCGCCGTCCGGTGCCCCCACAGCACGGCGCCCGCGACGCCGGTGACCGCTAACGTGCTAAACACGGGCGCCCGCTACGCCGCGTCGGGTGCCGCCTGTCTGAGTCGGCGCGCCCGCGCGGCCTTCGCCGTGGCACTCAACACGCCGCCATTGAGCAGGAACGGGCCGGCCGCTTTCCAGGTGCCTGAAAGTTTTGGCGCAGAGAGACTCGAATCGATTGAGGCGTCCATATAGGCGGGGCCGGTCCAGAACACGAGCGGCTCCGTCGTGCTGGGCACCAGCTTGAGTGTGCCGGGGGTATCCTGTTCGGCCGCCTCGAACAGCGCGAGTTCTTCCGAGTTAAAAAAACCACTGAGACTGCCCGACGAATCTTTCATCCCCGGGAGCCAGACGCGGTTTACGTCACCGTAGCAACTGACATCCTCGAACTCTGTTTTAAATTCGGCGGTGAACGCATTCAGGGAGAGAATCGGCACCGTTGTCGCGCCGCCCGTGGGATCCCATGACACTTCACCGTTGCGCCCGGAAATAATCATCGCTGCACCCTCTCTCTTGTCGTTAACGCGCCGTTAAGGACGTCACGCCGCTTCGTCGTGCTTGGCGAGCAGTCCCACGGATTCCAGTAACATAGCGAGCTTCTGATACATCACGCGCCGATGCCGAATCATCGTCGGCACAAACACGGGGCGCGGCACGCCCTTCACGCCGAACATCGTGCCGCGTGACCACTTCTTGCGTGTCTCGCGCGGCTTGAGCTTCCAGCCGTTCTCGTGCCACCACGCGTGCGGCGACGTGCTCCGCACTTGCGCGGCCACGGCGAAGGCCCCGACCGCGAGCGGAAACACCTTCACGCCTTTACGTAACTGCCCCGGCGGAATCTTGCGACCGTTCTTGCTCGTGCCCGGGCCGATCGGATACTGGCTCTCGACGTCTTTCGCCGCCGCATAGGCCGTGTCGAGCACGATCTGCGTCGCCTGCCCTTTGAGTTCTTGCGGCAGGTTGGCGAGCGCGTGCTTGAGTTCGGCGAGCCCCTGAATCGTCAACGTGGCTTGGATCGGCATTTACATCACCAGCGGCACCGCGGAGCAGGCCATCTCAATGCCGCGCATGTCGACGTTATCGACGCTGGTGATCGCAAACGTTTGACTGCCTAACACCATCCGCGTCTGCGTCGTCACGCCCGGGTGAAAATCCCCGCGCACCAGATACGTCGCGGAACTAATCGGCGTGCCGGCCGCCGGCTCGTAAAAGACGCCGATATTGTCGCCGGTGACTTGTGACAGGCTCACGTACCACGTCGCCGGGTCCAGATCGGTCCACGTCCCCGCCGGCCCCGGGTTTTGCAACGTCACGGCATGGCGCCAATCCCCGCGCGGCATCAGGCCACCGTGGGATCGCGATACGCCGCAAGCAGTTCGTAGATCATCGGCCACGGATTGGGCGGCTCGCCGTCGCCGCGCCATTCGTAATAGTGGGCGGTTAGCAAGTGGATCGCGTGTGTGACGGCCGCTGGTGCGCTCGCCGCATCCCACGACGGATCGGCCGCCGTGCCGAGATACGCCAGGATCGCTTCCTGCGCCGCCGCGAGTTTCTGCGCAATGTCCGCATCGTGCGCCGTGCCCATAATGCGCAGATGCACCTTCGCCTGATCGACCGTCCAGAGCGGCGGCAGCGTGACGCGCGAGAATTCCAGCGTCATGCCGCGGGCTCCGGTTCGGGCTCGGGTTCTGGCGCGGGTTCGGGTTCCGGTTCGGGTGCGGGCGTCGTGCGTTCCGCCAGGCTCGAGACGGGCCAGTTCTGCTGCTGCAGGTATGGCAGCTCGCCCCCGGGCACCGGCCCGAGGCCGTAATACGTCTCCCGGACTTCGTTCGGCGACATGCCCGAGACGATCGCGGCTTGCGCCGCTTGCACGCGCGTGAGCGTGTCCATCCAGATCAGCAACGTGTCATCGAATTCCAGTTTCAGATACGCCGGCAAGTTCAGCCCGTAACCCAGCGTCTTCGCGATCGCCGTCAGGTGCGGCTCCAGGCACTGGGACTTGTATTGGAGCTGCGAGGCTTCGGCGTTCGCATACGGCGGCTGCTTACTGCTGTTGAGGATCGAGATCGGCATCCGGAACACTTCGCAAATCTTTTCTTCCGTCCAGCCGAGCTGCTCGATCAGTTGCGAGTTCACCGCCGTCGCCGAGAACGGTTCAAACTTCATCCCGAAGTCCGCCACGATGATGCTGTTCGCCGTCTTCGCCTTCTCGGCGAGTTGCGCCTCGATGCGCGCGGCGGACATGGGATCGAGCTTCGTCGGCGCAATCAGGAACCCGCCGACGCGCCCGCCCTTCGCGAAGTGGTTGCTGCTGCTGCTTTGAATGACGTGCGCCTGGGACACGGCTGCGGCCGCCGCATAGAGCGGGGACACGCCTTGCAGCCGGTGATAGATGCAGTTGTAGCGGTCGTGAATGATGTCTTTCGCCGGCACGATCAGCGGCGGCGTATCGCTGGGAATGCCCGCGAGATCGTCCGGTTGCAGCTCGTAGTAGACGCTGCCATCGGGCGCGACGAGCACCTTCACGCGCGTCGGGTTCAGGATGTCGAGCTGATTCACGACGCCGCGCTCGTCGTAGTTCTTCAGCACGTAGACATTCCCGGTCAGCAAGCGCGACAGTGCCCACTGCTCGAGAAATTGCTGATCGGTCTGATAGCGATTCGGCCGGCGCAACACCGGCGTATACGCGGGATTGACCGTCTCGGCCCAGAACCCGCGGTCGTCGCGTTCGAGCAGCAGTGGCGGCGCGATCTTGCTGATGTCCTGGGCGATGCCCGAGACGCAGCCGAAGACGCTGGAGTTACTCAGCGCCGCTTCGGTCGTCAGCGGATCGTTTTTCTGCCACGCGCCGGTATACGGCTCCTGCACCCACGGCGACCACAGATTGGCATTGGTCGCCGCGAGTGGGGGCGCCGCTTTCCGTGCGAGCGTCAGCTCATACCCGAAGAGCTGCATGGCGGGTTAGTGCTTGCCGTTCTTCGCGAGCGGCTCGTCTGCGCCGCGCGTGGTGCCCGTGGGCGAGGGCCACGCGGTGGCGGTCAAATACTTCACGGTGTTCGCGCCCACGCGCTTCCACGTGATGTAGCGTTCCGCCCTGAGCGCCACGGCGTTCATTTGGAACATCGACGCATACACGGTCGTCGCATCGACCGGCGACATCGGCGCGCTGTCCATCTGCAACGAGGCTTCGGTCGAGGCGTCGATCGTCACCCCGCCATCGTCGGCCATCAGGATGTATTGCGGCGCGAGCGCGACCACGTTCGTCGTCAGCGTGTTCGAGGTGATGAACTGGAGCCCCTTGTAGGTGCCGCCGCTGATCCCGATGCCGGGGAACTCCGGCGAGCCGTCCAGGTTCGTGCGGAACGACAGCGCCAGCGCGTTCGCCGGCGAGAGCAGGAACGTTAACCCGTCGACCGGAATGTTATTGGTCGCGAAGTGGTTGATCAGCCCGAGGATGTCGGCCAGCGGGTTCGTCGTCGCCGCCGCCGTGGGCGCCCCGTTCGTAATCGACGCCGGATTCACGCCCGCGACCGCCGCGACCGCCGGATTGATGAACTGCGCATCGAGATACGCGGCGATGTCTTTCACCAGCGAATCGCGGACCACGGCTTCGGCCGAGGGGTTGCTGAACCGCACGAGTTCCTGGGAGAGCACGACGATCGCCGCGACTTTGTTGAAGCCAAGACTCTCCATCGCGAAGGCCATCGCCGTGACGGGCTTCGGCTTCAGCTCGCCGACCCACGCCACCGTGCCGCCGCCGGTTTGCGCCGGGACGTTCACGTTGAACGGCACTTTCCGCAGCCCGGCGATCTTCCCGATGATCGTCGCCGCCCGCAGCAGCGGCAAGAAATCGTCGGTGATGGCCGGATTCACCAGCGGCTTCGCCCAGGTCGCATCGGTCGTGTTGCCCGCCGCCACGGCCGCCTTGAGGGCGAGCGCGACTTCGGGCGTCGAATCGGCCCAGCGCTGTTCGGCATACGTGGCCGCGTTGCAGCCATCGAAGCGGCTCGCGAGTTTCGCGATGACGAACCGCGCCATCTTGATCCCCGGCTCGACATTCGATCGCACGGACACGTGCCCGAAGTGCTTCGCCTCGAGCGGCAGCACCGGTTTCGCCGTCTCGACTTGGAGCTTTTCGAGGCCGCGCCACCGGACCAGATCTTCGTCAAACTTCTTGACCTCGAGCGCGAGCGCGTCGTGTTCGCTGGCTTCGCCGTCTTCGGACGTCCGGTTGTCATCCGCGGCGGTTTTCATGATCTCTGCCATGCGGGCGACGTGCGCGGCGCGCTTGTTCTCGATGTTCTGGACGTGTTCGGCGGCGGTCTGCGTGGCCATAGTCTTCTCCTGCCGCGGCGGCGCCGCGAGCGATGTGGGGTAACCGGACGCGGCTCGGTGTAGTTCTTTGACGCGCGTGATCGTGGCGTCGACGTTCGCGGGAATCGTGACGGCGCTTAAGCCGCCCCAAATCCACTTGGTATGCCGGGTATAGGTGGTGCCAGGGATGCGCTGCGACGCTTTCGATCCCCAATCCACGGAGAGGCCGCGGACCAGCGGGGGCGTCGCCTTAAACGATTGCCAGGCTTCTTCGAGCCGATCGCGCACCGCGCCGGGCGTCTCACTCCGCGAGACGCGGGCGCGAATCCAAATGCCATCTTTCGTGGGGTGCGCCTCGAAGACTTCGCCGATCGGTTCTTTCCGGCCGTGATGCCACAGGAACGGCATCGGCAGCGTAAATTCGGCGCCGAACGGATCCATCACATCGCCCCACCGATCGGGCGTCGGCGTCGAGGCGACCCCTTCAATCACACGCTCGTCGTCGTCAATCGACTTGACGGAAAACAGCGCGTAACCCCGTTCGAGTTGCATGCGTGCGCGGGAGTTTACGGCCGCGCCGCGGGAGGCTAGGGTTTTTGCATTTTAATTATGCGGTTGAGTTGCCGCCGGATGGCTTCCGCGACGCTGATGTCCTCGCGCCGCGCTTGCTTGCAGAGCGCGTCGAACTGTTTCGTCGGCAGGGTGAGACCCACGCGCGTGGACGTGTCATCGTCGGCGATTGGCGGGCGCCCCAGCCGCCGTGGCGGCTTCATCCCATGACCTGCACGGAATAGTCCGGCATCGCGGCGTCGAGGCGCAGCCAGCCGCCGATCGCGGAGATCAGCGCGTCGATCGCGTCGATCTTGTTCGGCGACTCCGTTAGATCCTTCATCGGCAAGAGCGAATCATTCACGCCGCGCCGCACCACCACATTGGACGCCTGCCAGCGGAGACACGTGTTGCCATCATGCCGGAAGCGCCGATGTTTGATCCGCGCTTCGAGTTCCCGCGCCGGGGGCGTGGTGGTCTTGGCGTTCTTCTGTTCCTGCCGGGCGGGAAAGCCGGCATTAAACAGCGCGCCCGCGAGCTGAATCGATCCGAATTGATCGAAGCAAATGTCACGGACGTCGAACTGGGCGCACCACGCGCGGAGATCCGTCTCGATGCGCGAGAAGTCGATCATCGTGCCCTCCGTCGTCACGAGTTCGCCACGTTCATGCCACAGGCGATACTCCGGCACCGCTCGCGCCCGTTCCGCCACGACGTCGGCCGGCAGATAACACCGCACGAAGGCCACGAGCGAATCGTCGCGCGGAAACACCAGCGCCACCGCCGCGAGGTCGTCGAGCTGCGCGAGGTCCGCCCCGATCCAGCACGGCTGCCCCAGAAACTGATCCAGCCGCAGCGTCGGATCCGCGCAGGCGTCCCAATGCGTCATCGACAACCACGCCGACGCCGAATTCGCCCACTGCGAGCAGCACTTCACCTTGAACTCGCCTTCGAGGCCCGGGGTCTGCTGCGCATCGAGGCAATAGCGTTGCATCTGATCCAGCAACGGCGTCACGCCGAGCATCGGATTCGCTTTGATCCAGAGCCGCGAATCGCGCCAATCGTCGCCGTCGTCTAGCGTATAGATCAGCCCGAGTAGGTGATCCGCCTGATACACGCCCTCCAGCACTTTCGTGACGGTCGTGCGCAGCGCATAGCCCACGGACAGCTGGTTGTAGCCCGCCGTCGTCGGACAGAGCAGTAGCGGATTGCGCCGCGCCCCCTGCGCCGACTTCAACACGTCATGCAACTCGAAGTGTTGCGCGTGCGATTCATCCAAACAGATCACGCTCGGATTCAAGCCATCCTGCGTCGAGGCCTTCGCGTTGATCGGCTTCATGGTGCCAATGGACGTCTGTCCGTCCATCAAGCAGATCGCATTGACGAACGTGCGCAAGCGTTGCCCGCGTAACCAGGACGACCGCGTAATCATCTGCTGCGCAATGCTGAACACGATCCGCGCTTGCGATCCCGTCGTTGCCCCACAGATCACCATCGGCCCGGGTTCGTCTTCCCGCAAGAGGTGATAGAGCGTGATCGCCGCCATCAGCGTTGATTTCGCCCCCTTGCGGCCCAGTTCCCAATACAGCGTCGTAAAGCGCCGCCGACTCGGATCCGTGCGATGCCGCCAGCCAAAGAGCGTGGTCAATAGGAAGATCTGCGCAGGTTCTAGCCGGATCGTGGGCGTGGCCCACTTCCCTTCGACGTGCGGGAGCTGCTCGACGAACGCACACACCGCCGCCGCCTGCGCCTCGTCCCAGCGATACGGCCACGCCCGATCCTGCTGCGCCTGCGCACGATCGCGTTCCTGCCGTGCACACGCGAGCCGCACCCACTTGCACGCGACGATCTCGCCGCTCCCGACCTTCGCGGCATACGTCCGCGCAATGGTGGTATACGCCCGCCGTGTCACCTTGAAGCGATCGCGTTGGGCTGCGGGTGCGGGCGGTAACTCGGACGGATCGAGCTGGGTTTGCTCCGTCGTGCCACGCCGATCCTTTTCGGCCTTCGAGAGCCGCGGCCGGCCGACTGGATTCCGCGGCTGCTCAGAAGTCGTTGCAGGCATAGAATTTCACGCCGTGCTTAATTTGCTAGATCGG